>Ga0105349_10000092_pt1 | contig 30587 bp, 25 predicted proteins | sample EN1Hudseemescosm_FD_83661 | JGI IMG/M metagenome (GOLD analysis project Ga0105349, IMG submission 83661) | Methane-oxidizing microbial communities from mesocosms in the Hudson Canyon - EN1B Hudson Canyon | ecosystem: Environmental > Aquatic > Marine > Cold seeps | place: Hudson Canyon...
GTTCCCGTCCCCGGGGTACCCCAACTTCTGATTCTAGTTCCTTGAATTACACCGTCTTTATTGACGCCCATCTTCATCTGCTGAAGAGAGTCAGGACGATTTCCGGCACTCAGTTGTTCGCCCGATCGATCCAGCATCAGATGAACCGGAACACCGGCTTCCTTTGCCAGCAATGCTCCGAGAACACCTTCTCTACCCGCAGAGAACTTAGAGCCGAAACCGCCTCCCACGTACTCGGATAGGATCTGACAACTCTTGGCTCGAACACCTCCCCAGTTACTGGTGAGTTCATTCCGAAATCCAAATGTCGCCTGACTCGAGGCCCAACAGATCAGTCGCCCGTCTTCCCAGCTGCACACTGATCCATGAGTTTCGAGGGGGGCATGTGTTTGTACTTGCGTACTGAACTCGCCCTCCACGACAACGTCAGAGTCTTGGATCACCTTTCCGACAGCAGCCTCTTGGCGCGCCAACCTCTCGTCCATGTCTGAGTTGGATCCTCTTCTTCCTCGTCTCTGCCGAGGACTGATCCGAGCCACGTTGACCTGTTCCCCACGGCCCACCTGAGGTGCGCCCTCTTTGCGCGCATCCTCGACGGTCACACAATGAGGCTTGATGTCATATTCTACTTCGATGGCACGCAAGGCCGCTTCAGCTTGCATCTCTGTGTCCGCCGCCACCGCTGCCACTTCTGCCCCCGCATATCGCGCAGACTCATCTTCAAAGATCTCTGGAGCCGTGAGGATGGCCCGGACTCCCGGCAATTTCTTTGCCTTGTCAATATCGATGGAAACGATGTCGGCATTACCGTGAGGACTCCTCAATATCTTTCCGTAGATCATGCCCTTCGGTTTTTGATCATAGGAATAGTTCGCCGTGCCTGTCACCTTCGCGACAGCATCTACCCTTGGGGTCGATTGGCCGATCAGATTAAAGCGATCCCCTGGCTGCCAAGGTTTCACGTCATCGTCTTGGATTCTTACCGTGAGGTCACGAAACTGATCTCCAAAACCAACTTTAATCTGTATTTCTTTTGGCATGATTACCCTCCCTTCCGGGAGACGTGTTCTACCGCCTCGATAATATTTTGATAGGTACCGCAACGGCACAAGTTACCAGAGAGACCTTCTCGAATCTGGTTTCTACTCGGCTTGGGATTCTCTTCGAGAAGAGCCGTACAAGAGACCACCATCCCCGGCGTACAAAAGCCGCACTGAAGAGCATCTTTTTCAATGAAGGCTTTTTGTAATAAACTCAAATTGTCGGGGGTGCCAATACCTTCAACGGTCGTGATTTCTTTGCCCACCGCATCGATGGCTAACATAGAACAACTGTCGACGACTTGGCCATCGAGGAGCACGGTGCATGCACCGCAAGAACCTCTGTCGCAGACCCGCTTGGGCCCTGTCACTCCAACGTCATTCCTCAGGAAATCGAGAAGTGTTGTACTCGGAGGCGCACTCGCCTTCTTGTCAGCACCATTGACCTTGAGCAGAATAGACTCGGCTTCGGGGCCAAGCACTTCTGGTGTGGCCACGCCATTCTGGCCAGCGATCACTGTTTCCGGGATCCGAGCCACGCCGGCAGCAGCCGCAGCAGCACCTGCTCCTTGCAGAAAAGACCTCCTGGAAACCCCATCCTTCTCGGGATTTTCGGGATTTTTATTCTTCGACACCATATTGCCCTTTCTTCCAGCTCACAGGGAATCCCTGTAGAGATGTTGCGAATTCTAATCGCAGGAGAGGGGCGTCGAAATAGTCAAGTTTCCAACCGGTTTGGGATACGTAGGCCCAGGCCGGAAACAACGAATGAATAGATCTGATTTAGAATAGATAAAAAGAAACGGGCCGCAGGAAAACCTGCGGCCCGTGAGGAGCTCGAAACTGATCTCGAGTTGCCTCGAGAACACCTAGTAGCGAGGCGGTCCGCCTGCACCACGTTCTGGACGAGGGCGAGCTTCGCTGACGCGAACACTACGGCCACCCATCTCACTGCCATCGAGATTATCGATAGCGCTAGACGCTGAGTCGTCATTTGCAAAGGTTACAAATCCGAAACCTTTACTACGACCCGTATCGCGGTCCTTAACCACAACTGCATCGGTGATTTCTCCACAAGACTCGAAGTGAGCACGAAGCTCAGCTTCATCCGCTGCCCAGGGGAGACCCCCGACAAATACTCTATTACCCATGTTTCTCCCTGACCTCTCAAAAACCTCCGGCGAACCGGAGAGACGACCTGGGGAGTGTCGGCCGCCTGTCAAACACGAAACCCGGCGAACCGGGAGGAAAAATTCCGAATTCGAACAGGAGAACCTGTTCCGGCAACTCGGAAAACAAAATCAATTTTGGAGTAGGAGCGTGGGCACGAAAGGGGCGCACAAGAAAACACACTGAACAACAAAGAAAAGCGCCTCGATCTTTCGCAAGCAGTGAGGGCTTATGCCCGTTCTCTGCATTTACTCTGTCACCGAAAGAAGAGGCTTCTCTTCAAATACCAGTAACAGGTGATGACTCAGTCTCCTCTTTCAGAAGAAAAATGCAAGGAAAGGTAGAAAATAGTCACCGAGATAGCCATATCTCTATTGCTGAACGGAGTTTAAGGTCTTTTATTTCCGGTAAAATTGACTTCAAAAGGCTTTTTGCCGCAGAATTTTTCACCTGAATTAGGGCCATCAAGGCCTCCTTGGACCCTTTTCCACCGTGCCAAACCTCTCCTAAGAGGGGCACGACTTCATCACTTTGCAGTGTCGCCAATGCCACAATCTCTGCGGAATCCAGTCCCTGATGTCTCATCAGGCAGCGTCGGAGATGCTCCACGACATGCTGCGTCACCTCAGCAGATAAGGAGCCCCCCGAGTAGACCGTCAACGCCAAAAACTCGTCGAGACTCAACGCCCTCAAAAGCGAACCTTGTTCAAAACCCTGTTCAGAATCCAGCCATCGTCGCTCCCGGATCTCGACTAACAGCCGCACCCAGTTCTCCCCGCTCCCCTGAGACGAAGCTAACCACTGAGGAACCCAGTAATCAAAGACCGTCTCGTACAGTGGAAGCAGGTCATTAAGTCTGAGCGTGGCTTCGACCTTCTCCAGTTGAGCCATCGCCCCTTCTATATCCCCGCTCCTGACTCTCGAAATGACCGCTTCAAACGCATCTTCAAACAGAACCTCGGCGAGAGCCTCTTCCAGATCTGGTGGCCCCGCCCTCAAAGGAGGAAAACTGACCTGCAAAGAAGGAGCGGCATTATTCTCAGCATCCTCAATGGAGAGCGATTCTCTCTCAGCGACAGCGGCTGAACTGCTTCCAGAAAGCCTCGCCTCAGAAAAAGCATTGGCTCGCAATAAAGCCAACTGATCCTCCAGCTCTTCGCGAAGCTCTTGCTCAGAAAGCCATCGAGATCTCAACTCTACGATCTGTGCTTCTTGGTCAGGATCGGACCTCCAGCGACTTCGCCCAGGATCCTCCCCTACACCCAGCCAAAACACGGCCAGCAACGCTCCGAAGAGCGCTGTGAAGAAGTGCGAGAATATGAGAAGTCGCCCGGTCATGATTCTCCTGAAACTTTGACCCCCACAGAGATACGCTTCGGATACGAACTCTGTGTATTCGATACATAACTGTCCATTATCGATGTTATCGCTTCGCAACAGAGGAACAACCTGAAGAAATCTGCTGCAACATACGGCATAATGGATCTATTGAGGATGTACCCAATCCTCTAATAACGAACTGTTTCGAACAAGGCGAGGATCGATATGAGAACCCCAATACTGAAGAATGTCGTCCATCGCTCTTGGTCACTATTCATCCTGCTGACGGTCATCCTGATTCCTGTCGCTATCCCAGCGGCGTCAACTTCGGTCTTCCCTCTTGCTCTTCGCGCGACGGAAACAACGACAGCCACCCTTGATCTCCTCGTCGCTCTCGACGAAGGGGACCTTGAGGGTCTGAGCAAAAACTCACCCTCTAAACTGCGGAAATCGATCCAAAGAGCCACTCCGAAACAGTCCCTTAAACCAGGACAAACAACCAGCATCGAATTCACCGCTAAAGATGGACGCGATACCAAAGTTACGATGTACGCTCCAGCCAGTCGTCAAAAATCTTACGGCCTGATCGTGATGCTTCATGGTTATGGCGGGAATGGGCGATCCGTCGTCTCTAGGTCCTATCAAAACTTTGCCAACAAAAATGGCTACATCATCGTATCGCCAGATGCGAAACGCCCCGCCGAAACAGGACAGTGGAATGAAGACCTTCCAAAAAATATCTTGGGAGCTCCAACACAACATTGGTGGGTATACCGCTCGGATGCGTTCATCAATTCCATCCTAAATGAACTGACATGGAAGTATCCCATCGACCGAAACAGAGTTGTTCTCTCAGGGATGTCGATGGGGGGCTGGGGGACTTGGAATCTGGGCTCCCGTTTCTCAGATCGATTCTGTGCTCTCGCACCGCTCGCTGGCGGACTCTGCATGAGAGATTACGAAACCGACGATCTCGATAAACGTTATCGCGTTCTGTTAGAAAACTTGCGTTGGCTTCCTTCTTACTTTGTACATGGATCCGACGACAACATCGTCCCTGCCCGTTTTTCTCAAATGATCGAAGACGAGCTCCTCACTCTGGAGTACGACCACGTCTACGAAGAACTGGAGGGCGTTGGGCACAATCTTGATCTCAGGGGAACAGGTCGAATACTCCCTAAGATACATAGCTGGCTGCAAAAGAAACGTCGCGTACTTGATCCACCCCACATCATCCACAACGTCCTCAGTACCGATCACGGGCGCCAGCACTGGATCCGCATTGACAAGTTTGAAACAGATGCGAATCCCGCACGGGTTGAAGCGAAAGTGGAAAAGGGCAACAAGATCGTCATTAATAGTTCGAACGTTGAGGAGCTAACATTGTTTATCTCTGACAAATTGCTCAAAGAGAAAAACAAGATCTACGTGGAGTGGAACGGCAAAGAAGTACATACAGACAAAGTCAAAGAGACCTTGGAAGCCATCGTCGAATCCTGGAAGGATCGCAGAGATCCCTTCCTGTTGCATACTCGCATGATCCAGTTGAAAAATACATCGGAAGAGTGAAAGACCAGACCTCCTGAAAACTCTTCAATATATTAAGTATGGAACTTTTTTTATAATTTTATATAATTATTAGCAAACCAGTTCTTCTGATAATGGTTCTTAACAGAAGAGGAAACCGTCATGAAAATTGCTGGATACCTGATCATCGCTTTCGGGCTTGTCGATCTTATTGGGTCTTTTGCGGGCTTTGATCTTTGGGGAAGCCTCGGCATCACCTTGCCAGAAGTAGTCTGGCGGTTCTCTTCCTACGGCGAAATAGCTCTGGGGTATTTCCTGATCAATCTCGGCTCCAGGAGTGAAGAGGAAGAGCCTGCAATCGCAGAGGATGATCAAGGTGCGGGCCATGCCGATGGCGACCCAGGGGAAGACGGTGAGTAGCCCTTAAGCCGGCCACAATTCCAAACCCATGAGGCCTTAGAACCCCACGCCACCGAGCCCTATTCCGGCAAGGCCACACACCCTTGCAGGCGAGAGATGACATCTTGGATCCAGATCAAGGTGCCATAATGTCTTCTCTATTCCATTCTCTTCTTCGCAATGATTCTGCCCTGAAGCCAAAGAGGTGGCTTTGGGTCGCCCATGATCAATTGCATTCGCAACTGAACCCATGGGCTGGTGAACCCCCCGAAGAAACGGGATTGATCTTTGTTGAATCGAAACAGCGCGGAAATGTGCGTCCCTATCACCGACAAAAACTAGCGTTCCTGTTATCCAATCTTCGACACCGCTCGCTCGAGGCTCAACAGGAGGGGCATCCGGTTCGATATCTCATCAGTGAAGACGATTACGGAAAAGCGTTGACCGATCTGGCCCAGGAGATCGGAACCATCCACGTCCTGCGTTCTCCGGAGCTGGAAATCCGTCAGCAACTGAAAACCTCCATCGCGGAAGGTCTTCTTCGGGAACATGAGCACGGTGGCTGGCTAACCACCCGTGAAGAGTTTTTGCAAAGCGTCGGAGATGAGCCTCCATTTCGAATGGATGTTTTTTACCGTCACTTCCGCAAAATCTCGGGAGTTCTCATGGAGAACAGCTCTCCTGAAGGCGGAAAGTACAGTCACGATGGAGAAAACCGCAAGCCTTGGAAAGGAACACCTCCCGCTCCCAGCGACCCGACCTTCGAAGTCGATGCCATCGACAAAGAGGTGACCGCCATGATCATGGAGCACTTTCCTCAGCACCCCGGCAACATCGACCTAAGGAAACTACCGACCACCGCCCAGCAAGCACAACAAGCTCTCGATTTTGCCCGATCGGTGATTCCAGAGTTTGGCCCCTACGAAGACGCCTTCAGTGAAGGCTCACGGGGCCTCTTTCACACCCGCCTTGCAAGCCTGATGCATCTTCACCGAGTCCTGCCTGAAGAGGTTTTGACCATCGCCCTCGAATCCTCAGCCCCCCTCAACAGTCGGGAGGGTCTAATTCGGCAACTCGTCTGGCGTGAATATATGCACCATATCCACGAGATCACCGATGGCTTCCGAACCATCGATGTTCCTAGAAGTCCAGCAGCATGCCGCGATGCCCGTTGGGGAGATGTGTCGGGTGGCAAAAAATCGATCTCCACGGCAGATCTTGAAGAACACCCCAATCGCCTGAAGCAAGAACAGCCTCTTCCTCCAGCTTACTGGGGGAAAGAAAGTGGCCTGCGCTGCCTCGATGCCACGACAACAGCAGTGATGGAAGATGGATGGACCCATCACATCCCGAGACTGATGATCCTCGGGAATCTGGCCAGCCTACTCGACATCCATCCCAGAGAACTGACGGATTGGTTTCACGTGGCCTTCATCGATGCTTATGACTGGGTGGTAGAAACCAACGTTCTAGGCATGGGTACATTCGCAGTTGGCGAATCGATGATGACTAAACCTTATGTTTCAGGCACTCCCTACATCCAAAATATGGGGGATCATTGCCAGAAGTGTTCTTTTCACCCCAAAAAGACCTGCCCCATCTCGAAACTTTACTGGGCATTCTTGGAGAGGCATGGAGATGCTTTCGAAGGGAACGTACGCATGGCGATGCCGCTACGAACTCTATCGCGTCGAAGTGAGGACCAAAAAGCAGCCGACGCAGAGACCTTTGAATGGGTAAGCTCCACCCTTTCAAGAGGTGAAGTTCTTCATCCCGATTGATGCTCTACCGGTTCACCGATAGTCTCGAAACAGATAAAGTCCCGATGCAAAAAAACGACTGGAGCCTTAAATGATCGAAAAGATGAACTGGGTGGGCGATATCAACGGCCACCTTGTCGTAATCGATGAAGAGAACTCCGAAACCATTCTCGACAGACCCGGCGACCTCGTTGCTCACATGATGCAAGAAAAGTGTCCTGCTGAATTACAAGCCTCGATCCTCATCCATGGATACTGCCTTGCCACCCAGGGAGTTCGTCTCCCTCATTTAGTTCGGCAGGTGTTGGGGAAAACAGGCGCATTTATCCGTAGCGTCGATATGAATTCAATGCCGCTCTACACCGCCTCGGATCACTTCCAAAAGTTTTTTAGCGAATGCCCAGCAGAGGGAGAAGAACTTCAGCAAGCAGTGTTAAGTGAAATACAAAAATACGCACGAGACCTAGTAACTTGATTCTGAATAACTACAGAACCGCATGATTCGCTAAGAAATTATTCGTTAAGAAATACAGCCTCTCCTGAAGAAATATCAAAGACAGCCCCGAAAACTTCGACGTCGCTTCCCCATCCTGAACTGACTTCGCGAACCTCTTTTACGGTCGCCAGCACATGCTGATCTACAGCAACATTGATGACCTCGTTTTTGTCACTTGCAGAATCATAGTCTTGTTGGCACGACTCTACCGCGGGACGAATAGATTCCCGGACTGTCTCTAAATAAGGAAAGTCTTCTGTATTTCCCTTGGGGTAACCTAAAGTCGCCTTGATCGCTCCACAGTCTCGGTGACCTAAAACTATTACCAGTTTTGCGCCTAAACCCGCACAGCCAAACTCAATACTTTCTGACATATGCGTATCAAGAACGTGCCCCGCAACTCTATGAACAAACAGTTTTCCGCAGCCTTGTTTAAAGATGACTTCTGGGGGGACTCTTGAATCGGCACAAGACAAGACGACAGCCACCGGCTTCTGTGGGGGGACTACTCCGTGATCGGGAGTCGGTATCGAGATGACCCCGCCTGAAGCTGCAACCTCATGAATGAAAGCCGCATTGCCCTGACGCAGTGTTTCCAAAGTATCTTGAGCAGTAGACATCCACCCTCCTTCCCTAAACAGGATATCGAAAGGCGGGGAGGGGTCAAAGCCTCCCCGCTTCGATCTTCGGAAAGCTTCAGGATGGCGGCGCCTGCAATACAGTCCTAAAAGAGCGTGTCTCAGAATCACGTTCAAGCACCACCTCGACCTCCATTCCGGGTCGATAGTCTTCAAGAATAGATAACAGTTGTCCAAGTGAAGGGGTTTCTCGTCCATCGATGGCCACGATCATGTCGCGAACCTCACCCTCTTCTACCCCTTGAACGCCCAGATCCTGCAAAGGACCATCGACGCTGACAACGACCACTCCCTTAAATCGAGAAGCGTTGCTGCCGTTGTAGGGGACAAAACCTAAGACAGGCCTTCTCACTTCTCCATGCTCAATGAGGTCTGGAACAATCCTTAATACCGTGTCCACAGGTATCGAGAATGAAATACCAGCACTGGCTCCAGTAGGACTATAGATCGCGGTATTCACTCCGATCAGTCGGCCCGAACTATCCAGTAGCGGCCCCCCTGAATTGCCTGGATTGACAGCAGCATCCGTCTGGATGACATCGTGAATCGTTGTGCCCTGAAGGGACTGAATCTCGCGCCCCAATGCACTGATCACTCCACGACTGAGAGACTGATCCAAACCAAATGGATTTCCGATGGCGTGGATACTTTGCCCCACTTTCAAATCGCCGCTGGTACCTAACGGAATCAAATCAGTGCCCTCTGGAATATCTTCGATACGCAGAACTGCTAAATCCTTGGCGCGAGAAGACCCAACGACGGTGGCTTCTGTGGAAGTTCCATCGCTGAACACAATAGAAATCCCACCGGTAGCATTGGCGACAACGTGATAATTTGTGACGATGTGGCCGTCGAGATCCCAGATGAAACCTGTTCCTGTTCCCGAGGGTACTTGGAACACATCTCGACTAAAAAGCCCCTGAACTTTTTTACTGGTACGAACATTGACGACTGAGGGCGCAGACTTCTCGAACAGTCGCACCAATTGAGCCTCTTCGCCGCTCAAGCGACCGCGAGGAACAGGCTGCCGATCGGTCAGGGTGGCCCCAGTTTCAAGCGTGAGTGACAGTAATCCCGCAACAGAAAGCGCCAACAGAACGAATCCCCTAAGGCTCAAACCGGGTACTAAAGAGGTCATGGCTCCATCCGTTCTATGACTCTAGGAACATTCAAGGCGATCAAAGCAAAACAGGACTCGACAGATCCTTCGATTCCGGTTGTCATAATAATATGAATACCGAAGACCCAAACTCTCCCCCTGCTCCTCCGGAACAAAAGCCGACCGGAGAACTCGATGATCAGGGGTCGATTTCCCCGGTCGGGGGCAACCCAGTCGCCCCACTCACAGGAACTCCGGACAGAACGCACGCCGCTCTGCTCTTCATTCTGATCTGTGGAACACTTCTAGCTGCTGACTTATGGACGAAATCGGCGGCCTTCGAGTTCCTAGATGTTTCCATTTTCACCACGCCATCCGGATTTCCCGCAGTGACCCGCTCTCCCATCCACGTGCTGTTTCCAGGATGTGCTTTGGAAGCCGCCCTCAATCTTGGAGCTTTCAATGGTTGGTTCGCCTGGGCCCCATGGTTGCTAATCGGGGTTTCCCTCTTGGCTCTTCCTCTGTGCTTCTTCTGGGCCACATTTCGATCGAGCAACTATCTCTTCGTGATCGCGCTGGCATTAATCTCCTCAGGAGCCGCGGGCAATCTTTATGACCGCTGGGTGATTGGCGGGGTTCGCGACTTTATTCGCTGGTCAGTAAAATGGGGAAACACCGAATACGTGTGGCCCAATTTCAACTTAGCAGACAGTCACATCGTTATTGGAGTTGCAATAGTTATGGTGCTGGAGTGGCGAAAGCCCGAGATTTCAGAAGCCACCCATCCCTGATCAATACCAGTAACGGCAAAGCGAAGACGAGAACTCGAGTTCCCGGCGGAAACTCCCATAAGCCTTCCAGCCTCCAGCTATCCAACACTCGGTAATTCAATAGCACAGTGAGTGATAATAAAATGCAGCCACGGCTCGGCGAAACGACACTCGGAAGTAGCAGCCATAGGGCATACCAAGGATGAAGAGTGGGGGTCAGGAGCACGAACGCCAACATCAGAAGCCGAGTGGCTTTCCACGTCTCCAAACCTCTTACCTTCCATGCCACCAAGACCCAAAGAGCGACCAAGAAGACCCGCAAAATCTCCGTGGCTGGATCCGCACTCACGGTGGCGTCGAAACCCAAGATCTGACCCACAGGCTCTAGGAGCAACCCCCCCGAATACCACGAACCGGCATAACTCTGCAGTCCGAATAAAGCCCCCGTCGAAAACAACCCGGGATACAACAGCAGCGAACCTATAAAAACAGTTCCCATCAGAGCAACTATCTTGAAACCCGCATGCCTCCAGTAGATGAAAGTCGCCCCCAGAGGAATCAACATCGTAGAACCTGCAGCGGCAAGAAAAGCCGCGGAACTTTTAAAATGTCTTTTCTCTAAAAGAAGGAGTGACACGGCCAACCCCAATACTGCAAGAACCGTCACATGTGCTCCATTGGTGCACTCGATGATGGCAAGCGGGTGCCACGCCCAATAAACAGCTCGGGACGGATCTCTTCCTGTCTGTATCAAATAGCGGGCGAGAAGAATGCCGATCAATAAATCGACAAGAACCATAAAACTGCGCCACCCCAATTCGTGATAAGCAAACCAACGAAAGGATAACTGAGCGATGGGGGGGTAAACGGTGGGTAGATTCTCATGATTGATTCGAGAGCGAACTTCCTGCCAATGCGGTGTCTTTGCAACAGCATCGAGGGCCGGGTCAGAGGGCGCGACGCCATAGGGCGACTGCCCTTGTCGCTGAACTTCGCCATCCCACAGATAACGCCACACATCATCACTAAAAACAGAATCCGGCAGCAGCAACACCGCTCTCACTAAAACCGCTCCTGTAAAAACGATACCCAAGGCTTGTTTCATAGGCAGTCGTGGCAAAAACGCGGCGGCAATAAACATCGGCAATGACAACAATAATGCGGCAACTATCCACGGCGTCAGCGGCCCTGAACCCTCCGAAGCAGGCAGGGACCTTCCCCAGAAAACCCACCCTCCAACAAAAAACACCCCAGCAAGGGCGCAGTAAATCAGCGGCCTCTCAGGCTTCCAACTCAATTTCCAACTCAATTTCACTGCCGTGCCATATCGATGATCAAATCCCCTCGCCGATCCACCGTGGCCTTCACCCCTATGGGTAGCCAAGAGAACGTGGTCCAACCCTCGATCAAAATGGGACCCTCCAAGAACTCTCCCGGAGATATCAACCCCTGACCTTTTCTTGAAACGGACATAAATCCTGAGTCTTCAGAGATACAGACTGGGGTTTTCACTGCGGGTCGATCGCACTCTTCGATGCGGTACTCCTCAGGAGCTCTCTCCTTCGTGACAGTAACCCTCATCGCGACGCCCTCGACATCTCTGTCAGGCATTCGATAGCCAAACTGTTCTTCATAAATCCGTCGAAAATCTTCTACAGGTTGAGGTCCAGGTTGAAACTCCAAATCATGCGATTGACCCTGATGCCTTGCGCGGAGGAAGCGATCTATTTTCACTCCATCAGAAGAAGCTCCCGACATTTTAGAAAGGGCTAGTTGCTCAAGCTCTTGCGCCATTTCCTCGAGGTCTTTATCCCAGTCAGATGGGATATCCTTCAACAAGACAGACTCTGCCTGTTCACACCAAGGAGCCATCAACAATCCAAGGGCACTGTAAACTCCTGCACCGGCAGGAACCCTGACCTTTGGAATCCCACAGGCTTGCGCCAAAGCGACAGCATGAAGAGCACCAGCACCTCCAAAACTGATCAACGTTGTCGCAGCAGGATCTTGACCCCGTTCCTGCGAAACCTTTCGAATCGCTCGCTCCATCTCATGGTTGACAACTTCTATCATCCCCAGAGCAGTTTTTTCAATCGACCAACCGAGGGACTCCGCTAAAGGCTCAAGCGCTTTCTTCGCAGCGTCCTCATCGAGTCCACCCTGCTCACCCAATTGTGCATCTGCAGGCAAACGACCCAGCACGACGTGTGCATCGGTCACTGTAGGCTCACGGCCTCCCTTGCCATACGCGGCAGGTCCTGGCTCCGACCCTGCGCTTTGAGGACCCACCCGTAATGCTCCCCCAGGATCGATCCATGCTAATGATCCACCCCCCGCACCGACGGTGTGCACATCCAGCATGGGAACCGCCAAGGGCAATCCATCGATCATCGTCGAGCGCCTCTGATAACTTTGAGCTTCCGCTCCCACGAGGCAAACATCCGTGCTGGTTCCTCCCATGTCAAAAGTGATGCAAGGTTGCAACTCTTCTTCCTTGGACAACTCTGAGGCTTCCGTTGCACCGATCATCGTCGCCGCCACAACACCCCCGGCAGGTCCAGACAGAACCGTCTTGACCGGCTCAGCCGCCAAATGCTGCCAAGGCCGGGCGGACCCTGAAGAATCCATGACCCGTAAGACTGCCGGATACACCTGCTCAGCCAATCGTTCCAGATAACCCTTCATGACAGGGGTTAAAACAGCGGCTGCCGTGGCGGTCGTAAATCTTTCCCATTCACGCGGCTCCGCAGCCACTTCGCTCGACAGCACCACCGGAAGATCCAAATCCGCCAAGACAGCCCGGATGGCTTCCTCGTCTTCTTTGTTTTCAGTGCTATGGAGAAGGCCCACAGCTATCGCTTCAAAACCACCTTTGAGAATCCAGTGGCGCACCATTGAAAGCTCGGAGAGGTCGAGAGGCTTCATTCTTTTCCCGCCGGCCCCGATCCGCCCCTGCACTTCAAATCGATCCTCAGCAGGGATCAATGGCTTCTGCTTCTCTGGCTCAAGGGCATGAAGATCAGGCCGACTTTGACGACCCAAATCTAAAATATCTAAGAACCCTGCCTGGGTGATAAAGCCTGCACGAGAGTGCTTTCTTTCAAGAAGTGCATTGGTCGCGACCGTGGATCCATGAATGATTTCATCCGCTCTCATTTTTTCGAGTGCGTGGATGATCGCGCGAGCAGGGTCATCTGGGGTGGAGGCAACCTTTCGGATGGTGATTCCGCTTTCAGACACCATCACCACATCCGTGAACGTTCCTCCGCTATCCACTCCGATACGCATATCACCCCCTTCCCTTGACGATAAATCTTGATCATCCGTCTGGTCTTGCACCTCAAGACACAAAACGGCAAGATGATCACCTGAAGGGCAGCCTCATGAAACCCGACACCCACATCTGTGGCAATAAGCGAACCCAAGACAGCGTGAGCCGCGTGCCCCAAGGCTCGCAGTTCTTACTGCTGATTCTCATCTTTCCGCTATTGCTCTGCTCCTGCTCAGGAGGGCCTTCCCGCAACTCCGCGGCTCAAAATGCCCCTGACCCTGTAGCGGATGCTCGTTGGCAGAATGCCAGAAAAGCTTGGCTCCTCGACGATGTTGCTGTTGCTCAGAGTGCATTCTCGCTCTTTGCAGAAAAATACCCAACAGATCAACGCTCAGGAGAAGCCCTTCTCAGTGCCGGAATTTGCGCCCAAAGAAGAGGGCGACTCGAAGAAGCCGAAGGGCTCTTCAGGGAAGCCCAAACGCGAGGGGGGGCCATCGCGGCTCGCGCCTTGATACAAAGAGGATCCATCTCTCTCGATATGCAACCGTCGCGAGCAGCCACCTGTTTCAAAGAAGCCGCTCGCATCGCGACCAATACAGAAACACAGAGCGAGGCACTCTACAAAAGAGGCATCGCATTACAGCGCATTGGGCAATTCGAATCGGCAACTGCTGCATTTGAAGAGTGCATCGCGGTGAATGGATCCCGAGGCCACTCCGCACAGGCTCAATTGCGGCTTCAGTATGACCCTTGGTTCAGCGTACAAGTGGGGGCATTCCTGCAGAGATCCCATGCCATGAAGCAACTTCGACGGCTACAAGATGGAGGATTTCCTGCTGAGCTACGCATGCCTGGACGTAAAGGATCGCCTCTACATCGTGTTCTCTCCGGAAGATTTACTGATCGTAAAAAAGCCCAGCAACACTCCACACGAATACAGTCCGCCCTAGGAATAGATGAAGTACAGGTGATTCCTTGAACCGTTCTGAAAATGGCCAACTTCCATTCGGGATGATACTCCTCCTCGCTTTCGTATTGCTTTCCGTCTCGGGCTTCCTCGTCTTCAGACTTTCCGCGCCCATCTCCACAACGACGACATCCTTAGGCAACAAGAGTGTCAGCATTTTGTTCGAAGACATCACCAGCAACATGGGGTATGTCATAGAACAAGGGAGATCGACTCCCGTTCTCAACGGAACGGTTCAAATTCTAGGCCCCAATAACACCATTCTGGATATCGTCTCGTTCGAAAAAAACGAAAATATTTTCTCCCTAAAAATCCCAGAGAATGGCACTGGCCTCGCACACATCGATGCTCCCGGTTACTACAGGCTGACAACCCGACTCACTAACAATGGAATTTATAGACTCGGAAAATCGGGCACCTTCAGCGGCCAAGTCAGAGGTTATGAATTTGTCCTTCAAGGAAGGAAGCTTCCAGACCCAGAGCCGATTCCGGGAGCGACTCTCGAAATCAGAAGCTCCAATGGCTGGAAAAGAACGATCACTGCTGACCAAGAAGGCCGATTTAGTGCCGAAATCCCGCCGACGCAGTTCTCTGTGACCGTTCGGTCTGACACACATGCGGATGCGTACTTCGATGATTTAACGGCCACAAAAGGGGAAACACTGGGAAGAGATTTCATTCTTCCTGCCGGATGCATTCTTGAAGGGTTCGCGATAGGAGACCGGGTGACGCTCGAGGGAGCAGAGGTCAAAGTCATCACCGCAATGCTTGACAAATCAGAGGCCACAGCAGGACCTAGAGGCAAATTCAACATCCCTGGGCTATCAGAGGGTATGGCAACGGTTCAGATCAAGTATCCCGGATATCAAGAATACTCCTGGAGAATCATCATCCCCGGCGACAAAATTGGGATTCGGAAACCTTTTTCGCTCATGCCAGCGCAGCCTTTCGTACTCAAAATTCAGAGCGCGAATGGCCTTCCTATGGGGGATGCCATGGTTCGCCTTCGGCGCGAAGGCCGAACGATTCATTACTCAAAAGCGAGCGAGTTTACGAATCTCAACATTCTTCAATCGGGAGCGACTTACTACTTCGACATCACCGCCAATAGGAAAAACGAAGCCCCCTTATTAACGACGGGCCAAGTTTTCACCATGCCCAAGGAAGGGCCTGGTGAGTTCACTGTTTTACTCGATAAAGAACCGGGCACTTTTTCAGGAAGAATAAGTAACGTAAACGGAATGTATCTACCGGGCGTGGTCCTCAATATCAAAGCTATCGTCGCCGACGAATCTGTGCGCGCGCCCTTACGTAGAGTTCTTTCTGATGCGAGCGGAGTATATCAAAGCGACTACTTTGCTCCGGGGAAATATTCAATCCAGGCAACACATCCCCAATGGGGGGAAAACGTTGTTATTGGCGAGATCAAACCGGGCAAGACCACCGAACTGTGGATCTCTCTCATTCCGAGGTAAGTAACCAATCGGCCACGAAAATATTGTACTCTTCAGGGTCCACGTCACTTCTTTGCGAAACGAAGAGCAGCCTTTTTCCATCCTTCGAAAAAGCAGCATCGCCATCAAACCCTGCGGTCGTTGTAATTTTTTCTGTGAGGCCTTGCTCTAAGTCATGCACATACAGATCGAACTCACCCTTAGACGTCTCGCCGGTATATACCAAGTAACGTCCATCGGGGGTCAACGCGGGGGCTCCTGCGGTTTGCCCTTCTTGGCTTACTATCCGAGGCTCTGCGGAACCGATCGCCACAAAAACCTCTGTTGCGTTGCCTTTGGAGTGTGGGAAACGGCCTAGAAATACACCCTCGCCTCCCGTTCCCATCAGAGCCGTAAAACAGCGGATTTCTTCTTCTGATTTTGCATCTCTTACGGACAACGCAGGTTGAGTGACCTCCTCAGTCTCTTCACGCAAACCCGAAGTGTCGACAAACATCGTATAACTGCGTGCGTCAGAATGGGGTGGGCGAATACTCGAAAAAAGAACCCTGAGATCATTCTCCAAAAATACGGGAGCTCTATTCACCCCGCCATCTGTCAACTGAACCACTGTATCGAAATGATTCTCCCCGGGAGCGTTATCGACAATACGCGGAAGCGGGTCTTCGGGAACCTCTGACCAAGTATCCGATTTGCCCGAAACCGCAGAATTGGGATCACCTGTGCAGCCGGCTAAAAATACACACAATAAAAGAGTCGCCGTACAGATTGGTGCGTTATTACTCATCAAGGTTGGCCTTTCCTTCGTCTCTGGCGTAGATTAATCCAAGAACACGGCTCACGCACCTCGAAAGGCTCCTATGTACGGCGAAGACCTGACCTTCCAAACCCCAGGAAAGGGCCTTCACGAAATCACGGAACCTCTGAGGGAGTGTATTCGCAGGGCAGATGTCGAGAGTGGCCTTTGCTCTGTATTCATTCTGCATACGAGTGCTAGCCTACTCATTACAGAAAATGCGGACCCCTCTGTCAAAGACGACCTCATGAGATGGTTCGACAAGCTTGCTCCGGAAAACGACCCGGAATACACACATACTTCTGAAGGACCGGACGACATGCCTTCACATTTAAGGGCAGCCATCACTCGCAGCAGCGAGCAGCTGCCTGTTAAGGATGGGCGTCTCGCACTCGGCACCTGGCAAGGTGTCTTCATTTTCGAACATCGAACAAAACCCCATCAACGCACCGTCAGCGTGCGCGTTTGGGATTAAAGGAGCCACTATGACAGGACCAAAACTTCTTATTGCCTGCGTCGATTCTGAACTTAGAAATCGTTGCTTCGACGAAGCCGCCGCCCTAGGCCTCAGGGTCGATGCTGTCGGCAATCAAAAAGGCCTCACCAAACGTCTCTCAAAAGATTCGTACGATCTCGTGATCCATCAAGGTGGTCTTGAATTTGGAGATACGGTTCCGGAAAATCTTCTGGAGCTTCAAGCGGATGACGACCTCAAAGGATTCAAGGAAAAGATTGAGTCCCTGATCGAAGTGCCCGAATTTGACCCGGAGTCCGTGGGAGATCTCCCATCGGCATCGAGTCTTCCCTGGAAGCCAAATGAGCCCGCTCGCAAGAGACTTAGAGATGGCGATGGGCACAGCGCGGATGCGCCCTAAAGGCTAGCGAGCCACGTCGGAATGTTGACCACCATCAACTCTTCGGCTTCCTTGAAATCTCCGGCGAGCCTCGATATTTGATCGAGAGGCATCGGCGCTCTCCAAGTGGCCATGTCTTCCACGAATAGAAGTCGAGGGTTTTTCAACCACTCCTCGATGCGCAATAGATGCATCGCTTCATCGTTCTTTTGGGCGGGCATTTGCAGTCGAATCCCCGAGGCCCTCACGGGACGACCGAGAGGGTTGTAAGCCTCTTGCTCAACATTAATAACGCTCGAGGAAAGCCAGTCAGAAGCGGTCGCTTCACCCGGAACGCTAATCAGCGTCCGGTGATTTCGGGTACGAGCAACGATCACAGGGACTTGAACCCTTTTCGCCAACGAACGAACGACTTCATGAATCTTCCGAGTCAGTAGGTCTGACCCCACCGTCGCACCTTCCTCTTGAAAGGTGATGCGGTCCCTGGAAAAAGTAACTCGAGAGGCGCCCTTCTCCGGAGACGCTGCTGTTTCTAGCCGAGCACCTTCACCCACTCGGGTGAAGTTTTCGTATCCACAAATACCGGAGACCTCCATATAGATCGCCTTCAGATGATCCAGGCTCACCTGAATCGGAAGGTGAATCAGTTCAATGGAAACCCCTAGGGTACTTGGGTCGAGGGTCACTCCCGCAGAATCACTCATTCGCCATTCCGTCCATCTGTGCCATTTCGTTCATCGGGTGGCGAAATGCCATCCAGTCGGACAAGCCAACCTTCCTCCTTCAAGCGATCAAAGAATGTCGGCAACTGACCCTTAGAAAACTGTGCACTCTGACCTGTCACGAAAACTTCTTTTCGACCCAGCTCTAAATAGTTCACTTTTTCTTCATCAAGAATATCAGTGAGTTGCTTGTAGCGATCCGGCTTCAATCCCGACAAATGGATGGCAGGGCTGGCCTGAATCCAGTCCACATCTCGGCCCCAGTCACGAATCGCCACGATCACGGGATCTGGCAATGGGTGATCGCTGGCAGACTCAAGAACCTGGCGAACCTCATCCACCTGGAATCCTGCCCTGACACCTAGCCGCATCGATTCAGGAGTGGCTCTGTATCTACGGATGCGCTCTGCCGAGTGACGCTCAGAAAAGCGTGCTAACTGAAGTTCCAGCGCCATTCCTTCGATACCTTCAGTGATCAACATGATTTCGAAATCTGGATTGACCAGCACTCGACATTCAGCAGGTGAGCTTTCAATACCGAGAAGGTATCGACCAAGGTCGGTCAACATCAGCGAACTGAGAGAGCCTTCCAACATTCCGATTTCACACATACCCAAACTGAGCATGCGATTGACGATCCAAAATGCGAGATCGGTGCCCAATCGAAGGACTGGACACTGTAAGCGATCTCTGGAGAAATCTTCTTCGCGCCTTTGTCTTAAAAGGTTGGAGACTTCTCTTTCTTCAAGCTCAAGGAGATACGTACTGACGACGTTATCGATGACTCCATCGAGGTTCACCCAGCCTTCAGTCGCATGTTCGCGGAGAGTATCTAACAGAATGCTGCGCATCGCTTCCTGATGGAAAGACCAGCGAGCCCCCGCGCTCTCTTCCAAGAAACGCTGGAGAACGACTTCTGTTTTCCGACGGAAATCGAGTCCTCTCCAGGCCTCTAGCCTGCGATCGTTGATCCGCAATTCGCCGGCAAAGTTCTCAACAAGACCCAGCTTCATCGCAACTCGCAGCACTCGGGTGACGGTGTCTCCCTCAAGATGATCAGTGAGACGCTCCATGGCGAAGTTGCGCCTCAATTGTTCGGCAAGCCTCTTAGGGAAGCTGCCTGACCGAGTCAGTCGAATCGGTTCCTGTTCGATGTGAAGGGTAAGACGTTCAATATCGATCAGTAGATCAACACCCGATTCAAGAATGACATCGGGCCTGACTTCCTGCTTTATCGAAACTTCCGAGCGATCCTTCATCCATTCTTGGAAAATCACCAAAGAAGGCTCGGGGAGCGTAATGCCGTAATCTTGCAAGCGCACACTTCCGATAGTGCCCACGCCTGCTTCCTCCAGCATGCTCGCCCACGCCTCCTCGTCGATCTCTTCGACGCCTTCTGATTCGAGATGCTCGACGATCTCATCCGAATCGAGATCGAGGACTCCTCTGTTTTTCAAAGCCCGCATGCACAGTTCGGTGAGAAGGGGGTCTTCTAATTTCTGAATACGCTCTTCGATCCCCATCTCAACCATGTCCGGTGCTTCCGGAAGCATGCGGAAACTGATTCCGTCAGCGCCAGAAATAACGGTCTCACCTATTTTCAGGGCTTTCGAAAGGTGGCTCGCCAACTCTTTCGGAATCTCCAGAATCTCGGGACCCTTCGTCTTTTTCTCTCGTCTGCGTGATACAAATCCTCGCTCAGTCAGCTGGCGAACCGTGGACTCGACTTCGATTCTCGAAGCGCCACAATGGGCCAGCCCTTCTTGGACTTCAGAAATAGGGGCCTTCGAGTCGGGACGTGACAACACATCCTGAATCAGCCTTTTTTGGGTAGAGCTCAGTCGCTCCACTCTTTCGTGAATGCCTTCTCCGCTCACGAGTGTTTCCTCGATACGGTACCTGAGATCTTCAACCCGCACCTGGACAGATTCACCCGGTAGCCAGAATTGATGGATCGTTTGCAGCTCTGCTTTTCTCAATCCTCGAAGAAAGTTTTCAACGGCGCTCAACTCAGCACCTCCTCTTGCTCTTCGATTTCATATTGATATCCCTGCTCCATTAAAAATCGTTGTCTTTTGTGGGCAAAGTCTTGGTCTCGAGAATCCCGAGTCACCAGAGAATAGAAAGTGGCTTCTCTGCCATCGGACTTAGGCCTCAACACTCTTCCTAAACGCTGCGCTTCTTCCTGGCGCGACCCATACGTCCCGGAAATCTGAATCGCCACCGAGGCATCCGGAAGGTCCACTGCAAAATTGCCGACCTTGCTGACGATGAGGACGGGAACTTCACCGCTCCTAAAGGCCGCGTAGAGACGCTCTCTTTCATCCTGAGGCGTGTGGCCCGTGATGAGCGGCGCTCCAGTGGACCGCGCAACATCTCTGAGCTGCCTCAAGTACTGACCGATCACAAGGATGCGGTCACCTTCATGACGTTCCAATATTTTATGGAGCCTTTGTAGTTTCATCGGGTTTTCAGAAGAGATCCGGAACATGTGCCGGCGGTCTGCTGCGAGATATATATCTCTCTCTTCTTCTGGGAGATCGAGGCGGACTTCAACGCAACGCACCTTGGCGATGAATCCTTCACGCTCAAGATCTCGCCATGGCATATCGTAGATACGAGGCCCGATGAGGGTGAAGACTTCATCTTCACGACCATCTTCTCTCACGAGTGTCGCTGTCAGCCCAAGTCTTCTGCGGGCTTGGATCTCTGCTGTGAAGCGGAAAACCGGAGCCGGAAGCATATGAACCTCATCGTAGATAATCAGACCCCAGTCATGATCAGCGAAAAGATCTAGGTGCGTGAAGTCTTCAGTCTTTGATTTTCTGTGTGCCGTGATCTGGTATGTCGCCACTGTCACGGCGGCGATGTCTATACGTGCACCAGAATATTCAGCCACTTGGTCTTCCGTCAGATTGGTCCATCGGACGATTTCTTTTTGCCACTGACGAACACTCGTGATGTTAGGAGCGAGAATCAAGGTTTGGCACTTAAGCTTCTCCATAAGACCGATACCAACTACGGTTTTCCCAGCCCCACACGGAAGAACGACCACTCCGGATCCTCCTCCGCCACCCTGATCGGAGAAGAAAGAATCCACCGACTCCGCTTGGTAATTACGTAAGGAAAACTCAGAGTCCTCAGGGAAGTGGAGATCCACAGCCGCGCCGGTACGGAAACCCGCACGGTCAGCGATAGGGAACCCGTTGCGAATCATGGCAACTTTGAGAGCTCCTCGGTGCCCAGGGTCAATGCTGTAGGAATTGCCGTCCCCGGGTTGCTTTAATATCTCGGTCAGAGAAGGCCTATTCGCCAATTGACTCAAGAAATCATCATCTTCCCGAGAAGGCTGGAGGACGAGAGATTCCCCATCTTCGGCACGGATCAGCTCAAACCTACCGAAGCTCTCCAGAGCTTTGCCGACCATGTCGTGCAAAGCTTTAGGGACGGGGTAGCGCGCGTTGTCCTCCAACAGAGTCAGGATCTTCTCCTGGCTCCAACCGGACTGAGCCGCATTCCATAACGAGATGGGTGAAATACGATATTCATGAAAATACTCGGGGCTCTTCTCCAGGTGAGCGAAGGCCGCAAGTTCATGTCGTAACCGCTTCGCAGAAGGATGATGGACCTCGAGTAACAAGGTCCCATCGCTCTGCACAACCAGCGATTTTGCTTCTGTATTCATATTCAAACGATCACGCAGCGCTTAACCCAGAGGGCCGGTATGAAACAAAGACTCCTTGGTCCCTGTTCCAGTTCCCGCACAAGCGAGATCTTTCTCCTTGAAGAAATTGTGCGACTCAGCGGAAGAGTGACCAGGAAAACCTCGATGGGTTCCCTTGGCATCCACTTTGTCAGCGATTTCCTGAAATTGTCATGTCCCGGGAATTCCCCACCCCCAGAAACATGTTCCCCCTAACAGAGCAGCGAGCTCAAAGCTCAACCACATCTGTACACAAATAATTTGCGAGGCCGCTTCCAGTATCCTCCTGAATTCCCCCTACGGCATCGTGTCAAATTGGCGTCGTTTTCAAATCGTTGGTGTGCACAAATTGCTGCGTCCCAACGAGGCCGTGAAAACAGATTCGGAACAACGCCCGAATCGCTAACGACGACCCGCTCTCTTTAGATCCTCAAGAACCAAATCAGTTCTATGAAAATCTAAAGAGAGCAGTTTGATGATATGCCATGAAAGTGAGTCGGAATCTACCACCCAATTGGAAGTAGATTTATAAAGAGTTACTCACTCGGGGGGTTGACTTCCTCTTGACCATCGGTTGCGTCCTCTTGGCCGTCGGTTGCGTCCACCAATTCCAAGCCGATGACTTTGTCGCCACTCTTCACCCGGATCAATCTGACACCCTGGGTATTACGTCCGATCGGTCTCACATCTTTCAGTGAAATTCGAACGAGCATTCCCGCAGAAGTCATCATCATCGCATCGCGGTCGCCAGAGAGGGTTCGAGCGGAAACAACGGAGCCGTTTCGCGCCGTTGTACGAATATCGATCAGACCCTTACCACCCCGCCTCTGGGTTCGGTAAGCACCAAATTCAGTCATCTTTCCATAACCATTTTCGCAAATAGTGAGCAAGGCTCCGCCATCAATAACGATCGTCATAGAAACGACGCGATCGGCTTCGCCAATCCCGATACCGTTGACGCCCGCTGCATCTCTTCCCATAGGACGCACATCAGTTTCGTTAAACCGAATAGCCATCCCGGTGGCCGTAGAAAGAATGATCTCTTCTGTACCAGATGTGATATTCACACCGATCAGCTCATCTTCCTCATTGATCTTGATCGCCTTGATTCCGTTCTTCTTCGGACGGGAGTAGGCTTCTAGGGCTGTCTTCTTGACCTTGCCCAAACGCGTGGCGAAGACGAGATTTCTATCATCGAATTCCTCCACACGGATCATGTTCAGGATCTTCTCTTCTTTCTCTAGCTGAACCATATGAACAACCGGCTTACCCTTAGATGTTCGGGACATATCCGGCAACTCGTAGACCTTCAGCCAGTACACCTTGCCTCGGTCCGAGAAGAGCAGCAGCGTGTCATGGGTGCCCGCGACAAAGATGCTTTTGACGAAATCGTCATCACGCACAGATCCTCCGGAAACACCGGTACCACCGCGTCCCTGGGATCTATAGTTGGTCAGCGGAGTACGCTTAACGAAACCCTGATGAGTGAGAGTCACAACGACTTCCTCTTCGGCGATCAGGTCTGCGTAGTTGATCTCTTCTGCGGCTTCTTCGATAGCGCTCCGGCGATCGTCTTTAAACTTTTCCCGAAGTTCGTGGATATCCTCACGAATGAGTTCTTTGACCACGTTCGCGTCGGTCAACACCGTTCTATGGTAGTCAATCTCTTCCCGAGTCTCTCCAAGATCATCCTGAAGCTTCTCGCGCTCAAGGCCCGACAGCCTTCTCAGCTGCATCCTCATGATGGCATCGCACTGAATACGGGTGAGCTGGAACTCTTCCATCAATGCGTTGCGGCCGTCTTCTTCAGTACGGTTGGTGCGAATCAGCTCAATCACGCGATCGATACTGTCGGTCGCCGTGATCAGCCCCTCTAGAATGTGCGCTTTGCGTTCAGCCTTGGCGAGAAGGAAGCGCGACCGCCTCCGGATAACTTCTCCCCTGTGATCACAATAGGCATTCAAGAGTTCTAGCAATGTCAGCGTGCGTGGTCTGCCGTTGATCAAGGCGATTTGCTGAACACCAAAGGTCGTTTGAAGTTGTGTGTGCTTGAAGAGCTGGTTGAGAATAACTTGAGCATTCTCATCTCTCTTGAGCTCAACAACGAGACGGATGCCTTTACGGTCAGACTCGTCACGGATATCAGAAATACCTGTAACGCGACCATCTTTGACCAGTCCCGCGATGTCGGTGGCCAACTTTGATTTAGAAACCTGATATGGGATTTCAGTAATCACGATGGCTTCTTTTTGCTTCGTCACTTCTTCGAAGTGTGTTTTCGCACGAAGAGTCAGTAGGCCGCGACCTTTACTGTAAGCCTCGTGAATGCCACGTCGTCCACAAATAACACCTCCCGTAGGGAAGTCAGGGCCCTCCATCACCTCAAGGAGGTCTGGGAGCGTCGCATCGGGGTTGTCGAGGACGATCAGCAGCGAATCGCACACTTCCCGAAGGTTGTGGGGGGCGAAGTTGGTCGACATGCCCACGGCGATTCCTGAGCCCCCGTTGACCAATAGGTTCGGGAACTTTGCAGGAAGAACTGTCGGCTCATCCCGCGTGTCGTCGTAGTTTCTGACGAAATCTACGGTTTCCTTATCGATATCGGAGAGCATATCCGTCGCAGCATCTGTCATGCGCGCTTCGGTGTATCTCATGGCAGCAGGGGGGTCGCCGTCGATAGACCCAAAGTTACCCTGACCATCCACCATCGTTTGACGCATGTTGAACGGCTGAGCCATCCGAACAAGCGTCGGGTAAATCACTGATTCACCGTGGGGGTGGTAGTTACCCGATGTGTCACCAGCGACCTTGGCACACTTCCTGTGCTTGGATCGAGGGCCTAAATTGAGGTCATTCATCGCCACGAGAATTCTTCTCTGCGAAGGCTTTAGGCCATCCCTGACATCGGGAAGGGCCCTTTGAATAATGACGCTCATAGCGTAGGTCAGGTATGACCCCTTCATCTCTTCTTCAAGGGACAAAGGAAGGATGCTTGATTCCTGGCTCATCTCTTCGTTCTCCAACTCTTCCGGCACACAATTTGTGCCGTTCTGTGTCTATTCATTAGGAACCATCGTGAGGTGGGGTTCACTCTTTGCGGAGTGTGCCCGCTCCATCGACTCGAGTAAGAGTCGATTCGCGGGAGTGTCGACGCCGTGCGTCTTCCCTGCTCTGACGATAGCACCATTAATCCAGTCCACTTCGGTATCCCGTCCTGCGTCCAAATCCTGGAGCATCGAACACCGGTTCGTTGCAGTCTTTTGGCAAAGGAGGATCAACTCTTGCTCGACATCCATATCGAGCAGATCCAAACCTCGCGCCTGAGCAACTTTTATCACTTCTCGAGATGCTTCCAAAGCCAGCGGATAACCGGCGCTTTGGGGCAACTCGCCATTTTCAATTCCTTGCAGTGCCGCCACTGGATTCAAGCCTGCGCTGAGGACTGATTTCCTCCAGGCCTGCTCAAATCCGTCACTCACTACCGTGGATATCAAACCCATCCGTCGAAACGAAGCGCTCAACATGTCAGCAAATCTCGCTGAAGCCTCGTGGTGGTCTAGGGGGCCTACGCAAACCTCACCACCCGAGCCACGAATCACAACCTTGTGATCAGACTCTCTCAGGAGTCCATATGTCACTGAAGCCGCCAGGAGAGATTTCTGTTCCTGATCAACAAAAGTTTCTTCGAGCCCGAGACCATTCCCGAATAAGACAACTTTAGTTTTCGAAGTGATCAAACCAGAGATCTGACGAGAAACATTCTCGACCTCCCCGGCTTTGACGGCGACAAAGATCCAGTCCAGCTCACCCTCTGCTGCAGATGCAGGCCCACACGGAAGCGTTTCTTGAAGCACCGTTCCGTTGGCAAGTGTGCAATGCACCTTTTTCGGTTCACTGCTCCCATCTGGGCGAGCGATAAACTCCACTGCAACACCATGACTTTTCAGCACAGCGGCTAACCAAGAACCGACAGAGCCGGCACCCACAACAGCCACTCGTCCTGCTAAGGGTACGGAGTCATTGGCGCTCGCTAGGGGTTCGTCGATCTTGTCGACCATTAAGCCCCCGGAGCCATCTCTGCGCTTTCGCCATCTTTAGAAACGAAGGACTCCCGTTCGCCGGGAAAATCTCCAGAAGAGACATCCGCGAGAAAGCCTTCCACCGCTGTCTTCATAACCTGTTCAACATCTGCGTATCGGCGCACAAACCGCGGCTTAAATTCCCCGGAAAGGCCCACCAAGTCGTGGAAGACCAGTACCTGTGCGTCAACAGAGCGACCCGCGCCGATACCGATCACCGGGATCGACAAGGCTCCTTGTATCTTTTCAGCAAGAGCTGTAGGTACGCACTCAAGAACCAGGGCAAAAGCCCCGCACTCCTCGAGAGCGTGTGCATCTTTTAAAATCTGAGTTGCCGAAGCAGGGGTGTTCCCTTGAACCTTATACCCCCCCAGTTGAGTTGCGTTTTGAGGAGTGAGACCGAGGTGACCCATCGTGGGTATCCCAGCGTCAACGATGCGTCGAATTGTTCCAACTCGAGCTCCGCCACCCTCTATTTTGACGGCATCCGCCATTCCTTCTTGGATCAAGCGACCCGCATTACGAATCGCTTCCTCGTCGCTGATTTGAGCCGCAAGAAACGGCATATCGCAGACCACGAAAGTGTTCTCTGCTCCACGGCGTACCGCCGCTGAATGATGCACCATGTCATCCATGGTTACAGGCACGGTACTGTCATGACCCAGGATCACATTTCCAAGGGAGTCGCCCACAAGGATCATTGGAACTGAGGCTGATTCTAAAACGCGTGCAGTGGGCGCATCATATGCGGTCAGGCACACCCAGCGGTGTCCCTGTTTTTTCCAGTCGTAAAGCTGATCGATACAAATACGCGCCATCGACTTCCTGCCTCTATTTCTAGATATCGAGTTCGCGGGCCTCTAGGGCATGCTTCTCGATATACTCCCTACGGGGAGCCACTTCGGTTCCCATCAACTTCACGAAAAGATCATCTGTGGCTTGGCTATCATCGATAGTGACCTCAAAGAGAGTTCTTCGTGAAGGATCCATGGTTGTTTCCCATAGCTGATCCGGGTTCATCTCGCCCAGACCCTTAAATCTCGTCAGGGCTACCTTGCTCTTCATGAGAAGGAACAACTCGTCGATCATTTCGGCCGCAGTAGAAGATCCTTCTTCCGCTGAATCCACTCCAAAACGATAGGGTTTCAGGTGCTCAAATCCCTCTCTGGAGAAATCGAAAGTTGGAACCCCGAAGCGATCCAATTCCATCTCAGGGAGCAACGTGGAGGCCTCAAAACCGAGAGTCACAAGTGACTGGATCAGCTCCGAAGCTTCTTCTGCCTTTGTCAGTTCAACACCCCGGAACCCCTCACCCTCACTCTCAACAGCGGCGGTAAGCTCCTCCAAGGAGTTCATTGATTTTTGGGAACCCCCTCCAACAAGAACGTTGGAAGGAACTTTTCCTTCGGTGCCCCATGAGTCAAGAAGCCAATGATGGAGAGAGAAGCCACGACTGTGATATCTCTCATTAAACCTAGAGAGTTTTTGGATCCCTAAAATGGCCTCGCGAATCTCTTCGCCCGTCAATTCCTTCTTCTCCCCTGAACCTCCGAGGCGAATTGTTCCGTACTCACAGGCCAGGTCGATCAAAATCTCCTCAAGGCCTTCTTCGGTAACAATGTATTCATCGCGCGACTTCCACTTCACTCTGTACAGAGGTGGCTGCGCTACATAGATGTATCCATTCTTAACAATCTCATTGAGGTGTCGGTAGAAAAACGTGAGCAACAATGTGCGAATGTGAGAACCATCAACGTCCGCGTCAGTCATGATAATGATGCGCGAATATCTAATTTTCTCCAGATCGAATTCATCTCCAAAACCCGCACCTACAGCAGTGATGATCGCCTGGATCTCTTCGTGCTGAAGAGCTTTGTCCACGCGAGCTTTCTCTGTGTTGAGAATCTTTCCCTTGATAGGAAGAATAGCTTGGATCATTGAATCCCGTCCGCCTTTAGCGGACCCGCCTGCAGAGTCTCCCTCAACGATGAATAGTTCCGTTTCGTCTTTGTTTCGACTTCGGCAATCATGCAGTTTTCCAGGAAGGCTTCCGCTACTGAGCAAGCCCTTCCTGCGAGTTAAGTCCCGCGCTTTGCGAGCCGCATCTCGGGCACGCGCCGCGTCGAGTGCTTTATTGACGATCTTCTTACCCACTGCTGGGTTCATATCGATCCAGTGCCCCAAAGCCTCATTCACAAGAGACTGAACAATGCCTTCGATCTCTGTGTTTCCAAGTTTCTCTTTTGTTTGACCCTCAAACTGCGGATCAGGGAGCTTCACGCTCACCACGGCCGCCAACCCCTCCTGGTAATCTTTTCCATCAGGGGTGCTGTCGTTTTTCAACATCTTCATATCGCGCGAGAATTTATTCAGCGTTCTTGTCAATGCGCTACGAAATCCACTGAGGTGCGTTCCTCCGTGATGCGTATTGATGTTGTTGGCGAATGTAAAAATCTGCTCTTGGGAGTAACCATCGTTATGCTGCATCGCAACATCTACAACAACGTCATCGATCTGGGTTTCAAACCGAATCACTTCGTCGTAGATCGCTGATCGCTTCGCATTAATTTCGCGGATAAACGCCTCAAGGCCGTCGGGGAAGAAATACTCTTCAGCTCTTTTCTCGTCGTCGCGTCTCTCGTCTGTGAAGTGAATCCGAATACCCGCATTAAGGTAGGAAAGTTCCTTCAGCCTCTTCGCTAAGACATCGCGATCATAAACAACTGTTTCAAAGATTTCCGGATCTGCTGTAAAGGTAACCTTTGTGCCGGTGTCTTCCGCTTCTCCGAGCTTCACAAGGTCGCTGCTTGGAACTCCCCGTGCGAACGTTTGTTTCCAAAAAGATCCAGCGCGACGAACTTCAGCGATCAGTTCCGTCGATAGAGCGTTCACTACTGAAACACCCACACCATGGAGTCCACCTGAAACCTTGTAGGTATCGTTATCGAACTTACCTCCTGCGTGGAGTTTCGTCATAACGACCTCAAGGGAAGACATTCCCTGGTCTTCGTGGAAATCGACGGGGATACCCCGCCCATCATCCTCGACGCTCAGAGATCCATCTTCATGGATGATCACATCAATGCGTGTGGCATGCCCCGCCATCGCTTCATCGATGCAGTTGTCGACCACTTCATAAACAAGGTGGTGAAGGCCTGCAGGGCCAGTACTACCAATGTACATTCCCGGTCTTTTTCGGACCGCGTCTACGCCTTCAAGAACTTTAATATTCGATCCGGAGTAGTTTTCTTTTTTCTCTTCACTCAACTCTCGTGTCCCTTTCCTAAGGAGAGCTCCTGAATTAGGAGTTCAGGTCGCTCGATCCGTTCCGGAAGTGAATGGTATGAACATTATCAAGTCCCTGTTCTCGCAGGTTCTCAATAATGGCTCGCTCTCCGAAAGCTTTTAATTCTGTGGCTAAGGGGTTGGAGTCAACATTGACTGTCAAAACCCCTTCTTTCCAACGTACCGGCAATGTGTGTTGAGATATCTCTACCCCGACCACTTGTCGCCATAGTTTCCTCACGCCCTGTATTCCATCTACTGCGTCACTTGAATGACTCGGGGCGTATTTCTTAAGTAACTTTTTCACTGTCTCAGAGAGGGGGCGAAGACTCGTTCGCTCCCTTTCTAGACGGCGCTCTTCTTGTTCTAGTTCGAGGTAACGAACCTTGGCTTCAGGTTTACGGGTCAAGCGTTCTGCATCTCGGTAATCACGAGAGGCATGACGATATGACGATAAGCCAGTGGGTAGTCAGGGATACTAAACAGCCCGGCAGTTTTACTGTCTTTAAACGAACACTCCACCTGACTAGAGTCGACCACCCGGAGGAGGTCTATCAAGTAGACAGGGTTAAAGACAACAACAAACTCACCTTCAGCTCCTGAGATTTTCTCCACAGGAAACTTCACTTTCGATTCCCCGACATTACTCGCAGAACTTGAAAGGGTCGCTTCCTGGTCATTAAAGGAGAAGCGAACTGTATTGGTTTCTTTAGTTGTCATAAGAGAGCACTGCTTCAAGGCCACAAGGAACTCATCGCTATTGATGCGATAAACAGATTCAAGTTCTTGCGGAACAGCTCGTTCGTATTCCGGGAACTTTCCTTCAACTAAGCGGCAGCTTAAAGAGACGAACTCAGAGATATACGTGGCTTCGTTTTGATCTAAACGAAAGACCACATTCTCTTCTGTTTCGGAAGTTAAAATTCTCGTAAGCAAATCAACAGCCTTGAGCGGGATAATGAACTGACCTTGAGGCGCACCAGAACTTGTTCCAGCTTCAGAAGGCATCACGCTCATCGCCATGCGCTTACCATCGGTCCCCACGATTCTGATTTCGCCCTCGTGGCAATCAAGAAGGACGCTATGCATATTAAATCGAGTCGCGTCTCTTGCAGAAGCAACACTGACTCTTTGAAAGTTCCTAATCAGATCTTCTCTGTTCACCTGGATAGAAGGTGCTTCAGTTGAAAATTGAACAGCAGGAAATTCATCGACTGAACCTGATGGAACTTTAAAA
>Ga0105349_10000099_pt1 | contig 29712 bp, 18 predicted proteins | sample EN1Hudseemescosm_FD_83661 | JGI IMG/M metagenome (GOLD analysis project Ga0105349, IMG submission 83661) | Methane-oxidizing microbial communities from mesocosms in the Hudson Canyon - EN1B Hudson Canyon | ecosystem: Environmental > Aquatic > Marine > Cold seeps | place: Hudson Canyon...
ACTACTCATTGCGCATGTCAATGCAGGGATTGCAGCGCCCTCGACCCTGATGACACAGGTCGATCCTGAACTCGAACATCTCATCCTTCGAATGTTGATGAAATCACCCGAGGATAGGCCCCAAAATTACAAAGAGTTAAATCGGGAGCTTCAAGCACTCGATAGACGATTAAATCCTGATCGTCAAAGAATCACTAAAACTTCAATCCTTTCTACTGTGGTAACAAGCATGTTCTTAGTCACGATTTCCGTAGCACTTTTTGCTCCGGATAGTTTCGATAGAGTGCTCGGACGAAATCCTGAAATAGAAATGGTGAACGAGTCCCTCTCTAGCTGGCTGACAACAAACGATCAAAAAGACCAACTCGTTTTCGATTTCGCTCAGGGACCGGCGCAACTATCACGGTTTTTCCAAAATCAGGAACTCGAGTCTTCTCCCGGTGGACGAAAAATCATCAGCCCTGTCATCAAGGATGGTCAACTCAGATGGGCAAATGATCCAAGGCCCATATCATTCCCATACATGCAGGAATTAGACCTTTGGCATATCAAAGGATTAAGAGTGCTGGGAAGACCTGATCTGGAATTGAGAGTGGCTGAAGACCCTGATAATCCAGGATCTCGCTGGCGTATAGGACTCTCCGTGGGCCTTGCACGACCGCCACAAATTGAAATCTTGAAAGACGGAACACCGATACAAATTGAAATAGAATCGCATAAGGTGACTGCTCCCGTGAGAGAAGGCGTGGACCTCGAATTGATACTCGAGAAATTGCCACTCCAAGACACAAAAAGAGTTCGATACAGACTCATTGTGAAACCCTTGGGAACTCAAGATCCTCCCTCATTAGCAACCATCTTCAGCATTCCTACCGGCTCCATTCCCTCAGGAGCTCCACAATTGAGATGTGAAGGCGACATCACAGGCTGGAATACAAAGATCAATTTCATGAAGTTAGCCGGGAAGCTCGATAGAGACAGGATTCTCAGAGATGGGTCCAGTCGGAGTAGTCCATGATGACACGCATTCATACAACTACGCAAAACTCACCGTCTCTTCGGTTTGATATCTCCAACGAGAAAGCACGCCAAGGGGGAATCGTCATCGGTCGTGATCCTGGTTCAGATATTCAGATTCCTGATCCTGCTGCCAGCCGATTTCATGCCCGACTAGACTTGAGCGAATCAGGTTGGACGATCACTGACCTCGATTCCTCGAATGGTACCTTCGTAGATGGTGACCCCGTGAAGAATCAAACTCTTCATCACGGACAAAGCATCGGAATCGGCGATACGAATATCTTTGTAGAAACTGCGATATCGACGCTTTCAGAAAATCTGGATCGTACACAGGTCATTCACAAAACACCGAACATCCCGGGTTCTCTAGACGCTTCAAAAGTAGGCAACATCCTTCATGCACTGCACCAGGCCACACCGTTCTTGGGCGCCGGGTATAGTCAGTTTGAGAAGCTGGAAAAAGGGCTTCAATCGATTGTAACCGGCTTGGAATCTGATCGTGGAGCCATCTTAATGATGGCCAATGACGAATGGATTTGTAAAAGTGCGTGGTCAAGAAGTGGGCATCCCCTTCAGGGATTTGTCCTGAGCCAAACGATTCTCAGCGAAATACTTCAAGCCAGAAGAGCTGTTCTTTCTAGAGATACTTCTATCGATCCTAGGTTCGAAGACAAACGAAGTGTTGCAGGAGATGAAATAAGAAGTGTTATCGCCGCTCCCATTTTTGTTGAGGAGACTCTGGGCGGAATATTCTACATCGACCGAATTGATGGAGACTCCCATCCATTTGGGGAAGCAGAACTCTGGGCCACTGGTATTGCAGCCTCAGCCATCGGCGCCGGCCTATCGTTGAATGAAGAAATCATTGAACTGAACCAAGAGAAGCATGGCCTGGTGAAATCCGTCTTGGATACACATCCCATCATTGGATCTTCTGAAGGTATTAATCTTGTCCGAAATTTCATAAAGAAAGTCGCCCCGACTAACGGAACCGTGCTCATTCGGGGTGAGACAGGAACCGGAAAAGAACTCGTCTCTCGAGGATTGCACTATCAGAGCCCTCGCGCAGCATCGCCGTTCATTACGATCAACTGCGCAGCCATTCCCCAGCACCTGATCGAAAGTGAACTTTTTGGTCATGAAAAAGGATCTTTCACCGGTGCAGACTCTCTCAAATTGGGCAAGTTTGAAGCAGCACAGGGCGGAACTATCTTTTTAGACGAAATCGGGGAACTACCCGAAGCTGCGCAAGCAAAAATGTTGCGACTACTAGAGACCCGTTGTTTCGAACGCATTGGAAGTAACACCTCCATCGAAGTCGACATTCGCATCATCGCGGCAACTCATCGTGACTTGCGCGCTGAAGTCGAAAATTCAAACTTTCGTGAAGACCTTTTTTTCCGGCTTGCAGTGCTCGAAGTGCTAGTTCCTCCTCTTCGTGATCGAGAAGACGATATCGACCTACTGACAGATCACTTCCTCGACGAATTTACGGGTAGAGAAAAAGTGCGGAGAACTCTCACTCCCGCTGCTCGAGAACTCCTTCGTTCACATACTTGGCCCGGCAATATACGCGAACTTAGAAATGCCCTCGAAAGTGCTGTTATTCTCTCAGAGAATCCGGTGATAGACGCTTTCGACCTACCTATATCGTCACTTCAACATGGGAAATTGATGGGCTCGAATGCGGAAGAATGGCAACCGTTACCTCTCAAAGAAGTCGAAGAAATTCACCTACTAAGAACTCTCAAGTACGTGAATGGAAACAAGAAGAAAGCCGCCGAGTTATTGGGGATTGAAAGATCTACCCTCTACGCGAGACTTCGTAATGCAGAAAAAAAACCGGAGTAGAAACCGGTCGCTGATAAGGATCTTTTACAGTGAACGCTCTCACAATTTGTGTCTGGGTAGGACTGTCTCTCCCCTTTCCTCAGCAAGTCGGAGACCAACTCCCTGCAGGATATATTCCCGCAGGCTGCGTTCTTCATGCATGGTCACTTTCTACGGGTGAATCATTAATCTTAGAATCTTCAAAACTTGGACATCTTCCTGTGAAGATTCTGAAGCCGATTCAAGTCACAAAATCGGCTTCCGATTTTCTTCAAACACTTTTGCAATCTAGCGGCCTATTCTTGAAACCTATTACAAGATCTAGCACACATTGGGTGACCATGGACCCATTGAAAATGCCTCCCCGTCCCACTCAAATTATTCGAGTGATACCCATTCAGCATCTGGACTGTGATTCCATCTGTGATTTGTTACGACAAGAAGCCAAACGAAGAGAGAAAAATCTCGAACCACTCGATCGCTACAGTAATTTTGTTTCCGATCTTCGATCAAATAGTGTGGTTATCACTGTCGCTTCCGAACCCCGCTTGAAGTACTACCTCAATTTTATCGCCAAAACTGATCAACCCCCTGAACTTGGGAACGACAGACCAGTCCTTCGAAGCTGGCGCGCTCAGAAAATGAGATCCTCTCAACTTGCAGAACTTCTCAAAGATCGGTGGAGTGATCGGGGAGGCCAGCCGATTCAAGTCGTGGTCAACGAATCAACAAACACCCTTCTCATTCGCATCCCTCTTCACCTTTGGTCCGAAGCTGAGAAAATTTTGCAACAGCTCGACGGTCATAGCGACTCTTGAAATGCCTCTATCCGCTCAAGATTTCGAGTGATACCTCAGTGACCTCCCCCTGAGTTTCGGTTTTTCGAATCTCATTTCCTGGATCGAGATCCGATCTCGACGATGGACCTCATTTCAATTGTGTTCAAATTTAAGACACTCTTCACCCCAGATAGGTCCATCGAGCCCCCTTCGCACCTTACCGGAATTTACCTAAGCCCTTTATTTAAATAAACTTGGAGAACTTTCTAAGTTGGTATGGACGGGCATTTGATTTGCATAAAATAAGGAGGAACGGTGGAAGCCCTCCGTTTTCAAAGTCAGAGAGAACGATCTCCCTGTCTTGAGTCACATCGAGATTCCCTGCTCCAGAGTCCACGGAGAAGGCTCTTTTCGATATTCAGGGAAATTTGTCCCAAAAACCCCCAAGGCCAACCGCCTGCTGACCGATGAAGAGGGAGGAAATGCCATGAACCCCATGTTGAGAGGGTGCACAGCAATGCCTCATAGCGAAAAGGTCTCCCCCGTCGAGACCTCCACAATCAGTCCACTGGTAAACCAGCAAGAGAAGACCTTCAAGTCTCTGCTCTTACTGGCTCTCTCTGTCCTCCTGGTCGTTCCAGGATTACCGGGAATTACCGAAGCCCAAGATGGTTCAGATGCCGGAGATACTCCGGTTGAAACAGAAACCACTGAAGCAGCCGAGCCACTCGAGTTAGGGGGAGAATTCTCCATGACCGAGGGTTCCGTTCCTGTTCTCAGTCTTCTCCGTTTCATTCAGAGAACCACCGGGAAATTCGTCAACTATCCATCCAAAGACAACGATCAGGCCTTCGCTGAAGAAGCCATCGTTGAAGTATTGGGTGACATCGATCCTCTCACCTATCCGGTGATCAAAGCGATCCTTGAAACCAATGGCTACGAGCTTTGGGAGAGCACGCTCGAAGATGGCACTGTCGCCATCAATGTTCGTACTAGCGCTCCCACTGCGAGATCCACCGCTACTGTGGATCCTGTCAGCCCCATCATTGGTCCTGAGGATTCAAGTGCTGAGAAAGATGGCGAAGAGTTGGCGACACTTGTGCTTCAACTCGAACACACAACTTCTGCTGTGGTTCGACAAGCACTTCAAGAACTTCTCGGCATCGCAGGTGCTGGAAGCGCATCCGGCAGTGTCAAGTTGGTCACCATCACTGAAAACGAAACACTGCTGATCAAAGCCAAGGTCAGAATCCTTGAACACATTCAGCAAATCGTGAAGTACATCGATGTAGAGGTCACTGGACCAGACCAAACCCTGACGATCAGGGAATTGTTCTACGCAGATGCCCAGAGCATCGTTCAAATCGTGACAGAAGCATTGAGCGACTTCAGCCCCACCGGCACAACAGGACGCCGAACTGTTCCCACTTCGGGACAGAGAGGTGGAGCCGCCAACACAAGGAATTCACAGTCGAGCGCCCTAGCGGGTGAATCGACACGATTGATTGCAGATGACCGAACTCAGAAAATCCTGATCCAATCCACGGATGGTGAAGAACTGGATTTGGTACACCAACTGATCGATGAACTCGACACCAAGGTGCGAAATGTCAGAAATACCACCTGGATCTACAAAGTAAACTTCCTCAAAGCTGAGGAGTTGGCCGACAACATTCGTCAGCTGGTCGAAGGTTCCGAAGGATCACTGAGTCGGAGCAGTAGCAGCAGAACAAGTTCAAGAACAGGCCGTACCGGATCAGCAAACAACGGTGGAGTGCAGCAACAGCAACAGTTCACCCCAACGCGTATCGTCCCACACGAACAAACTAACTCACTGATCATCCAAGCAGAGCCAGAAGAATACGAAGAGATCGAAAACATCCTGAAGCAAATCGACAAGCGTCGTCGCCAAGTATTCCTTGAAGTCGCTCTGGTACAGGTGAAGGACACTTCTTCCCTAAACTACACTCTCGAATTCCTTGCCGGAAATCTGGACGACCAAAACCTCGCAGGACTACTTCTCAGTTCATTCGGAGCCAGTACCGTTGCTCCCGCTCTAGATCCAAACGGAATCATCACTGGCTTAACAAGGACACCAGGGATTGGAAATGGACTGAGCGGAGTCCTCCAACAGGACGGGCAGTTCCCCCTGATCGTGAATGCGCTGAAGACCGACGAGGACAGTAATATCCTCGCGACGCCGTTCATTCTTGCTGACGATAACCAAGAAAACTCGATCTCTGTTCTTACAGATATCTTCTACACAACTTCAAACACGACGAACGTCAACGTGACCACAAGTCAGCAATCTGAATCTGCCGGAATCACACTTTCATTGATTCCCACGATCTCCAGTGAAGTTGTCCTTCTTGAGTTAGAGCTTGAAGTATCCGCTTTCGCGGCTGTCAGTGACGGAACCGGAGCTCTTCCCGACAAGACAACAAACACCGTGACCTCAAAGGTCACCATCCCTGACGGTGGCATGTTCATCATCGGTGGCCTAGCGCAGATGGCCCAAGCGAACGTAGCCAGCAAGGTTCCGTTCCTCGGAGATCTCCCCATCATCGGGACGTTGTTTCAATCCAAAGGAAACAGCAGCATTAGGGACAATCTTTATGTCTTCCTCAGTGCCCACATCATGGACGACAGTGAATACAACAACCTAGGCAACTTCACCAAAGATGCCATCGAGGGTGTTCGTTCCTTTGACGACGACATTCGATTGCAACAGTTCAGTGATCCAGATAACCAGCGCGACAATGACCTGCTGCCCCTGACTAAGAGCAAAAATGCTACTGCGGAAGAGAATCGGCCATGAGACACTCGATCTTTTCAGAACTGATTGATGAGGGGCTTCTCAATGAAGCTCAACTTCTTGAATGTCAGGAAGAGGAACGTTCCACCGGTAAGCCCATCGATAAGGTGCTACGGGAGAAAGGATACGTCTCTGAATCCGCGTTTCTGCAGGCATTAGCAAAACAACTTCGACTGCAATTCTCTGAGGAGCTTGTTGATTTCAAGGTTCCTGAGAACTTCATCGAGATGGTGCCAGCGCAGTTCGCCCGGACCTACAACCTCATCGCCGTAGGTGAAGAACCTGGCATTTTGATGGTGGCAACTTGTGATCCTCTCGACGTTCAACCCATGGACGACCTATCTGCCATGGTAGATCTCGTGATTGAACCCGTGATCTCTACTCGTAGTGAAATCACAGCACTGATCAATCGTGCCTACCAAAAATCAAGCGCAGACGTCGATGAACTCCTCGAAGGACTCGACGAGGACGAGCTCATAGGAATCGCTGCTGAAATAGACGAGACCGAAGACGTCCTCGATATTGCCAACAAGGCTCCCATCATTAAATTGATGAACACGATCATGTTTGAAGCCCAAAAGAATCGGGCATCCGACATTCATCTGCAGCCCTTCGCAGATCGCCTGCAAGTCCGTTACCGAATTGACGGCATTCTTTACGATACCAAAGTGATTCCCAAAAAGATTCAGGATGCTCTCGTATCTCGAGTCAAGGTCATGGGAAAAATGGACATCGCAGAACGTAGACTCCCCCAGGACGGAAGAACTTCTGTAAAAATAGGAGATAGCGATCTCGACCTGAGGATTTCTTCTGTACCAACTAGTTATGGTGAGCGCATCGTGTTTCGTCTACTTGACAAAAGTGCACGACTTTACACACTCACCGAAATTGGTCTGGACGACAGAAACTATCAACTCCTCGACAAACTGGTGAACTCTTCTCATGGCGTGCTCCTCGTAACGGGTCCCACTGGATCAGGGAAATCTACGACCCTTTACGCCGCGCTTGCCGAGATGGATTCTCAGGAACTCAACATCATCACGATCGAAGACCCGATTGAATACAACATTGATGCGATCAGTCAGATTCAAGTATCCAACAAAAAAGGCCTGACCTTTGCATCGGGACTTCGATCCCTCATGCGTCAGGACCCGGATGTCATGATGGTCGGAGAGATCCGAGATATGGAGACCGCTGGAATCGCCGTTCAGGCCTCCAACACAGGTCACCTTGTGTTCTCAACACTTCACACCAACGATTCTGCGGGTGCAGTGAACCGAATGATCGATCTTGGAGTCGAACCATACTTGGTCTCTTCTTCTCTCATCGGTGTCGTCGCTCAGCGACTCGTTCGCGTGATTTGCCCCCGCTGCAAAGAGTCCTACGAACCCGAGGCTGGTCAACTGAAGACCTTAGGCCTCACTCGTGAGGACCTCCTGGAAGGGCTTCTTTACCGAGGCCGTGGCTGTGACGCCTGCCTAGGCCGTGGTTACTACGACAGAACCGCGATCTATGAAATCCTAACGATGAATGAAACGATTCGTGACCAAATCATCTCTAGAACCAGTGCGTCTGTCATCAAGCAGACCGCGGTGGAGACTGGCCACCTCAGAACCTTGAGGATGGATGGAGCAAGAAAGGTGGCCCAAGGGATCACCACCGTAGACGAAGTATTCCGAGTGACTCAAATGGATGTTTTCTAGGAACGGATAGAGTTCAGAGATGCCGATTTATTCTTACAAAGCCATCGACCAGCGAGGGCGTAACTCAAAGGGCAACATCGATGCCGATACGGCTCGTGAAGCTCGTGATAAGTTACGTCACCAAAAACTACGTGTCACTGACATGGAGCGCATCGATGCCGTGAGTCAAAAATCCACAAGCATCTTCAAGTATCGATTTGAAAGAAAAGTCGATATTCGAAACTTGGCCATACTGACGCGCCAGTTTTCCACTCTTCTTGCTTCGGGTGTCCATTTGTCAGAAGCGCTCAATGTCTTAGTTGAACAAATTGAAGAAAAACACCTGGAAGTCATCTTTAGAGATATCCGTGAACGCATCGTAGCCGGCGCAGGACTTGCAGATGCCCTGAGCCTTCACCCTTCAGTGTTCAGTGATCTCTACATCAATATGGTGCGTGCAGGAGAGGCCAGTGGAAATCTCGACGATATTCTTTACAGCCTTTCTGATTACCTGCAGAAGCAAGCCAGCCTACGTGGCAAATTGTCAGCAGCTCTAACATACCCCGCCATCATGATGGCAGTAGGACTCGCAGTCGTCGTCTTTTTGATGACATTTGTGGTTCCAAAGATTACTGAAATGCTAGTCCAAAAAGACAATGCTCTTCCATGGGCTACTGAAGTTTTGATCATGATCAGTAACGCCTTTAAGGCTTATTGGCTGGTCGGAATCGGAGCATTACTGGCCTTCCTTATCTTCCTTGAAGGATTAAAGAAAACTGAAAAGGGAAGATTCGCATACGACCGAATGCTACTGAAGATTCCCGTACTAGGAACACTTCTACAACGCTCGGCGATCTCTCGTTTCACTGTCACATTGTCAACGCTGTTACGAAGTGGGCTCCCAGCTCTGGATTCCCTGAATATTGTGGGAAAGGTTGTCAATAATGCGGTCATGTCTAAGACCATCAGCGAGATTGCTGATCGCATCGTTGAAGGTGCAGACATCTCAACCCCACTCAAAAAGTCTCCTCTTTTCCCCCCAATGGTCGGTTACATGATTGCCGTTGGTGAACAAAGTGGAGAATTAGAATCCGTACTGAATAGAATTTCTGAAACGTATGAAGAAGAGATCGAACTCGCGATTCAAAAACTGACCGCGATGATCGAACCCATCATCATCGTATTACTCGCGGTGGTGGTGTCGTTCATCATCCTCGCAGTGTTACTGCCACTGTTGCAGTTTAACAATACTTGATCAACAGAAGAGAGAAGTGGCCTAAGGGCCCGGAATATGGAGGCTTTGTCATGAAAAAAGCACCAAGAATATATGACGCAGGATTTACGCTGATCGAACTGATCGTCGTCATTGCGATCATCGGAATTCTTGCCACCTTTGTTGTCCCCAATGTCATGGGAAGAACTGACCAGGCAAAAGTTGCAAAAGTTAAGAGCGACTTCAAGGCTCTCGATACTCAGTGCAAGATGTTCAGAGCCGACCACGGTCGCTACCCTGATTCTATCGACGAACTTCTGAGTCCGCCGACGGATCCTAACGGCATCACCATCGACTACCTCAGTAGTGAGCCTCTTGACCCTTGGACGAATGAGATCTACTTCTTCGAGATGATCGACGGTAGGCCCGTCTTTGTATCACTCGGCGAAGATCAAACTGAGGGTGGCGAAGGGTATGCTGCAGACATTTACTCTGACGACAGCAACTCTCAAGGAAGATTCTGATTTAATGAATCCGCGGAACTCCAATACTGGCTTCACTATCATTGAGCTGATCGTCGTGATCGCGCTCTTGGGTATTATTGCCACTATTGTCGTTCCTAATCTCGACAACTTCTCTCCAAGATACAAGCTTCGATCTGCTGCCAGAACAGTCGGCCAAACTGTCGCTTGGGCCAGAAGCCTTGGAGGCGGGATCGGACGTGAATACGTGATTCGATACCGCCTTGAAGAAGACACCATCGAAATCCTCCTTCCCCCAGAGGAAGACGAGGACCCGAATATGGATTTCGACTCCCGAGAAAGCCTCGGTGCAGAAACTCTTCCTAATGGTGTTGAGATTACGCGGATAGTTCAACCTGATGGTAGTCGTGACGATTATGGAGTTGTAGATCTGGTTCTGGATAAGTACGGATCCTCTGGCTCACACATTGCCATTCTGAAAAATGAGGACGACCAGAGTATTGCGGTCTATTTCCAAGCCATTTTGGGGACTACTGATTATCTCGCCGGCGAAGATGCCGAGTTTCCACAATGGTAGCTCTCCCATCTAACCCCACTCTCTCTGGACAAAATAAAGGGTTCACGCTTGTCGAGCTTGTGATGGCAGTCGCCATCCTCAGCGGAGCATTCTTGACGATCCTTGATCTTAGAGTGAAAGCTCTCGATGACGCTTTCAAGTACAACAATGACCGACTCGTTAACCGGGTCGCACGTCAAAAGTTGGATGAAGTTTCATATGGCCTAGAAGAAAACTCTTCTGGAGAAATCGAAATTCCTGGGAAAATGACTCCGGAGCCTTGGCGCTGGAGCGTCACCATTCAGGACCAATCGAACACAGAGTTTGGACCTAGGCTGCTCTTCATTGAACTGACATTGGAGTACCCATCTGTCTACAGTAGTTCAAGTTCTGAAGACGACCTAGAAACCGTCATTATCGCTACTCGTGTGTTGGTCAACGAACAAAACCCTTTGTACACATATGCTGAACCCACCTCGGATTCGTTGAATAACGGTGGTTTCTAATGAAAATGAATGAAGGATTCACACTCATAGAACTCGTCGTTGTTCTCGGAATGTTTGGCCTCGTCATGCTGGCCAGCTACACGATTCTTGAAACAACAATCGAAGCCGACAGACGAGTTCAACTCGCGACGATGACTGGCAAAGTAGGAGAAGCCATTCTCAACCAGATGCGTCGTGATATTCAGGGCGCAGTTTGGCGAGGTCATGGACAGGAAGTCTTCCAAGGGCAAAGTCGAGGCGATGATGACAATAGTGAAGACACCATCGATTTCCTGACGACCGCCCCTGTGCCTGAGCCTGAAGAAACGATTTCTTCATGGACCGGGGAAGTTACTTCCGTCGGCTATGCTTTAAAATCTGGCGACGATGAGGATTTAATCCTGTTCAGAAGAGTCGCCTGGGATCTCCAATCGGATCATTTCAGTAAAGGAACACGAACAGCCATCTACGATCGAGTGATGGCGATGGATATTCGGTATCTGAATCAAGAAGAAGAATGGGTCGACGACTGGGATGCCAGCTCCATTCTTCCTGAAGAAAATCTGACCGATTTCCCCTTCCTCGATGAGGAAGAACTCCTCGCTGAAGAAGATGCCGCTCTCGCCGCAGAAAACCCGACGACAGGATCCCAAAACAACAATTCGTCCTCAGGGAGCATCGATCCCGCCACGGGTGAAGAGATTCCGGAAGAACCGCTTCCGCTCCCGATCCCCAAAGCGGTCGAAATCACCCTGTATCTCCACTATGGAGATGAGCGTGGACAGATACTGGACTCTTCAGGGGAGCCCGTGCTGGAAGTCTTTTCGACCGTTGTCCCCCTGATCACCACTGATCAGGTCCTCATCCCTGATCCGGATTTGGACAGCCTGGAAGGGCTTCTCGGAAACAACTAATTGATTTGTGAGGGGCCTCCGGAAGGATGGCAAGAACCCGGATTGCGTGATCCCTAGGTTCGAGCTACCGGAGGCCCCGGTTTTTTTGCCCCTCTACGGCTTTGACACCCCCCTCCTTCCTGTGCCACATACGCACGCCCATCCCCCAATAACCTTAGAATTCGACCTCAAATCGGCAATTTAAGGTAAAATCCTACTTGATGTATTGGCACTACAATTGCGATATCCTAGTCATGGAACGGGAATGGCCCGATAAGAAGATCTGGTCCTTCTACCCGAGTGCTCCTGAAATGAGGGGCAAAGTGCTCTCTGCCCCATGGGGACAACGAAAGACACTTTTCTCGCAAGGTAGACAGTTGTCCTGTACCGATTTAGAATCCGGACTTGCGAGAAGACCCCGAAGGGCGATACACCCTGATGGGAATCAGGTGTGTTCAATGACCCGGCTGATGCGTCTTGCTGATCTCTCCGGGGAAGAAGAGAGATCGACATCCGATTACGCCAACGCCCATCAGAGCGTCTCGTTTCGGTTTTCAGTAATACAACCACCCGCCCGGCCTGTCTTATCAGACTCCGGAAAAAATGCCCCAGGAAAGAGATGGAACGAATGAGCCCTCTCAGCAATCAATGCTCAAAGTATTCGAGAATCAAAAGTACAGCCCTGCTGTTGATTTTGATCGGTGGATTACTTCCCATCATCGGATGTCACGGAAGCGGTGACTCCATTCCCAATATCAATAATGCAGCGGCATTCCTCGAAGATAACAATGTCGTCAGAGGACCGGGAATGGTGACCCCACGATACGGGCACACCGCAACCACACTTGAGGATGGAACGGTTCTGATCACTGGTGGATCCGACGAACGCCACCTCACCTCTCTCGATACTGCGGAGGTCTTCGACCAAGGAGCAGCTGTAGAGTTTGGCGAGCCGATTCCTGACAGTATATCGGGAGACTTCATCGATACCGATGTTGAGGGTGACGTGATTACCATGCCGCAGGGTGGACGCATTTTCCACACTGCAACCTTACTGCCAGATGGCAACGTATTGATTTGTGGTGGCACTGCAGATGCGCTCTTCGCAGAGGCTGCTGACGTTTCAGAAATCTATAACATCGGTAGCCGCGAGTTCGGTCCAGATTCTCTCTTCGTGGACCCGGATCTAGGAACCCCTAGATTCCGTCACTCAGCGACCCTCCTGCCCAACGGAAAAGTCCTTATAGCAGGTGGCCAAGAGTCTCGTAACGAAACGATCATCGACCCGAACTTTGCACCTGGCCAACCGGGATTCCAGATCACCATCAATGTCTTCCCATCGCTGAAGTCGATGGAGATCTTTGACCCTGCTTCAAGATCTTTCGTACCTGCGATCTCTGTTGCAGGACAAGATGCTGAGTTCCTCAGCGCGCGAGGCAGAGTGGGTCATTCCACCGCCGCACTCGGAGGACTGGATAATGAGCTGGGAACAACTGACGACATCATCTTCCACGCTGGAGGATTCCAAACCCTATCCACTATCTTTGCTCCACAGTTCAAATTGCCGTGGCAGAACGATACCGATAACGCTCAAAACTTTGAGTACTACGACGTCACCACAGGTGACAACCGTTTGGCAGCGGGAATCGTATCGGGTAGCAGGGTTAATACAGCCGCACTGCTGAACCTCGGCCAAGTCAGAAATACAACTCTGGAATTCGACCTCACCGATCCACCCGACGGCATTATCGATCCTCTGACTGGAGACATTCCTTCAGTGCCAGGCATGACCAATCTGCTCGTGATCGCGAATGGCGACGATGACAGCCCAGCATGCCCCACAGGTGTCACCGCGAATGATCTCGTGGTTGCAACCTTCACAGGCTTCGGACCTTCTGATGGATTAACATTCACGGTCTTCGCAGGAACTGCTGGACTGACGAATAACATCGAGAACCTCGTCGCAGACCCCATGAACTGTGCTCCATTCGCAAGGAGTGAAGCGGACATGGTAATGGTGAACACCCGTAGAACGTACAATGGTCAATCCATCGTCACTGGAGTAGGACTGACCGTTGGTGGTGCGTATGAACTCGTGCCTCCTGCTGGCGGCTGTGTTGAGATTATGGCCGGAGTTTGTAGTAACGGAATTCAAGGTGTCACCATCTTTGACCCCTTCTACAATTTCCAGACAGATCCCACATGGAATCCCGTACCCAATTCAAATCCCATCACTCATCCGACTGGAATCTTCGGTACTTTGATCAATGTGGATACGACATACGCAGACGATCTTCCCGATAACTTCGGTGTCGCTCTGGACCCCTCGATCCAGTTGAACCAAGCAAAAGTGCTTCATACGCTCAGCGTGGTTCCTGGAGAAGATGGACTTCTAAATACTGTGGACGACCGAGTCGTCTCTATTGGTGGTGGAGTCAGTTACTTCCCCAACTACGGAGATGAACCTGCGACCATCAGCTGCGAGATTATTTTGCTTCCTGGCACCAATACGCCTGAAGCACCTTAGTCGCCCTGGAGAGTTCTCACATTAATGAACAGGTCTTCTGATTCACGAACTGGAAAAGCGAACTCAAATTCGCTGAGGACTTCTCGTCCGGTTTTGTTTCCCCAGAATCAATCTGGGGAAACAAATCTCCAATGGATAGCGATCCTTACACTGCTGGCTTTGGGTTGGTTTTTGTCTTTGCTTTGGTCACAAATAGAGCCTGAAGCTCAGAAAAAAGAATCCGTAGCCAAGCCCCCTCAGGTCTCCAAGTCTTCCGCTCGTACAGGTGCAGCGAAAGGTTCCTCAGACTCGTCCGCCTCTCCCCTCGACTCCCTGTCAGAAGCTGAACAACTGATCTTTGACGACATCTTTGAATTGTTCCTTTCGTGTCAATGGAACTCTGCGATGGATGCTTCGACGGCACACAGAGTTGCTCGAGCCCGAACGGACCTACAAAACCTGCTCGATAGCCTCGGCCCTGAGCATGTCGCAATGCTCACCGGGATTCTTGAAGAAGAACCAGATTTCATCAACCGACGCTTTCTTCTAAAAGCGTTGGGCAAAATAGGGTCTAAAGAAGCTCTCAATTCACTTCTGGAGCACTATTATTGGGCGAACTCTGAAGGCAAAGAGAGTGAAGTGAAGCACACCATTGAATCTCTCTCTCTGGCAAACAATGACGCTTCATTTGATATCCTTCGTGACTTCTCCCTCTCCGAAGAAGACGAAATTCACAGATACCGATTCGTAGAAGCTCTGACCCAACACTCCAGATCAGAAGACGCTCGCGATGTATATGGAGCACTGCTAGAAGACCCCTCACACTTCCGAGTTCGCCAACGTGCCGCTTATGGATTTAAAGTCTCAGGAAAGAAAGTGGATGCCCAGACGGTGGAATCTGCTCTTCTGGTCGAAAAAAATCCTTACGTCAGACAATCCTACCTAGGCGCACTTGGGGGCATTCGAGATGTCAATTCCATCCCAATGGTTCAGAAAATATTATCTGAAGACAACGACATCTCTACGCGGATTTCAGCGGTTCGAGCACTTCTTCGTATCGATGGAGCGAATGCCATTCAAGCACTGCTCGTGGCCCGAAATACCGGTGATTCCTCGGATCGGGTAAACCAAGAGATTGTCACAGCCCTTCAACAACTCGGCATAGATGACTAATCTCGGGGCTTGAGTGTCACCGAATTGCGGGGCACCATAATTCTGTCGGCGAACCCATCTAGCCCAAAGAGCTGAGGTTTGCTGCCACCTGAAGATTGTCGATGGAATACTCTCGTATCTTCAGTTAGTTCCAGCCATGAAGGGACATGACTTCTTGCGACTCCACCGCTTGAGATTCTTATCTCTTTCATGTTTCCTTACTCTCTTATTTGGTTGCCAATCAGACGACAGAATAAAACTCATTCATGCCCGAATCAGTCCTGCCGAAACTCCAGTAGAGGAATGTCAGGGTCGTATAGTTCTCACATTTGATCAGTCCCTCTCTTTAGATGTCACCCAACAAATCAATATCGACTTTCCACATCCAGACTTCACCGCTGGTGAGTTTGAACTCTCGAGCGGTCCCCGTGACAATGAATGGACAATAAAACTTATCTCCGGATTTGAAGATCTTCTTCCTAGAGGAGAATTCCCTGATGGAAGCCGCGCGAGTCTGAAGCTCGATATCGTGCAACTTCAAAATGATGTAGGTACCACTTCCTTCCCACCTATCCTTCTCACTATGTCTCCCCAGGAACCTGCGGCGCTGACCGGAGCTCGCTGGGTTGATACCGACGGAAGTTCAACCGTGAACAAGGAAGATCTACTTATTTTGGAATGGGATCGCTATGTATCCGTGGAGCCTGGCGACAGTAACATTGGAGTCACCACTCCTGGACCGAGAGATCTCGTTCAGTTAGCCGTCAAAGGTGACCGCTTAGGAACCGCAGATGACCCTGAGAGCTGGATCACTTCAGGCCCCTCTCTTGAATCACAGATAATTCTAGGAGACTCTCCGATTCTTACTGTCGATGGGAATGCCGATCCCGATCGATATCAGTTTGAAGGCTCGAGTAGCGGCATCGCCTTGTCTTCGACTTCGATTATTCCTTCCCGTGATTTAATAACGACCAGAGGAGCAGGAGTCAGTTCACCAAAGGTTATCGATCTCACAGGTGACTGTACGCCCTGGAGCGAAATTCCAATCCCAGCAGAGATCAAAGCTCTAGAGGATTGCACTCTAACCCCAATCCTCTTCAATCAGTTTCTGGTGACAGGAGGAAGAACACTTCGAAGATCTGGCGTTTCCAGTGTTGTGAATGAAGCATGGATTATTGATCCCTTAGGAGATCACCAAGGTCCCTTTTTCATGAACCACCCCAGAAAGGGACACACGGCAACGCGCATTGCCGGCCCCGATCAGTTACCAGATAACATGGATGACATGGTTCTCATTCATGGTGGCTGGGATGGAAACAAGGTTCGAAGCGATTCTGAATTATTTCGTATCGGTATGAACGGACCTGAGTTTATTCCCCTTGAAAACACAACCTCAACGACACCACGATTCGAACACACTTCCCATGTCTTAAATGATGGACAGTCCGTCTTACTTGTTGGTGGGCGTCTGGAAGGACAGCTCAACGGTATTCTCGAATTGCTGAAGATAGATTTTGATTCTGAAACAGAAGCGAATGTTCCAACCTTACGCACAGAACAAATAGGGGAACTTGGATTCCCGCGGCACCAACATGCCTCATTACTATTCAAGGACACTGAGAACCCCCTGCTATTCGTCTACGGGGGATACGGTGGCTCTTTGGGTGCTCCATATGTCAACTTCACAGCAGAACACTGCCGAGTCCTCTCTGCCCCCGAGGTGTTCCGCATTCAAAAAGGAACCGAGATCGCTCGGCCTCTTTTACTGAACTCCGATGCCGACCTTCCTGGGCCACGTCGAGGGCTCGTCATGAAGTCATGGGAGCATTCGGAGATTCCGGGACATACGGCTCTCCTCGCTTCAGGAACAAGGAAACCACCCATCCCTGACCCCTTCGCACCTCTCCAGACAAACAGCTGCCGAACAGGATATCTGGTGGAGTTGAAGGATAATGGACGAGGAAGAATCGTACTGGAATGGGCCCCGGCAGGAAGAACTGCGGTTGAAACATTTCGTCCATGCACCGCATCGCTTCCGGGTGGACGAATATTAATCGTGGGAGGCACTGATTCGGGAGGATCACCCGTGAATGACGCTACCATTTTTGACCCCGTAACAGGGAATCTTGAACGCGTCTGCCAATCAGTAGATTTCGGACCCAGAGGAGTTGTGATTACTCAGCGCGCGCTTCCCTTATGGGGAGGTGCTGTCATATTAGGAGCTGATACTCAGAATCTGTCGAGTAGGGCTGTCCGCTTCAACGCTTCCCGCTAAAGTCCAACACTACTTTACAGCTGAATTTCCTTCTCCACCAAAACTCACAATGACGAGAGTCAAATCCCAAAGATCTTCGTAACTTCCTCTTTTAGATCTGTTCACCAACTTCACCTTTTCAAATCCAAGGTGAGGTGCTCTCGCCGAGATATTCGCGATGAAGGTGATGTGATCACGGAGTAACCGAGGCTCAAATGTTGCATTATAAACAAACTTTTTAAAGTTATCTCGGAGAGCCTTTTCGTCTTTAGTTGCGCTTTTGATCTCGGGACGTGCAGAAGAATTTTTCATGCTTTCAATGATGTCAATGACAACATCGCTGATATTACCTGCGTTCTTTTTACTATCTTCACGACGCCTATGAGCCAGGACAACTTCTTTGCTTTCTGCACTGCCCAGCAATTGCTTCAGCTTACCAAGTTGAACTTCTTCGGCAGAGGTTCTAGCCTTGTACTCTGCGGCTTGCCCCTTCACATAAAAGCCCCATGCTCCGAAGACTCCGGAGCAAAGAAATAATGTTAAAAGGACAATCTGCACGAGATCGTTGGTGGATCCTTTGGAACTCATTTTATCGCCTCTTTCCACCAGCAACGGACGGTAACAGGAATAGATTCAATGTCAGTTTTTTCTTTTCGCCATCCGACTTAAGGTCATCTTCGATTCGGAAAAATTTCGTCGAAGCTGCGAGTGCTCCAGCGGCAGTATTTGCTTGTGTTGCATCCAACACTCGGAGAGAGACAATTGATTTATTCTCTGATCTTTTCAAACCACTCAGATCGATGTTAGTCCACTCGGGGTATATCTCTGGCCGAGCAGCACTCACGCCCTTGGTGACATCTTCGAACAACTCAAGAATCGGAACGTATTCATCAATGCGAGCTTTGTTGTTACCAGAGGACCCGCCTTTTAGAGCCATGATCTCTCTCTCTGCTGCAGTAAAGATGGATCCGCCACCTTTTCCCCGGGTTGCCGGGTCTTCACCGAATCTTGCACGGTAAACTTCTAACTGGTTTTCCCTCACCGTTTCATACTCCGACTTGCGAAGCTGACCTTCTCTATGGCTGTCGATAAGAAGTGCAATCGAAGACATGCAAAGAATAAAGCCCAGCATGATTAAGCCAGGAATGAGTTTTGCGAAACGACGCTCGTAGCGAAACTCTTCCTTTCTTAAATCGAAATTGGTGAGTCCTTGACCAGCTGCACCCAAAGCCAGCCCTACAGCAATCGCACCACTTTCATTACAACGATCAACTTTATCGAGGCCGACACTGGTCTCAATGGAGTCACAGACCCTGAGGTGCTGTGCAGTCACTTCAAACTCTTCAGAGAGCCTGTCAGCGACGGAAAGATCTTTTGAAACCTTTCCTGAAACCATGATTCGATCAATCGGATCTCTCAGCCAATATCCAGCAAAGGTTCTTTGTATCTCAGTGATCAACCGATCTAGCATGCTCTCTGGATCAGCTTCAACCTGAACAACCTTTTTCATCCCAGGAACTTGCAACTGGTCGAACTCTTCGTCAGAGACCACCGCTATCGCAAGTTCTTCCATAGGATCTTCGACAAACTCAGGCTTTTCACCTTCTTCGAAAAGTTGACTGAACTCTTCATTGAGTGGAGAAGAATCCTTATTTTCAGCTTCGCCATCTGATTCACTATTTACGGTGCCCGGTTCTGGCGCAGGCAAACTTTGCTTCGCCATCACCTTCATATGATTCGAAGTTGATCTGAGCCTCATGATTCGACCCTCTTCGAGTAGAGCAAAAGTGGTGTGACCCGACTCCATGTCCACAAGAAGGGTTCTCCCTGTCCTCAACTCCGGGTGTGACACATGGAATGCTGTCGCCAACGCAGTGGAGTCGATCTCGACCTGCATAGGATCGAGACCACTTCCTTCGAAGAGGTTCAAGTGCTCTTGAATCGATTCTTTTTTAATAGCACCAATAAGAAGGTGCGAAGAAGTTTCGTCTTCAGAGCACTTGATGTAATCAATGATCAAATCATCGATGACAACTCCCGGAATGTGCCCTTCACTTTCGTACCGAATTGTCTTTTGAATGACGTCGTCTTTTGTGAATGGGACCGAGAAATCTCTCAAAGTCATCAAACGCGTAGGCAATGCGGAAGCGACCTCTACCCCGACTCGATCCCCTTCACCAAGATTCGTTTTCAGAATCTCAGTCAGAGAATCAACTCGCTCAGCAACGGTTTCTCCGTCTATTACCGACTCGATGTAATCCACGAGGACCGTCTGCTTGGATGAAACATCCAATACAGCGATTCGTACACATGAGTCGTCTATTTCAATACCTGCGTGCAGTGCCACGACAGGACTCCTCTCGCTATTCGGTGATCTTTACTTAGAGGACTATTGATCCCTAGATGGGCGTCCGCCTTGATTACGCTGTAGACCTTCCAGTTGACGAATTGCGCCTTCTGGATTTTTTTGTAAATCAATGCCGAGGGTCGCTTCAAGTTGCTTGCGACTGGCTTTCTGATCAGGGGTTTCTTTGTCGATTCCGCCCCGGATGCTTCCTTTATTTGTATTCTTTATCGCTCTGCCAGAACTTGATTTGGCAGTCGCGCTCACACCACTTCGATTCACATTTCGGTTCGAAGCTGCAGGATCACCTGCTGGATTTGAACTCACACCTTTTCTGTCGGTGGGGACAACTTCACCCTTCCCGTTCTTAATCACTCCACGAGTATCCGCTGGGATACCCACGTTCGTAGCGGGCTTCTGTCTTCCTCCTGGAAGACCCGCATTGAGGCCATAAGCTTCAACTTCTTCGGGAGTGAAACCACGCAAAACCAATCCGTTTTCAGTTTCATTGATAACGGGATCAATAATGCTTTCGGTTTTTAGCGTGTAGGTGCGTCCATTGTGTTTGTAAATGACGGTTCTGGGTCCTTGAGAGATATCCAAAACTTCGTAGTACTCTTCTTCGACTCGAAACTCTTTTCCCTTTTCGAGATACCTCGTTCTGGCGGTAGCCTGCGCAATCGGCAATCGGCTCCCGACACCTCTTCGGGTAGAAGAAACTCTTCCTCTGGAAGAGGTCCTACTAGTGCTGCCCCGAGTTCTGCTACTCGCGACTCGTCCTCTTGATGCAGAATTCGCAACTGGAGTTGCCGCTGATTTATCCTGAATAGTCGCAAATCGACGACCCTCTTCAGAAATAATCACCGCCATGACGTTCCAATCGCGCAGCGGGCCTCCATCAAGAATAGGCATCTCAGGTTCTCTTTGTGCCTGGATCGGAGCGACGATGGGTTCCGGTTTCTTTCTGTAGAAATCACGAATTACACTTTGGTACTTATTAGGTACAAGTCTGGGAACATCCATAGGAAGAGCGAAATCATTCGGCTCAACCAATCGAATGACCTTCTTTTCGCTAGAGGTCATGCCGAACATTCCAAGAAACACCATGACCAGCATGGCGATTCCACCGATGTTGACGACCGTGAGTCCCCATCGGATCACTTTTACATTTATTTTCATCATCGATTCATCCTTTGAAATCTCATCGCTGTAACTCTCTCCAGGAAAGCACAATGACGTGACGATCTCTCCTCGCGCAAACTAGTCTACCCGAGAGCGTTCTATTATCCTTGGTACCTTTGAGAGTTGCAGTGAAATACTTGCTCGAAAAAACAACCTTGGATTCAAGGTCGCTTTTGAGCATTTCCAGAATCGAATCCTCTCCAGGAGTCGACTCTGACCATTCTTCATTGACCTGACCTAATTGATTGATATTCGTGAAATGCTCGAACTCCTGTGCCGCATCTTCCTCTTCTTCGGAAGCGAATGCATCAGCGTCTTCTTCCGATTCTTCCTTGAAGGTGTCGCCCTGTTGGAAAATCTGCCAAGCGATGTCCTTGGCCTCTTCAAAGTCTTCGAAAGAGCTAAGAAGGGAGATGATCACTTCTGGGCGCGCGGTGTTGAGGTTGATCTTTCCGGAGGAATTTGCTGTCAGGACATGGCGCAACCCGATCGGAGCAATGGGAGCCTCGACCATGTCATCCAGCAGTGAATACCCCGATTGCTCAAGGAAATCGAGCGATCCCAATCCCGGAAGAGACTCGAGATCCATCCCACCCGTCATTCCTGATGAGAATCCATCCTGATTCGCAGCGGCAGCGTCTTCTGCTTCAGCGAGGGCTATAGGATCAGTGGGGCCTTCGAGCAATTCGAGTGAAACATCTTCGATTTCAAGCAAGGCGTCGAGACTGTGAATTCTTCGGGTACTTTCTTCCGAAACTCGCTGATATACGAATGTAACGATGGATTCGGCTGCCCCTGTGGCATCAGGAGTTTCAGCGTACTCAAATCCATTTTCCTGATTGTAATCCACGACCGCTTCAATCAATCGAATCATCATCTCTTGAGCGGCGTCGACAACTTCCTGATCAGGAATAACAAATTCTTCCAATTCTGAATCCAGATCACCCACCCCATTAATGGTTTGGTCAATCACGGCTCCAGCTTGTCCAAGATTTGACAGATCAATCCCATCAGCGGCGTCGGCTGCAGACTCTTCTTCCTCTTCGATAACCAACTCAAAGATGTGATTAAGATCAATACACGATTCGCCATCAATCACCTCTCCGGTGACATTGACTTCATTGATATTATCCTGGATCGCATAAGCCCAGGTATCATGGCGAGTATCCACTTCTTTTTCGTCTTGAGAACTTCCAGCTTCAACTCCGGCTCTTCCACCAGAGTTTCCAGTCGGAGTGCCCGTTCCTGGCTCCTCTGGGTTCGACGTATCCAAGTCTGAGTCGAACTCATCCTCGAGAATCTCTTCCTCCAACAATCCCAAATCTTCCATGAGATCTTCAGACACGTTTTGAACAACTTTTCTGGAAGCCGCCTGAAGAGAGTACGTCAGTTGAGTGAATCCTTGTCGATTCTGGGAGATTCTCTTTTCGACCTGGGTGACAAAGACCATCTGAGTGATCACAACCGTCAAAACGAGAACGAGGACCAGCACGATGAATAAAGCCATACCAGAATCGACCCCATGGGCAGATCCTTGAGCTTTCTCAGTCGTCAGAGGTACCTTGTTCTTCATCGATTACTTCCTTTGTCACCGCCGGGACACCATTCGACTCCCCACGGGAATCGAGATCCTTGTATAGCCATCTTCGGCAGATCTCATGCCATTCTACACCCCTGTGCTCAGGAACTTTGAATGTCTCAGGAAATCATAACAGGTTGTAATAAAAAGGTTTATGAATCTCAGGAGCAGAGAGCTCCCTCAAAATTTACAGTCATACACCCCGAGTGAGGCACTTCGTGTTCGAATTTACTACATTTCCGGATCATCGCTGGGGGCAGGACCGGTGTCAGGACGGCGTTCCTTGAGAGTCAAGGTCAGGACCACTGGAAGTACTACGAGAGTGAGGAGCGTCGAGGTACTCAAACCTCCGATAATGGTTTTTCCCAAAGTCGTGAACTGTGGGCCCGTTGTAATTTGAGTCGCATAGGCCATGGGAATCAGCCCCAGAATCGTTGTCAGTGCGGTGATGAGAATCGGGCGTAATCGATCGCTGGCTCCAGAGATGATGGCATCTAACCGGGATGCACCTTCCTGCATACGTCTCAAGACCTGATCGATCAGCACTATCCCATTATTGACGACGATGCCGCTCAGAAGGATCGTTCCGATGGCTGCAGGTGTATCTAGGTTATCTCCCTGAAGAAACAGGAACCATATCACCCCTGGGACGGCCAAGAATACTGAGAGCATGAGAACAAGAGGAGTCCTCACTGATTCAAAGAGACACGCCAGAACCATGTAGACGAGAAATATGGAAAGATACATCCCTTCTCCAAAGGAATCGCGGTTTCTCCATCGCCCTGACCACTGCTCACCCAAATCCCAAGAGTAGCCCACAGGCCAAGAATACTGAGCCAGTGCTTCCTCCACTCGAGCCTGAACGACCTGCTGATCTTCGAGTCCGAGTTGTACCGAGATATTTGCATATGCCATTCGATCCCAGCGCTTACGTTCATCGGGAGCTTCCGCTTGAACGAGGGTACCTAAATCTTCAATCGGCAATTCCAACTCATCGGTGATGGCGAATTTCATACTCTTCAACTCTGTGACGCTATCGGTCTCTTCATCGACGAGCCCCAAATTGATTTCCATATCATTGGATCGGGTTCTCAGACTCGAAAGGCGACTTCCAGCAAATGCCATACTGACACTTCTTGCGACTTGGTTACCTGAAACCTGTAGTCTCGCTAAGAGATCCTCATTGGGCTCAAGGCGAAGTTCATCGACCTGATCACGACCAGGTATTTCACTATCAATGACACCTTCAACACCTAAGAGGTAACTGGAAACCTTCGGTGCGAGATCATCCAGCAATGACCCAGAAACCCCTTTGAGGCGGACATTGATGGTACCAGCACTGGATCTTCCCCCACCGCCACGTCCACCCCAGCCCCAGCCATTACTGGTCTTGATGTTAAATCCAGGAACTTTGGGGAGCACGCTCCCAATTTTGACTCTGAGGTCTGCAAGGTATTCCTCTGTCGCTAATTCCTGGGGAGGATATACGCGTGTTATTGCATTCCCATCAGAGAACCACGAATAGATATCACCTTCACCGATGACTTCTCTGTTTGATTCGAGTATCTCCTCGATCTGCGTGACAACCTTTTCCATCTCCCGGAAATCAAGCCCCTCGACAGGGTTGTAGGAAACATTGGCAAAGTTCGTTTTCCAATCCATATCAGAAAGGTCGAAACGAAATCCATTCTGGAAGGGAATCATGACACTAAAGGTTGCAGCTGCAGCGACGACTAAGGTCAGCCATTTGTATCGAATAGCTCCGGCAAGAAAACGTGAGTAAGCATTTCGGAAGGATTCGAACCAAGCCGCTTTTTTCACTTCTTGTTTACCGAAGATTCTTGCTGAAACCATCGGAACGAGAGTCAATGAAACGAAAAGGCTCGCACCAATCGTCAACGAAATGACGATGCCCACACTCCCCAAATGTTCTGAAAACTGACTCTCTCCTGAAATGATCACAGGCAGAAACACCACCATTGTCGTCAAAGTCGCTGCGAAAACGGGCGTTGCCACTTCCATGGTTCCACGGGTAGCAGCAAGGAGAGGATCCTCACCCATCGCCGCACGCCGCACTATCGACTCAACTACCACGACCGCTGTATCTACCAGCATGCCGACACCAAGCATCAACGCCAAAAGTGTCAGCGTATTCAGTTCCATTTCCATGAGATGCAATGCAGCCATCGCAGTCAGAACTGAAATCGGAATCGCCATTCCCACAAGAAAAGTCGCCGAGATCCTTCGTAAGAAAAGCATGAGGACAACAAGAGCAAGCCCACCCCCAACAATTCCGGCATCCCGGAGTTGGCCAATGGAGCTTTCAATCATTTTTCCTTGGTCTTGCCAAACGAGCAGATCGATCCCCACCAATTGAGGGTCACCCTGTATCTGCTCGACAACTTCACGAATCTTGCGACAAACATTGACCGTATTGGCGCCAGATTGCTGAGACACTTCTAGAGATATGGCGGGGGCATGATTGAGGTGACGTCCCCATCTCATCTCGCCTTCAACCTTATCAATAATTGCTACCTGGCCGAGACGAAGTCCCTTGTCATTGATCGGTAGATCAAAGAGATCTTCATATTCATCGATAGCATTGAGCATTCGTAAACGACGGGTCTTCCCGTCTTTCCAGATCTTCCCGATGCTCGCATCCACATTCGATCCATTGATGACCTCTGCGATACCACCCAGGCTAAGCCCGTGTTTCTCAAGATCACCCTTACGGAATTGAATCTTAACTTCGAGAGGCTTTATCCCGTCTAGCTCGACTTGACCTACCCCATCGATACGTTCGAGTGGCCTCTGAATTCTGTCGACCAGAAGGTTATAGTTCTCCGAAAGATCAATCGCTGGGGAACTGATCCTTGCTTCCATGATCGTTTCGTTTCCGGGTCCCCAACCGCCATCACGTACTCGGATTCTCTCGATGTCCTCCACGGGGAGGTCATTGATAGCGCGAGCCAACCGTTCTCGAATTTCTACTTTGATAGCATCAGTATCACTCCCGTGGCCAAACCGGAGAGTTACCCGCCCTCTTCCATCACTGGACTCGCTCTCAATCCCCTCAAGACCATGCAGTGTCGCCAATGCCTCTTCGAGGGGGCGCACCACTTCATTTTCAACTTGGGTTGGAGAAGCGTTGGGGTATGGGATCGTGACATTAATTCGATTTTTACTGAAGTTTGGCAGCGCGCTCAGAGGAAGTTGTTGAACAGATAAAATTCCGGCAAGAATCAGTAATAGATGAATCGTTAAGGTCGTGATGGGTCGGGAAAGACAGAGACGAACAAAGCTTTTCATGACACTACCTCACCTTCGGAATCGCGGACGAGAGCTCTATATCCACTTGGGATCACTGCCAGAGTCAAAATCGTTGCCACAGCAAGTCCCCAGACCACCGTGATCGCCAATGGTTTTCTCAGCTCAGCTCCTGGGCCAAAGCCCATCGCTAACGGCATTAATCCTAAAATCGTAGTCGTACTTGTGATCAATATTGGACGCAATCTTTCGATCCCTGCACGACGTGTCGCCTCGGTTGCGCCCAACCCACTATTTTGTAGCTGCTGGATCCGACTGACGTAAATAATTCCGTTATTGACGACAATTCCACATAAGAGAATCACGCCAATCATCGAAAGAACTCCCAGGGGTATTCCTGTGAATAGCATTGCGAAAATGGCCCCACAAATTCCCAAGGGTACCGTCAGAATTACAATGAATGGCAACTTCAACGATTCAAATGTACTGGCTAACACCAGATAAACCACGAACACAGCGAGAGCTAATGCCATGCCCAAGCTGCGCAGAGATTCTTTCATCTCAATGTTCTGTCCCGACATTTTTGCAGTTGTCGTCGGGGACAATATGCGGCCGTCCAAAGCCCTGATGACATTCGCAGTTGCGGTACCAAGGTCGACGCCATAAGTCCGGGCAGTGACGGAAACAGATCTTTCGCCGCCCACTCTTCGAATTTCAACCGGTCCCAACGCCTCTTCCAAACGGCCGAAGGCGGCCAGCCTCAAGACGGCATCATCTCCTTGGGTAGGAGTTCTGATCGAATCCCTAGCGGCTTCTTCCAAGGTTCTTTCTAAGGCGCCTTTGATACGAACTCGAATATCGATGGGCTTTTCAGCAAAACGATACTGGGAAGCCACCTCACCAATCGCTCGTGATTTCATGCCATCTGCGATTTGTCCGAGATTGAGTCCGTATGCAGAAAGTCGGTAGGGATCCATGCGAACATGGATTTCGGGAACCTGATCTGGAACTCTTGGATTCACATCTGTTAATCCCGCAACAAGGCTCATGCGATCAGCAACTGTCATCGCTGATCGTCTCAACTCTTCGAGGTCATCGTCGTAAACTTCGACTTCAATCGGATCACGAAAAGTGAACAGAGAGGGTCGTCCAAGCGAGAAAGGACAATCAGGAATTTCCTTAAACCGTTCCTCGAGCTTCTCGATCAGAGCCGTCTCATCTTGGCGAGTGGCTCCATTTTCAAGTCCGAGTGTCAAACGGGCAATATGTTCTCTTCGTTCTCCTGATTGAACTTCACCAAGAACCGGAGATTCCCCCACTGTCGAAGTATAAAGAGCGATCGGCCAATCTTCGGCTTTCAATTCAGACACGATCTTTTCAAGAGCAGCGACTTTTCGATCGGTTTCTTCAAGGGGAGTGCCCTCTGCCAATTCGATATCGAAGAAAAACTGTCCCTGATAAAGGTCTGGTACAAGTTCAGTTCCAAGATCGTTCACCTTCGGGAGCACTACGGTACAAAATGCGAGTGCAAGTACAGGTGCCCCCCATGGCATGGAAAGCAATCCACCCAAGGAACGAGAGTATAGATTTTGAGCACCCGTGAGAGCCCACGAGAACAAGCTCGCCAATGGCGACAAAAGCTTATCGATAAAGGCGATAAGCCGGCTCAATATGCCACCGGAGAAACGATGACCACTGGCAACCACTGTAGGGATCACCGTCGCGGCAACAAAGAGACTTGCGACGAGGGAGTATGTGACCGTCAGAGCCTGATCCCGGAAAATCTCTCCGCCGATTCCTTGGACAAAAATCAGGGGTAGGAAAACTGCGATGGTCGTCAGCGTAGAAGCGACGATGCCGCCAATCACTTGACCTGTTCCCTTGTAAACAGCTTCGAAAGGAGACATTCCCTCCTCCCGAAGTCTTTGAATCGACTCCAGAACAACAACACTATTATCGACCAGCATGCCGATTCCCAAAGCGAGACCACCTAGGGAAAGGACATTAAGACTGATTCCTGTCAGTTCCATCAGCAAAAATGTGACAGCGACAGATACGGGGATCGACAATGCTATTGTCAATGTGCTGAGCATATTCCTCAGGAATACATAGAGGACGAGAGCGGCAAGAAGTGCGCCCATTAAGGCAGTGGACTCCACACTCTCGATAGACTCTTCAATAAATCTCGCCTGGTCTGAAAGGACGACCAGCTCGCAGTCTGCGAGCTCCTTGTCATTCTCCAACTCTGCGAGACGCAGCCGTAATGCCTTGGCGACATTGACGGCATTAGCATCGCCCTCTTTATACAAATCGATTTGAACGGCCGGCTGACCATCGACACGGACGAGAATCTCATCATCTCTGGGAACGATGGCCACGTCACCGATATCTTTGACCTGAACCGTCCCTGTTTGCCCCTGAAGAACGATGACATCCTCGATGTTCTCAAGGGACCTAAATTCTTTTACTGTTCGCAACCGGTAGGCCGTTTGCCGGTCACGGATCTCTCCCCCTGAACGGTTTACGTTTTCTTGGGATATGCGCCTAGCTACCGTCGTAACATCAAGAGAAAGTGCCTCCAGTTTTTGAGCATCCAGGTCGACCAGAACTTCATCTTCTGCGCCTCCGGTCACCCTCGCGGCAGCCACGCCGGTCACAGTCTCCAGTTTTCTCTTAATCTTGAGTTCTGCTAATTTCCTGAGATCTGGAATCGACCGAGAACCCGTTAATGCAAGACGAGTCATGGGGTCAAGAGACGGATCGAACCGAAAAACCAAAGGTGAACGAGCATCTTCCGGAAGATTCACTAAGTCCAGTTTCTCTCTCACATCGAGGCTCGCCCTCTGCATGTCAGTGTCCCAACTGAACTCTAATACAACTTCCGAAACCCCGGCCCTTGAAGTGCTGGAATACCTCAAGAGACCTTGGGTCACTCCCACCACCTCTTCGATGGCATCGGTGACTAACTGCTCGACCTCTTGCGGGGAGGCATCGCGTAACTCGGTTTGAACTGTAAGGGTCGGATAGTTGATATCGGGGAGAAGCTCGACTGGAAGTCGTTTGAGAGAAAGTACTCCGAAGGTCACCGCGGCGATGGTGATCATCGCGACAGTCACTGGTTTTCGGACAACACTTTTCAGAAATGACTCCATCGGTCTCCTAGTTCTGTTCCTTGACCGCTGGGACTTTCGGATTAGGTCGAAGTTTTAGTGGGTTCTCAGGCACGGACATCGGCTCAACTGTCAGTTCATCTACTTCTACGGGAATACTCCTGTAAACACTGACTTTACTGCGATCCTTCAGCTTATCGATTCCTTGAACCACAAGCCTGTCACCGATTCCTAATCCCTCTTCGATCACGACGATGGAATCATTTTCAAACCCTGTGATAACTTCGACTTCTTGAACCGTTTCATCATCCAATAGACGAAACACGACTGAACGGTTTCCCCTCAGAGCCAATGCTTTCCTTGGGATAATCATTCGATTTTCTAAGGTGCGGGTGATCACGTCGATATGAACGAATGCTCCCGGCCTAAGATTGACGGCGGCCTCGGGGAAAACGACGAGAACCTCAACTGTTAACGAAGTTCTATCAATAACGGGGCTGATCCTTTCGATCACTCCCTCCGTCACGATAGGTCCATCGCTTTCGGTTCTAAGGACACATCTC
>Ga0105349_10000100_pt1 | contig 29660 bp, 32 predicted proteins | sample EN1Hudseemescosm_FD_83661 | JGI IMG/M metagenome (GOLD analysis project Ga0105349, IMG submission 83661) | Methane-oxidizing microbial communities from mesocosms in the Hudson Canyon - EN1B Hudson Canyon | ecosystem: Environmental > Aquatic > Marine > Cold seeps | place: Hudson Canyon...
CGCCTTGAACGTGACAGTTCAGGGTAGTATTGATAACGGTAATCTGGGAAGCACCTTCTCTTAATGAATGCAAAACAAGAAGCCAGAGAAAAGGCTATCCAGACAAGAAAAAGACTTCCTTTAAAAGATCAGGAAATATTCTCTAATCTCGCGAAAGAGATTTGGAATAAGATAAAAAAAGACTTTAAGCTAAACAATGTTGGTTTCTATTGGCCTACACAAGGAGAAATTTCCTGCTTATTGATCGTAGAAGAGCTATTAGAAGAAGGTTCAAGATGTTTTCTTCCAATAGTTTCTCAAAACGTTGAAGAACGAATATTAATATTTAAAGAATACACTGCAGATACTGAATTAAAGGTTAATAGGTTTAAAATTCCTGAACCACAAAAAGGAGTTGAAGTTTCTGCTGAACAATTAGATCTCATTTTTGTACCGTGTGCTTGTGTTGATGAAATAGGCCATAGGATAGGAATGGGGATGGGGTTCTATGACAGAACTTTTAAAAAGGTTTCTTTACAACCAAAATTAATAACGTTGGCTTACGATTTTCAAAAGATTCATTCCTGTTTCCCTGAATCACTAGATATAGCCACACATGGATTAATTACTCCGTCTGGATATTCTTCTTTTTACTCCAAAAAAGCAGAATAAGCCGGATTGCCTGTTTCATCCCAGAAAGGGTACTCAAGTTCTTTTAACTGTTTAATTAATTTACCTTTTTGTGATGGCTTGGCTTCAAAACCTACTAACACCCTTCCATAAGCCGCACCTTGATTGCGATAATGGAACAAAGTAATGTTCCATGAATCGCTAAGCTTATCTAAAAAATTGATTAAAGCTCCAGGTTTTTCAGGGAATCTCACTCTAAATAATAATTCGCCTTTGTTTATTACTTTCTTAGGAGCCCTACCACCAACCATGTGTTTTACATGTAATTTAGCAACTTCATTATCAGATAAATCTTCTAGAGAATAACCTTTCTTTCTCAAATCACTTAGAAGAGCCTTCTTTTCTTTAAGGCCATCATTAAATCTACAGGCAACAAAAATATTAGCTTCATTCTTATCGTCAGCACGATAATTAAATTCTGAAATCATTCTTTTTCCTAATGATTTGCAAAACTTTCTAAAGCTTCCCTTTTCTTCTGGGATCCTAACGCTTAGTAAAACTTCTTTGTTTTCTCCGAGCTGGACCCTTTCTACTATATGGGACAACCTATCAAAATTAAGATTTGCTCCAGAATTAATAGCTACTAGGTTCCTGTTCTTCCAACCCTTCTTTTTTGTTAACTTCTTGAGCCCAGCTAAAGCCAGTGCCCCTGCAGGTTCTGGAATTGTTCTAGTTTCTTGAAAGGTATCTTGAACGGCCGCACAAATTTCATCTACTGATACAGTTACTACACCATCTATCCATTCTTTTATAAGTGAATAAGTTGTTTTTCCAATCTGCTTAACTGCCACTCCATCTGCAAAAAGACCAACTTCTTTAAGAGAAACTCTCTTATCTGCTTTTATAGCAGCATCTAAACAAGCTGCATCTTCCGGCTCTACCCCGTAAACTTTTATTTTTGGATTTATAGATTTTATATAAGCACCTACGCCAGCAAGAAGTCCTCCTCCCCCTACTGGCACAAAAATAGCATGAATTTCTGAATCCAAAGTATCTAATATCTCCATACCAATGGTACCTTGTCCGGCTATTACTTCTGGATCGTCATAAGGATGGATGAAAGTAGCATCACTTCTTTTAGCCAGGTCTTTGGCAAACTTAAATGCTTCGTCAAAATTATCTCCTTGAAGAATTACCTTAGCTCCAAACCTCTTTACAGAATTAATTTTTATACTTGGTGTGGTTACAGGCATAATAATTGTCGATTTTATTCCTAATTTTAAAGAAGCAAAAGCAACTCCTTGAGCATGATTTCCAGCAGATGCCGCAATTACTGACTTAGTAATACCCTTCTTGTGTAGTTTTGATAATTTGTTATACGCTCCTCTCAATTTAAAAGAAAAAATAGGTTGCATGTCTTCTCTTTTAAGGAGAATGTTATTTTCATATTGCAAAGAAAGGCCAACAGCTTTTGTAATTGGACTCTTTAGAGCCACATCATAAACATTAGTTGATCTAATCTTGGTTACGTATTTACTGCTTTTATTCATTTCTATTGATCTATACTAACTCTCAACTCGAGAAGCGCGCTATTATACTTACAGCTTTGTAATAATCACTCTAATCATTAGTACTTATGAATCAAGACGAAAAAAAGAAAAAAGCAGCAGAATCTGCTTTTTTATCAGTTTTACCTACTTTAAATAAAGAAACTGTCTTGGGAATTGGAACAGGTTCAACCACAAACTTCTTTATTGAAGAGTTAAATAAAGAAAAAGTATCTATAAAAGGTGTGGTTTGTAGTTCAGAGGCCTCGAAAAAAAATCTAGAAACTTCAGGTATAAAAGTTATGGAATTAAACGAAGTACATGGCATAGATGTTTACGTGGACGGTGCTGATGAGTTTAATTCTAGATTTGAATTAATCAAAGGAGGTGGTGGAGCGTTAACAAGAGAAAAGATACTAGTTAACTCTTCTAATAGATTTATTTGTATAGTTGATGATACAAAATTTTCTGAATTACTAGGAAAATTTCCCCTGCCTATTGAGGTTCTTGAAGTAGCGAGGAGTGCTATCTCTAGAGAGATTATGAGGATGGGAGGAAAGCCTGTTTATAGACAAAATTTTGTGACAGATAATGGTCATCAAATTATAGATGTGCACAATTTAAAAATAGATATTCCTTATGAAATGGAAGCAATATTGAACAACATACCGGGTGTAGTTGAAAATGGTTTATTTGCAAAAAGGACTGCAGACTTAATCATACAGGCCACAGATTCAGAAATTATAACTCTTAAGAAAGATACTTAAACTATAATCATCTAGAAGATAGTAATTACTTACTTACTTAGATATCAAAGCGACTATCTCACTAGTTAAAAGCGAGCTGTCTGGTTCAACTTTTTCATTATAATGTTTAACAGATCCGTCTCTGGCTATTAAATATTTATTAAAATTCCAAGCCGGCTGAACTCCAGTTTTTTTAATTAATTCTGCAAAGAAAGGATTGGCCTTGTAGTTTCTTAACTTGAGCTTTCCACCATTGGTTACGTGAGATCGTTTGAACATAGGGAAATCTACACCATATGTAGTTTGGCAGAATTCTTTAACCTTTTCCTCATCAGTAAACTCTTGAAAGAAATCTCCTGAAGGAAAACCTAAGACGACAAAACCATCATCTTTATGTTGCTCATACAAAGCTTGAAGTGCTTCATATTGATAAGTATACCCACATTGGCTAGCCACATTTACAGCCAAAACAACTTTATCTTCAAATTCACAAAGATTTGTCTTTTCTGTTGAACCCAGGACCCTTACTTTATGATCAAGTACTGGCGGGCAACTTGCAAATAAGCCAAAAGAAAAAAGCAAGCATGTAATCAATGTAATTTTTTTCATAATTTTATCCTTTTAGTAAATCCAAACCTCTACTCCCTCATCTACAAGGTCAAATAACTCTATAACCTCACTATTATACATCCTTATACATCCATCTGAAGCTGGTTTACCAAGTAAACCTTCTTCTGCAGTCCCATGTATATAAATATACCTACTCATAGAGTCAACGTCTAAACCTTTATTTTTACCGACTTCTAAACCATCTAGCCATAAGATTCTAGAAGTTACATGATCATAATCCGTATCTATAGGGTCAGATATAATGTTAGCTATAGCTCCATTCCATTTTCTTCCTTTTAAAATTGCATTAACAGGTAAGCTTTTACCAATCTTCTTAAATATAATATGTTTTCCAAGGGGTGTCTGAAAACTATTTTTATTACTTCCTGTTCCATAAGATGATGAAGATATAACAAATTCTCTAGAAACTGTACCTTTATTAACAAGGAACATGGTTTGTGTATTTATATCGACTAAAAGAATATTTTCAAAGTCCTTGTACCCATAAATTTCAGGTATATTATCATCTATAGTATTGTTTTTAAACATATTTTCTTGTTTCTGGACCTCTAATGCACTACAAGAGCATAATAAGTATAAAGCTAGTAAAAAGGTACAATCTTTATAATTTTTTATCATTTTAACAACTTTTGTTCTATTTAAACTAATAAATATATTAAACTAAACTTTTTTCCTTTTTATAAATACACTTATCAACAATATTAATCCAATATAAAGATATAGCAATGAATTCCCTAGATAATTATAAGGTGTGTACCCTTCTTGTAAAATTACCCTACTTTTTAGTATTTTTTCTTCAAAATATCTCTGCTTCCCTAAGATAATACCCTTATGGTCAATAATTGCACTAATCCCGCTGTTTGTAGAGCGCAACAAGGGCTTTTGATGCTCTAATACTCTGTCTTTAGCCAACTGTAAGTGCTGTTCTGGACCTATGGAAGATCCAAACCAAGTATCATTACTAATAGTTACTAAAATATTGCTTTTTCCTGCTGTTTTATTTATTAAGCTACTGTAGGCTATTTCATAGCAAATACTTGGTGAAATCTTTAAAATTGATGATTCTATAAGGTTAAACTGCTTGCCAGGTACAGTATTTGTAAGATTTAAACCTATAAAATCCAATAATGTCCCTAGAAATCGTTCTAAAGGCACAAATTCGCCAAATGGAACCAATTGCTGCTTGTCGTAACTACCAAAAGCCATGCCTAGGCCAACTATTCTGTTTCTCATACGATTATTAGCTCTCTCTTCTTCAGTTCGGGCTATTATTCCAGTTATTATTGATACATCTTTGCTTTCCGCAGCATCACTAATATCTTTTATCCATTTTCCTAGTTCTTTGCTCGTCTGTATAAGTGCTGTTTCTGGAAAAATTATTAATTCAGACTTCAAAGCCTCTTCAATTGAGCTTTCAAATATTTGTTTAGTTTTATCAATACCTTGATAGCTCCATTTCTGCTCTAATGTTAGATTTGGTTGATAAACAGAGACTGGTATTTCATAAGAGGGCGTTGTCCAATTTACTGATCTTAAAATTAAACTTGAACCAACTATAAAACTAATAATTAATGAAGAATGGAGTAGGGGTCTTGCAAATTTAAACTCTTTAAATAAAACGTACAGAGAACCGCAAAAGATCATAAAAATTAATGAATTTCCTTGGGCTCCTATGACTGATATCCAACCTCCTAGAAAGGTGTCTGAAATGGTTGTTCCTGCAAGCAACCAAGGAAAGCCTGTAAATAATGTTCCTCTTAATATTTCAATCAAAACCCAACAAGCGGGAAAGATAATAATAGTATCTTTAGTAGACCTCGAGGACAGGTAATTATAAAAAATTCCAAACAAACCCATGTAGACAGATAAGCAGGATATAAATAACAACGTTATAAGAGAAGAGCTTATTACACTTAAATTTCCATGATAGTGAATACTTACATACACCCATGAAATACCGCATAACCAATAACCAAAACCATAAATAAAACTCGTAATAAAACTTTCCTTTTTCCCTAGCCCTTCTAAGAGATACATCAAGATACAAATAGATAAAATTGATAAGGGCCAAAGCGAAAATGGTGCAAAACCTAGTGCAAATAATGGCCCACTAAGAGCTGCAAATAAATACTTAATTTTCACGAGTATTTATATTAGATTTTGTAAAGCAACAGAGGAAGGGTTATTTTAATTTAGATACCTTTATTTTCTTTATACTTCTTCTTTCAATAGAGTTAATAACGAAACGAAGGTTATCAATAATAATTGCATCATTGGGTTTAGGGAATCTTGCAAAGTGATGCATTACTATACCCCCTAACGTATCAAAATCTTTATCACTTAAGTTTGAATTAAACGCAATATTAAATTCATCAATTGGAATTAAGGCTGATACTAAGAATTCATTTTTAAAGAGCTCTTTTATTAGAACATCAGGATTATTATCATGTTCATCCTCTATCTCTCCAACTATTTCTTCCAAAACATCTTCTACAGTAACTAAACCTGTAATTCCACCATACTCATCTAGAACAATTGCCATGTGGTTTCTGTTCATTCTTAGTTCATCCAACAATAAATTGAGTTTTTTACTTTCTGGAATTAATGTTGCAGGCCTTATTATTGATGAAAGCTCAAAATCGTTGATATTTTCCGAAGATAAGTAGGGCAAAAGGTCTTTTGCTAGCAAAATTCCTTCTATTTCATCTGCATCGATATTTATAACGGGGAACCTAGAGTGGCTAGACTTAATAATTCGAGGTAAAAATTCACTAGGGCTTTCTTCTGAGTCAACAAATACCATTTGCGGTCTCGGGATCATAATATCCCTTACCTGATCAGTGGATACCCTTAGAGCGCCTTCAATCATGTTAAGAGTTCCTTTTTCAAGCACTCCCCGTTCACTGGAATCTCTTATAGATCCAGCTAATTCTTGTTTATTTTGAGGTTTATAAGAGAAATTTTGATAAATTTCTTTAATTTTGTCTTTTATCTTTTTTCTAATGCCGAGCCTACCTGGCTCAGCAGAAATACTTGGTGGTTCTTCGTTCATTAACGCCTCAATCTATAAACACTTAATTATAATAGTTCTAATTAGTAAGGATCAGCAACACCTATTTTTGATAGTATTTTCCTTTCAAGGTTTTCCATGGTATCTGTATGATCTTCCTGATAGTGATCATAGCCCAACAAATGAAGTACTCCGTGAATGAATATATGAGCCATATGATTAGCAGCTTCCTTCCCTTGTTCCTCAGCTTCTTCCAAAACTACCTCGGGACAGATTGCAAGGTCGCCCAGGCAATTAGTTTCCAATACAAGACTAGTATTCATTGGGAAAGCTAATACGTTGGTAGGACAATCCTTATTTCTAAATTTCTTGTTCATTGTTCTCATTTCTTCTTTTCCTAGGAACTTAAGGGAGACGGAACATACAGCTCCTTCTACAGACCTAATCTCATCTTCTATTAAACCTAACCAATTTTCTAGATCGTAAGAGCCAAGGGTTTCTTGGTCAATACCTTCATAACTAACTACAACTTTGGAATTTAAAGAACTCAAAATTAATTATATTCTTCGTATGCTTCAACAATTTTTTGCACTAACCCGTGCCTAACTACGTCTTTGGAATCAAATTCTACGAAACCTACCTCGGATAGATTCTTCAAAACATCTACTGAATGAACTAATCCTGATAAAGTATTCTTAGGTAGGTCAATTTGAGTAATATCTCCAGTTACAACTACTTTAGAACCAAACCCAAAGCGGGTTAGAAACATCTTCATTTGTTCAACAGTTGCGTTTTGGCTTTCATCTAGAATAATGAATGAGTTGTTTAACGTCCTGCCTCTCATGAAAGCCAATGGCACTACCTCAATTATATTTCGCTCTATAAGTTTGTTGGTTTCTTTAAAACCAAGCATTTCAAAAAGAGCATCATATAAGGGGCGTAAATAAGGATCTATTTTCTGACTTAAATCGCCGGGTAAAAAACCTAGTTTCTCTCCTGCTTCTACGGCAGGTCTTACCAAAAGTATTTTTTCTACCTCACCACTAACTAATTGCTGAACAGCATTGGCCACAGCCAAGTAAGTCTTGCCAGTTCCTGCTGGACCAATTCCAAAGGTTAAAACTCTTTTATTTATAATTTCTACGTATTCTTGTTGATGGCTACCATTTGGAATAATAGCCAGATTAGGTGTTTTAATTGGGCTTTTTGATGTGAGATTATTCTCCATATTTTTTTCTCTCTCTGAGTTATTTATTTCTTCTCTTAAATATAAATGAACGCTTGAAGGAGACAATTCATTAACCTTTTCTAATTCTCTATAAAGCTTTGTTATAACGATTTTACCTATATTTAGACCTGAAGCATGGCCCTTTATTTTAAAATTTGCGCCTCTATTTATGATTTTGATATCAAGAGCTTTCTCAATCTGCTTAAGAATAGAATTAGTTGGACCACAAAGATTAGATATTCTTTCCTGATCAGCTGGCTCTAATTGAAATTTAAGGTCTTTTAACATTCAGGTTTATAAATTCCTCTAAGAGATTTGGTTCTAGCCTCAACTATTTCAACTGGTACAAAATTACCTATTAAGTTCTGGTCATCACAAGAAAATATTACAACTTTATTATTGTCCGTTCTTGCCTGAAACTCTCCAGGGTCTTTCTTTGACACGCCAGTAACTAAGCTCCTAGAAACTTGCCCTACCATTCTTCTACTTATGCTTAAGGCTGATTGCTGTAGTTTTATCTGTAACCTATCTAAACGTTCTTTCTTTTCTTCATTGGGCACGGTGTCTTCTAGATCCTTCGCAGTTGTATTAGGTCTGGGACTATAAATAAAACTAAAAGATTCATCATATTCAACTGCATCGATTAAATCCAAAGTATCCTGAAAGTCTTCTTCTCTTTCTCCAGGAAATCCTACTATGAAGTCAGAAGAAATACTTATTCCAGGCCTTATTTCTTTTAACTGATTAACCGTCTTCAAGTATTCGTCTCGAGTATGTCTTCTCCTCATGGCTTTTAAAATAGTATTTGAACCACTTTGAACAGGTAAATGAACATGGCTAACTAATTCTGGAACTTCAGAATAAATATCTATCAAATCTTGTCCAAACTCAAAAGGATGAGAAGTTGTATAGCTGACTCTATCTATTCCTTCAACACAGGCCACTTCTCTTATTAAATTAGATAAACCCAAGCCTTTGGTCTTCAATTTTGAATCTCTGTAAGAGTTTACATTTTGACCTAACAAAACAATTTCTCTTACTCCCTTTAATGAAAGGCTAATAATCTCATCAATAATACTATCAAGAGGCCTGCTAATCTCATTGCCTCTAGTATGTGGAACAACACAAAAAGAACAGTACTTGTTGCAGCCTTCCATAATTGAAACAAAAGCAGAAGGCCCATCTGATGTTGGTTCTGGCAGGTTCTCAAACTTTTCAGTCTTAGGGAAAGATATATCAATAACTGAAGAGTCTTTATTCGTCGAAGCTTCAAAGAGAGCAGGGACTCTGTGAATAGTTTGAGGCCCAAAAACTAAGTCAACGTAAGGCGCTCTTTTAGTAATTTTAGCTCCTTCTTGACTTGCTACGCACCCACCAACTCCTATTTTTAGATCAGGGTTGTTTTCTTTAAGTTTCTTCCACCTTCCTAATTGATGAAAAACTTTTTCTTGAGCTTTTTCGCGTATAGAACAGGTATTTAATAAAATTAAATCAGCTTCTTCTGCAGAATCTACCGTTTCGAAACCGTGACTAAGGTTTAAAAGGTCTTGCATACGATCAGAGTCGTATTCATTCATTTGACAACCTTGGGTCTTGATGAATAATTTTTTGCCCATATATACTTATAATGTTACAGCTAATTTATCTTCTAAAGTTAAATCTTATTTAAAAGGGCAGGAATTGTAATGGCAAAAAAGGGAATCTACAAAATAGTATTTGTACAGCTTGGTGAAGTATATGAAATCTTTGCTAAATCTATTTACCAGAGTGAAATATACGGATTCATAGAAGTTGAAGAATATATATTTGATCAAAACTCACAAATTGTTGTAGATCCAAGCGAAGAAAAGCTCAAAGCAGAATTTAAAGGAGTAAATAGAAGCTATATTCCTATTAGTTGTATTCTTCGGATTGATGAGGTCGATAAAAAAGGCAGTGCAAAAATAAAACCCAATAAAAGTAATAATGTTATGCCTATTATGAGCCCTATTATTGATGGAAGTACTCTTAATAAAGATTAAGTTTCAGGAATAAAGAGATGGTTTTTGTAATATTTTAATTCATGAATTGAATCAATTACATCCGCCATTGCCCTATGGCCACCCTGTTTCTTGTAACCATCCACCAAATGGGGATGCCACCGTTTAACAACTTCTTTAATTGAGCTAACATCAACATTTCTGTAGTGAAAGAAAGAGGAAAGTTCTGGCATATACCTGACTAAAAATCTTCTGTCGTGCGAAATTGTGTTCCCACAAAGAGGAGATCTCCCTTTGATAGTGTGTTGAGATAGAAAGTTTAGTGTTTCTTTCTCTGCATCTTCTATTGTGATATTTGTAACCCTAAGACTTTCAACCAAACCCGAACTGTTGTGTTGATTGGTGTTCCATTCATCCATATTGTCTATAAATTCTTGATCTTGTTTTATAACAAGATTGGGTCCTTCAATTATTTCCGTGAGGTCTGAATTAGTTACAGCCGTTGCTATTTCGATAATTCTTTCAGAATCTGGATCAAGGCCTGTCATTTCAAGATCAAGCCATACTAGTGTTGGATAATTATTATTTTGAGACATTTTGAGGACAGAATTCTAACTCCAATCTACAATAACCCCTAATGTTGCTTAAGATCAATATAAAAATTATCTCTACTATCAGTTTTATATTATTGATGGGTGCTTGCTCTATTGCAGGATCTTGGGCTTATGGGAAGTTGGATGGCTACTTGAATAATTATTTTTTTACTTTTGCAAACTTTACTCAAGCACAAGAAAAAGAGATTAAAACAGTAACAAGGGATTTCAAATATTGGCTAACAAAAGAGCAATTACCAGAAATAGAATTAATACTAAATAAAGTTAATTCACTAAACAGATTAAGCTCTTCAGATGAAATTGATTCAATATACAGGAGTGGTTCAGATATTTTTATATCAGTAAATACCTACTTTAATTCTAAGTTAATAAAATTTTCATTAACTCTTGATAAAAAACAGATAGGAGAGATTGAAAACCACTTTCTTGAAATACAAGAAAAAAGGGAAGAAGAGAAAAAAGACAGAGATGATGAAACTTATGAAGAAAGACTACAAAAGAATTATATTTCTGGATTTAAGAGAATAGGAATAGATCTTAATAGCCAACAGAGAATTATTCTAGCCAGCTCAATAAAAGACATGGAAGACAACAGCGAAGAATGGAATCTGTTGCAGGCGAAATGGACAGAAGAAATGATTTCAATTCTAAAAACAAATCAGCAGAACGGTTTTGAGGAAAAACTGAATAATCATTTATCGGGTTTATTTGATCTAGGGCCTCCAAGTTTTAGAGATAAAATAGAAAGAAATAGGATAATAGGCATCGCGGCAATTAAAAATACAATTAGCTCAATGAATGACAGTCAATTCAAGAAAATGAAGAAGAGTATTCGCGTATACCAAAGATCTATCAATAGAATTCTTGAAAATCAAAATCAAGAGGGCTCCTCATAGAGTAAAATACTTTTTTTTTAAAATGTCAGATAAAATCAAAAAAGAAACGAGTTTTGGCTTCCGCCAAATAGACTCTCATGAAAAATCAAAGATGGTGGATAATGTCTTTGACACAGTTTCTAAGAATTACGATCTAATGAATGACTTGATGTCATTTGGGATTCACAGGCTTTGGAAAAGAGTTGCTATTGAGTCTTCTGGCTTAAGAGAAAATTTTAAAGTCTTAGACCTAGCTGGAGGTACTGGCGATATGGTCAAATTAATGAAGGAAAAGATTAATGATAAAGGGTTAATAGTTCTTTCAGATATTAATAGAAAAATGTTAGAAGAGGGCAGAGACAGATTAATTAATGAGGGCATAGAGGACATTAATCTAGCCCAAATAGATGCACAGTACCTTCCGTTCAAAAACGAAACATTTGATTTAGTTACTATTGCATTTGGACTAAGAAACGTAACAGATAAAGAGAAAGCACTTAAATCAATACTTGGGTCTTTAAAAAAGGGTGGAAAATTAATAGTTCTTGAATTCTCTAAACCAACCAATGAAACTTTTAGGGAGATTTATGATGTTTTTTCTTTCGAAGTCATACCTAAAATCGGAGAGGCTATTGCTAACACAGAAGAAAGCTATAGATACCTTGCAGAATCGATAAGAATGCACCCTACACAAGATGAGTTGAAAAAACTCATGGAAAACTGTGGTTTTAATGAGTGTCATTATGACAATCTAACAAATGGAATAGTCGCCATCCATTCTGGATCAAAAGCTTAAAATAAGATGCTAAGAGACTTTATTCACCTGATAAAATTATTAAACATAGTCTTAAAAGCAAGATTGGATACTTTATTAACAGAATATTCAGATTCAAAGCTGATTAATGCCATGCTCTTTGTCTCTCCGTGGAAAATATTTTCTGCTGAGAAGCCAAGAGGAGAGAGAATAAAAACAGCTTTACAAGAAGCAGGGCCTATTTTTATAAAATTTGGTCAATTGCTTTCCACTAGGCCTGACGTTGTCCCAACAGACATAGCAAGAGCGCTTCAATCACTTCAAGATAACCTGCCCCCCTTCTCCTCAAAAATAGCAATAGAAATTATAGAAATGGAATTAGGGGCACCAATTCATGACCTTTTTGATAATTTTGAAGATAATCCTCTAGCAGCAGCATCAATAGCACAAGTTTACTTAGCAACTATTAAGGGAACTAATACGGAAGTTGCTATAAAAGTAGTTAGGCCGGGAATTGCTAAGAAGATATCACGCGACATTTCTTTAATGAAAAGAATAGCAAGAATAATAGAAAAGTACTCTAAAGATGCGACAAGACTTCGAGTCCAAAAATTAGTTGAAGAATATGAATATGTAATTGAAGCTGAACTAAACATGCGAATTGAAGCTTCTAATATTAAACAGACCAAAAGAAACTTTTCGGATAGCAAGCTTCTTTATGTGCCTGAGGTTCATTGGGATCTAACAACTGATAACGTCTTAGTCATGGAGAAGATTTCTGGTATTCCTGTAGATAAGATTGAGACTCTGAAGGAAATGGGAGTTGACCTAAAACTCTTATCTGAAAGAGGCGTTGAGATATTTTTAAAGCAAGTATTTATTGATAATTTCTTTCACGCTGACATGCATCCAGGAAATATCTTTATTGAAGCAACAGACCCTTCAAATCCAAGTTACGTTGCAGTAGATTACGCCATCGTAGGTTCTCTTAGCGAAGATGAACAATTTCAAATCGGAAGAATGCTATTGGCGGTTATTAGTAAAAATTTTTCAGAAGTTGCTTCGGTTCTCATTGAGGCAAGATGGGTGGATCCACACACAAGGCCTAATGAGTTAGAAAGAACTATTAGAGCTGCTTGTGAACCTATTTTTGACCAGCCTTTAGAAAAAATAAACTTTGGAGAATTACTACTCTTTATTTTTGATTCTGCTAGAAGATTCAATTTAAACATGCAGCCTTCTTTAATGTTACTGCAAAAAACACTTATTAATATTGAAGGTCTTGGAAAACAACTTTATCCAGGTCTGGATTTTTGGTCCATCGCTAATCCTTTCCTTAAGACATGGATTGCTGAAAGATACAATCCCGAAAAGATGCAAGATTGGGCAAAAGAAAATGCAGCTCAACTTATTGAAAAAGCACGAAAGCTTCCTGAGGTAGCCGAAACAGCTATTGAACAAATAAATAATATTGAATCTTATCAAAGGGCTAATGAGTCAAGGCATCAAGAACTGGTCAAGAAAATTTCAAATGAAAAAAGAAGTATAAATCTTCTTACGATAATAGTTATTGGGTCTATTATTATTTACTTATTTAATTGATAGCCTGATGAAAAAAAATATCATTCTGGAAATAGCTGAAATCTTAGAAAAAAGAAAGGAATCTACCTCAGACTCTTCTTACACCAAATACTTATTTGACGAAGGTCTTGAAGAAATACTTTCAAAAATTATAGAAGAATCTGAAGAATTAATTGAAGCGGCAGAGTCTGAAGGCCAAAATAAGAAAAAGAAATTAATTCATGAAACTGCTGATCTGTGGTTTCATACAATGGTATTACTGTCTTATGAAGGTATCAATGCTGAGAAAGTGTTAAGTGAATTAGAAACAAGACTTGGCAATTCAGGTTTGGATGAGAAAGCTTCTAGAAAAGACTAGTTAAGGAGGAGTTATTATGGGTTTTGGTGGAATTAGCGTATGGCAGATATTAATAATATTAGTAATTGTTCTTCTTCTTTTTGGTGGGACTAAAAGATTAAAGAACTTAGGATCAGATCTTGGAAATGCACTCAAAGGTTTTAAAAAAGCTATTGATGACGAAGACAAAAAAGAAGATTCGGATAATAAATAATCTCTTAGCTCCCTTTATATGTTTGATATAGGACTGCTAGAATTATTTTTAGTTCTGGCGGTTGGTCTTATCGTTTTAGGCCCTGACAGACTACCCGAAATAGTAAAATCAGTTACTAAATCTATTAGATGGCTTAGAAAGGCCGTCTCTTCAACAAAACAAGAAATATCTAAGAATATTGGCTTAGATGAAATCTATCAAGATCTTCGGAATGAAGAAGTAATGAAGAAAACAGATATAAACGAAGATCAAAGCAAAGAAAACTAAATCCAATAGATGACTGAAAATACAAAACAACAAGACTTTATAGATCACCTCTCGGAGTTAAGATCGAAATTATTAAAATCAGTAATCTTTATACTTGTAGCATTTCTTGGCCTGGTTTATTTTTCTAATTCCATTTATGAATTTGTAGCAGAACCTCTTAAAGCGTTCTTGCCAGATAACTCTTCCATGATAGCCACGGAAGTTGCTTCACCCTTCCTGTCTCCTTTACGTTTAACTTTCTATGTGTCACTGCTTATATCCATGCCTTACTTGATAAGTCAGATTTGGTCATTCATAGCACCTGGTATGTATAAAAAGGAGAAGATACTTTCATTAGTAGTGCTTATTTCCAGCATCTTGCTCTTTTACTTAGGAACTTTATTTGCTTACTTTATTGTCTTCCCTTTAGTGTTTAGTTTTTTTACAAGCACCGCTCCTGAAGGAGTTATGGTGATGACGGACATTGGTAAATATTTGGATTTTGTTCTTACAATGATCTTTGCATTTTCCTTTTGTTTTGAAATACCGATCCTGATTTACCTATTGATATGGTCAGAAATTACAACCGTTGAGAATGTTACTAAAAAAAGACCTTACATAATTGTTATGTGCTTTATTGTGGCCATGTTCTTAACCCCGCCAGACGCCTTGTCACAGACCTTGCTGGCTATTCCTTGTTGGTTTCTTTTTGAATTAGGACTGTTAATGGCTCGCTTAGCACAAAAGAAGAAATTAGATTAATAACGTAAATTTTAATTATCTAATATACTGATCTCATGCAGATAGGTGTTCCCAAGGAAGTTAAAAAAAATGAATACAGAGTTGGCTTAACTCCTGATTCAGTTAAAAAGTTAATCTTAAAAGGTCACGATGTTTATATTGAAAAAAATGCCGGAAAAGGTATTGGTTTTTATGACCAGGATTACCATAATATTGGTGCAAATATTCTGGAATCACCTAAACAGATTTTTGATTGCGCTGAACTGATAGTGAAGGTGAAGGAGCCTGTCAAAGAAGAACTTCCTTTCCTTTCTGATAAACATACTCTATTTACCTATCTACATTTGGCTGGTGATATTAAACAAGGACAAGAGCTAACAGCAACTGGTGTAACTGGAATAGCTTACGAAACTGTGACTTCTCCCAACGGATCTTTCCCTTTACTGGCACCAATGAGCGCCATAGCAGGTCAATTAAGTATTGTTGTCGGCTCTTATCATTTATTAAAACACAACAAAGGCATGGGAACTTTAATAGGCTCCTTCGAAGCAATAGAGCCCAGGATTGTTACAGTCATTGGAGCTGGTGTTGCCGGCACAGAAGCTATAAGTAAGGCGTTGGCTAATAATGCTCATGTCAAAGTTATAGATTTATCAAAAATTAGATTGGGAGAATTAAGAAAAATCTATGGAGATAAGAATATTGAGTATATCGAATCTACAGAAAGCTCTATATCTGATGCTTTACTCAATTCTGACTTAGTTATTGGGTCTGTTTATGTTGTAGGCAAGCAAGCACCAAAAATAGTTACTGAAAAAATGATCAGAAAGATGCAACCCGGAAGTGTGATGGTCGATATCTCGATTGATCAAGGTGGTTGCTTTGAGACAAGCAGACCAACTTTTCATGATGAGCCAACATTTCTTACTGGAGAAGTGGTTCAGTATTGTGTTACTAACATGCCGGGGGCCGTCCCTCTCACCGCAACACTCGCGCTAAATAAAGCAACACTACCTTACGTGCTTAATATTGCTGAAAAAGGAACAGAAGGAGCTCTAAATGAGGACAAACACCTCTTTAATGGTCTAAATGTGCGTTCTGGAAAAGTTGTCCATGCGGCTGTTAAAGAAGCTTTAGAGTTATAGTTTTAAAAGAAACTTTCAAGCTTCAAACAAGAACGTAATAGGGCCTTCATTAACCAAGCCTATTGACATATCAGCTCCGAATTCCCCTGTTTTGACTTTAGAGTATGAATTCTGAAGGTGTTCAGAAAATTCTTCGAATAGAGCTAGCGCTTTTTCATGACTTGCAGCTTTCGAAAAGCTTGGTTTCAGGCCTTTTTTTGTATTAGCAGATAAGGTGACTTGTGGGACAAGTAAGATTTCAGATTCTGACTCAAGGATACTTAAATTGATTATTCCATTCTCATCAGAGAAAATTTTATAGTTAAGGAGCTTTTTGCTAAGTCTCTTAATTTCATCTAAAGAGTCCTTTGGATCAAATCCAACAAAAACTAAAACTCCTTTTGTTATAGAAGATACGTCTTTATTGTCAATTTTAACAGATGCTTTGGATACTCTTTGTATTAGGATCTTCAATTAGTATCAAGAGCTATTTTTCAAGAGATTCATTCCATTCACCTGTTGCTGCTAATTTATTCATTAGAGCTCTGTGTGAAAGAGCTGCTTGTGCAGCAGATTTATTTTCTTCTTTTCCTAGCCAAGTTTTTAGAGCTGCTTGCTGTAACGCCCTTCCATAAGAGAAGCTTAGCTTCCAATCAAATCCACCTATTTTATTCATGGCGTCCAAGTGTGCCGTTGAATGCCTATCTGACTGGCCTCCCGATAAGAAAGTAATACCTGGTAGATCTGAAGGCACTTCAGATTTGAGGCATTCAAGAGTTTTTTCTGCCACTTCATCAATACTAGCTTGGTTTGCAGCCATGGATCCCGAGGTTACCATGTTTGGTTTTAGTATTACTCCAGCTACGTTAACTTGATTCTTGTCTAAACTACTAAATAATGAATTCAAACATTTTTTTGATACCTCTAAACATTGATCAATTGTGTGTTCTCCATCCATTAAGACTTCAGGCTCAACCATGGGGACCATATTGCTTTGCTGAACAATCTTGGCGTAATCAGCCAGGGCCTGCATGTTTTCATCAATACATTTATCCGAGGGCATCCCATTACCAATCTTGATTACAGCTCTCCATTTAGTAAATTTTGCTCCTAAATTAAAATACTCATCGCATCGCCCTCCCAAACCTTCCAACCCTTGAGTTAAAGTTTCATCTTGATGCCCGTCAAGCGGCTGAAGACCTTGATCGACTTTAATCCCAGGAAGGGCTCCTTGATCAAGAATAAGATTTACTAAGGAGGTTCCATCTTCCGCACTTTGTCTTATGGTCTCATCAAACAATATGACACCACCTATATTGCCTCTAATACCCTCTGATCTAAAAAGCATTTCCCTATAATCTCTTCTATTTGTTTCTGTAGATTCCACTCCTATTGAATCAAATCTTTTTCCACAGGTAGGGTTGCTTTCATCTGCAGCGAGGATTCCTTTTCCATCCGAAACAATATAATTTGCAATTTCTTCTAAAGTGCTAAGTGACATTAATTTCTCCTAAATTAAATTTATCCTAAGCCCTACTATCTTGAGATTCAAGAGCTTTCATTTCTAAAGCTTCTATAGCCGGCAAAGCTCTTCCTGCAATAAATTCTAAGAAAGCACCTCCTGCTGTAGACATGTAATCTATATCATCCAAAACACCTACTTGTTTTGCAGCAGCAATAGTGTCTCCTCCTCCACCTACAGAATATGCCTCTGAATTGATAATCATTTTTGCTACACAAGCTGTTCCTTTCATAAATTGCGGCTTTTCAAAAAGACCAACAGGGCCGTTCCATAGAATTATTTTTGCTTCTTGGAAAATAGACTTAACTTCATCAAAACTTTCTGGTGCTATATCAAATATTGAGTCCATTGGATTAATAGAATTTACATCTACTACTGTTCCTTCTTCTTCTGCAGATCCTGCAACGACAACCTTTTTAGGCAAGATAACTCCTTCTTTGTTTGCCAGCTCCAGAGCTTGTTTAAGCATGTCTTTTTCACACAAAGATGAACCGACATCAAAACCTTTGGCAGCCAAGCAGGTATTGGCTATTCCTCCACCTAGGATTAGGAAATCCATTTTGTCCGATAAAGAATTTATTAAATCTAACTTGGTTGAAATCTTTGCACCTCCAAGGACTGCCACTGAAGGTCTGTTTTCATTTTGATTTAGTCTATTTAGAGATTCAACTTCTTCTTGAAGCAAAAAACCCGCGCAAGCTTTACGAGAAAAAGAGATTACTCCTGTGGTGGAAGCATGCGCCCGATGAGATGTAGCAAAAGCATCCATTACAAAAATATCACACATTTCAGCAAGTTTCCTAGAAAGGGAAGAATCATTAGATTTCTCTCCCTCTAAAAATCTCACATTCTCTAACATATTTAATTTACCTGGGTCTGGCTCTGACCATTCTTCTATGGAATTTATTAATTCAACTTCTAGCCCTAGTAATTCCTCTAATCTCTGCATAACGGGTTTTAAAGAAAATTCTGGCTGGATAACTCCATTTTCTTCTGGTCTACCCAAATGGCTTAAGATTGTTAATTTTCCTTTATTCTTGAGAATATGCTTAATTGTAGGTAAAGATCTTACAATTCTCTCATCGTTAGAAACTTGAGAATCTTTAATAGGTGTATTTAGATCTACTCGCAGCAGAATTTTTTTATCGGATAGATCAAATTCCAGAAGGTTATTCATCTTCTTTACTATTAAAGATAATTTCTGAGAGAGGCAACTATTTTTTCTTTGGTGAAGCCAAAGTGATCAGCTAATACATTTCCAGGAGCTGATTCTCCAAAAGAATCCATACCAATAACACTTCCTCTTAGCCCCACATATTTCCTCCACCAGTCTTCATGAGATGCTTCTACAGCAACTCTAATAGAGTCCTTTCCTAAAATACTTTCTATATACTCTTTACCCTGGGCATCGAATCTTTCAGTGCACGGAATAGATACAACCCGAACGCTTATGCTATCTTCGACCACTTTTGCGGCCTCTAAAGTTGCTGCAAGCTCAGATCCTGTAGATATTAAGACTAATTTTGGCTGATTTGATGATTCATAAATAACATATCCTCCTTTGTTTATAGAGGCGACCTGATTAATATCCCTATCTATTGTTGGTAAATTCTGTCTCGATAAGATAAGAGCTGTAGGTTTAGTCTTATTCTGTATGGCTGCTTTCCAAGCAAATACTGTCTCAACAGTATCGCATGGTCTCCAAGTCTCAATATTGGGGGTTGTTCTTAAGCTTGTTAAGTGTTCTACGGGTTGATGAGTAGGCCCATCTTCACCAAGTCCTATTGAGTCGTGTGAATAAACTAATACTGTGGGAATCTCCATTAATGCTGCCATTCTTACTGCGTTTCTTGCGTAATCTAAAAAAGTTAAGAAAGTTCCGCTGTATGGCCTTATTCCTCCATGAAGAACCATGCCATTCATGATCCCTGTCATAGCAAATTCTCTAACACCATAGTTAAGATAGTTTCCTTTAAAATTGTCTTTAGTTATTGCTACAGTTCCTGACCAATTAGTATTATTTGAACCTGTTAGATCTGCAGAGCCTCCAACCAACTCCGGCATTAATGGTCCTAAAACATTTATTACCATTTCTGATGACTTTCTTGTTGCTACAGTAAGCTTTTGTTCTTGCATACTATTGGCAAATTCTAATAAAGCTGCCTCAAGACCATTTGGATCATCCATTGACATGCATCTTGAATATTCTTGAGCTAAATCAGGGAAGTTGGAAGCGTATTCAGAAAATAATTTATTCCAATCACTTTCTAATTCTTTTCCTTTTTCTTGGAAGTTCCAAGCTTCATATATTTCTTCTGGAATTTCAAAAGGTTCATGACTCCAAAGAAGCTCTTCTCTTATATTTTTTACTTCTTCCTCTCCAAAAGCAGCTCCGTGCGAAGAAGCAGTTCCAGCTTTATTTGGCGACCCTTTGCCAATAATGGTCTTGCAACAAATTATGGTTGGTTTCGTGTCTTCTTCTTTAGCTTTTATAATCGCTGCGCTTATTTGTTCTGGATCATGACCATCCACGTTTGCTATTGTTTGCCAGCCATAAGACTCAAATCTTGCTGGTATGTCTTCTGTAAACCAACCTTCAACGGGACCATCAATTGAAATACCATTGTCATCGTAAATAACTACAAGCTTGCCTAAGCCCAGTGTTCCAGCTAAAGAACAAGCTTCATGAGAAATGCCCTCCATTAGACAGCCATCTCCAGTAAAAGCAAAAGTCATATGATCAACGACATTAAAACCTTCTTGATTAAAACGTTGTGATAATAATTTCTCTGAAATAGCCATTCCAACTGCATTTGATAAGCCTTGTCCCAGAGGACCTGTGGTTGTTTCAACTCCCGGAGTAATACCGTGTTCAGGGTGGCCAGGAGTTTTAGAACCTAATTGTCTAAAGTTTCTAATTTCATCCATGGATACGTCATACCCAGTTAAATGTAGCAATCCATATAAAAGCATAGAGCCATGGCCATTAGACAAAACAAACCTGTCCCTATTAGTCCATTCAGGGTTAAGTGGATTATGTTTTAAGTTATGCCTCCAGAGAACTTCGGCAATATCAGCCATTCCCATTGGCATACCGGGATGTCCTGATTTAGCTTTTTCTACTGCATCCATTGCAATAACTCTCAGAGCATTTGCTAATAGAACATCCGAATTAAGTTTCTTCATTGGGGGTTAGTTTTATTTAGATTTAAAGTTATATTCTCGCCGATAAGAAAATTTCTGTATATAGATTAAACCGCTAAAAATTAAAAAGTGGTAAAAAAAAGTGGTAAAAGTGTAAAATGCTCACCTTTTTAAAGGAAATAAAATGTCAGAATATAAAATTTTTACTTCTGAGTCTGCCTCTGAAGGTCACCCAGATAAGATGGCAGACCAAATATCAGATGCTGTACTGGATGCAATGCTAAGAGATGATCCAGAATCAAGAGTTGCGTGTGAAACTCTTATTAAAGATAACCTGGTGGTGCTTGCTGGAGAGATCACCAGCTCATCTACTCCTGATTTAGAAGCTATAACCAGAAAAGTTATAACTGATGTTGGTTACGACGATATAGCTACTGGTACCGATGGAGCAACTTGCGAAGTAATGAACGTAATTGGTAAACAATCTCAAGATATTGCACAAGGAGTTAATGAAGGTGAAGGTGAAGACTTAAATCAGGGCGCAGGGGATCAAGGATTAATGTTTGGTTACGCAACAAATGAAACAGAAGTTTTAATGCCTGCACCAATAACTTATTCTCACAGATTAGTTGAACAGCAAGCGTTTATAAGAAAATCTGGAAAACTTAGCTGGTTAAGACCAGATGCCAAAAGCCAGGTAAGTTTTGTTTATGGTGATGACGGCAAACCTGAATCTATTTCTGCAGTAGTCGTTTCTACTCAACATGATCCAGACATTTCTCAAGCAGACCTGAAAGAAGGGGTTATGGAAGAAATAGTGAAGCCTGTATTGCCTTCAAATTGGTTAACTTCGGATACCAAGTATTTTATAAATCCAACTGGTAAATTTGTTATAGGGGGTCCGGCTGGAGATTGTGGATTAACAGGTAGAAAAATTATTGTAGACACTTATGGCGGTATGGCTAGGCACGGAGGTGGTGCATTTTCAGGTAAAGACCCGTCAAAAGTAGATCGTTCTGCAGCTTACGCAGGAAGATATGTAGCTAAGAATATAGTAGCATCAGGCTTAGCAGAAAGATGTGAAATACAGGTTTCATATGCCATAGGAGTTGCTGAGCCAACATCAGTCAGTGTAAATACTTTCGGCACATCAAATATTCCAGAAGAAGAAATTGCTAATCTAGTAAGAGAGCACTTTGACCTTAGGCCCAGACAATTAATCAATATGCTTGATCTAAAAAGACCTATTTATCAAGCAACTGCAGCTTATGGCCACTTTGGAAGAGAAGAAGATGCATTTACTTGGGAAAAAACAGATAAAGTTGATGCCCTCAAATCATAAAATATAAAATATAAAAATGGAAACAACTAATAACCAAGATTACAAAGTAGTCGATATGTCCTTAGCAGAATGGGGAAGAAAAGAAATAGTAATTGCTCAATCTGAAATGCCTGCTTTAATGAAACTAAGAGAGCGTTATGCAAATGAACAGCCTTTAAAAGGGGCCAAGGTTCTAGGGTGCATACACATGACTATTCAAACTGCGGTACTTATAGAAACCCTTATTGCGCTTGGAGCAGAAGTTAGATGGTCTGGTTGTAATATATTTTCTACTCAAGATCATGCTGCTGCAGCTATAGCAGCTGCAGGAATACCTGTATTTGCTTGGAAAGGCCAAACAGATGAAGAGTTTGATTGGTGTATTGAGCAAACTATCTTAAAAGATGGAACTCCGTGGGATGCTAATATGATTCTAGACGACGGTGGTGATTTAACAGCAATGGCTCACATAAAATACCCTGAAATACTAGAAAATATTCATGGTATCACTGAAGAAACCACCACTGGAGTTGTTAGGCTTCATGAAATGATAGAGTCAAATGAGCTTAAAGTACCTGCTATAAACGTTAATGATTCAGTTACCAAATCTAAGAATGACAACAAATATGGTACTAGACATAGCTTAAATGATGGGATCAAAAGAGGAACAGATATGTTCTTGGCCGGCAGGAAAGCACTTGTTATAGGTTACGGCGATGTAGGGAAAGGTTCAGCGCAAAGCTTAAAGCAAGAAGGCATGATTGTTAGAGTCACAGAAGTTGACCCTATTTGTGCCATGCAAGCGTGCATGGATGGATACGAAGTTGTCTCTCCTTACATAGACGGGATTAATAAAAACAACGAGGAATCTATAAATAAGATTCTTCTTGCAGATACTGATTTGGTGGTTACTGCAACAGGTAACTATAAAGTGTGTGATAAACACATGCTTAAAGCTCTTAAAAAAGGAGCAGTAGTTTGTAACATCGGTCATTTTGACACTGAAATAGATACGTCTTTCATGAGAGAGGAGTGGGCCTGGGAAGAAGTAAAACCTCAAGTTCATAAGATCTTCAAAGATACCAAAGCTGGGGACAAACCAAACCTGGAAAGCGATGATTACTTAATACTTCTATCTGAAGGAAGGCTTGTAAATTTAGGAAACGCTACTGGGCACCCCTCTAGAATAATGGACGGTTCTTTTGCGAACCAAGTATTGGCTCAAATATATTTGTATGAAAAAAAATTCGCTAATATTAATGATGAGGAAGTTAAAAAAGATCTCATCACAGTTGAGGTGCTTCCTAAGAAGCTTGATGAAGAAGTAGCTTCTTACATGGTTGAAGGTTTTGGAGGTGTAATGACCAAGCTTTCAGATAAACAGGCAGACTACATTAATGTTCCTACAGAAGGACCATTTAAGTCAGAGATCTATAAGTATTAATAGAGTAGATTATGGAAATGAACTCAAAAAAATTAAGTTTTGAGTTTTATCCTCCCAAAACTAATCTGGGAAACGAAAAACTCATCTCCATTGCTAAAGAATTAGAACTCTTAAAGCCGGAGTATTTTTCAGTAACTTTTGGTGCAGGAGGCTCAACGAAAGAAGGTACTTTCAATACCTGCTTAGACTTGAAAGAAAAAACAAATATTGATCCTTGTGCTCATATCTCTGGAGGTACATCTAATAAAGAAGAGATAAAATCTATACTTAACTCGTATCAAGAGGCAGGGTTCCGGAGGCTGGTTGTATTGAGAGGAGATTTACCATCTGGAGTAGGCGGTTACGGAGACTTTCCTTACGCAAAAGATCTTCTTGAATACATTAAGGGTGCTTATCACAATCAATTCCATATCGAAGTTGGTGCTTATCCAGAAGTCCATCCTCAAGCAAAATCTGCTGATGAAGACTTTGTTAACTTTTCAAATAAAGTTAAAGCTGGAGCAGACGGAGCAATAACTCAATTCTTCTTTTTACCTGAAGTCTATTATGAATTTGTTGAGAGGTGTGAAAAAGAAAACCTAGGAATACCAATTACTCCCGGGCTTATTACTATTACAAACAAAGAATCTCTCTTCCGAATGGCTAATAATTGTGGTGCAAAGATTCCGCAAAAGATTATTGCAGACTTAGATAAATTAAATGATGAAGATGTCACAAAATATGGAATTGATGTATTGACCAAGCTTGGTGAAGACTTATTATCATTTGGAGCCCCTGGAATACATTTTTATACTATCAATAAATTAGAACCTACAAAAACTATAGTAGAATCATTGAAGTTATAAGATGAATAAAAAAAAGACAACAAACCCCCTATGGGGAGGACGGTTCACTGAAGCAGCTAGTGAACTAACCAAAGACTACACAAGTTCGATTGATGTTGATAAAAGACTCTATAAGGAAGATATAGCTGGTTCTTTAGCCTATGCACTTTCATTAAAAGAGGCCAAAGTTATTTCTGCAAAAGATTACTCAAAAATATCTAAAGGCCTTAAATCCATACTCAAAGAAATAGAAACTGGTAAATTCCAATGGGACAAAAGTCTCGAAGACGTTCACATGAACATAGAATCTGCTCTGGTTAAAAAAGCAGGAAATTCAGCTAAAAAGCTACACACTGGAAGGTCTAGGAACGACCAGGTTTCCACAGACCTAAGACTACATTTAAATACTGTAATTAAAAATATCCTTAACTTAATAAATCAAGCTCAAAACTCTATTGTTAAAAAAGCTAAAGTTCATGCAGAAGACATCATGCCTGGATTCACGCATATGCAAATAGCTCAGCCAGTCACCTTTGGTCATCATCTTTTATCTTGGTTTGAAATGTTAGATAGGGATTTTTCTAGATTCTCTGAAACCAAGCAAAGAATGAGTGTTTTGCCTCTAGGATCTGCTGCATTAGCGGGCAGTAGATTCAAGATTGACAGAGAAAAACTTGCAAAACGTTTAGATTTCACCAGCACATCAAACAATTCAATGGACGCTGTTAGTGACAGAGATTTTGTTATCGAATTTGCTGCAAACTCCAGCATACTTGGAATTCACCTTTCAAGAATTTGCGAAGAGCTTGTAATTTGGTCTTCTTCTCAATTCAACTATATCCAGCTCTCGGATGAATTCTGCACAGGCTCTTCGATTATGCCTCAGAAGAAGAATCCAGATGTTGCTGAGTTAATAAGAGGTGGCTCATCCAAGACCATTGCCAGCTTAATGGGAATACTGTCTCTCATGAAGAACCAGCCTTTGTCCTACAACAGAGATATGCAAGAAGACAAAGAATTTATTTTCTCAGCTTCAGATTATTGCACCACTAGTTTGGAGCTTTTTTCTCATATGGTCGGCGGAATAATTGTTAATACAGAGAAAATGAGACTTGACTGTAATTTAGGACAAATAACCGCTACAGATTTAGCAGATTATCTTGTAGAACGCGATGTTCCTTTCAGAAAAGCACATAAAATAGTTGGAAAAATTGTTAAACACGCAGAAACTAAAGACTTACAAATCTTTGATCTTTCAGTAAACCAATTAAAAAAATTCTCAAAGGTTATCTCTAGTGATGTGAAGAGTTATCTTGATCCAGCGAAAGCTATAAAAGCCAGAAATCTAAAAGGCGGAACAGCTCCTGAGCAAGTTAAAAAACAAGTGATACGAGCCCAAAAATTAATTAAAAGTAGAAAATAGATGTTTCTTTCATTAATAAGAATAATTCTACTTCTTTCTGTTTGCTCAGGAATGTTTGTTGCTTGCGGTCAAAAAGGACCTCTGTATATTCCTAAAGAAACATATAATGCCTCTCATGCATGGGATTAATAGAAAAAATGGAGAACTGTACCTAGACGATATATCATTATCTGATCTAGCAATTTCGTACGGTACTCCTTCTTACGTTTATTCCTCTTCTCTGATCCGCAATAACTTCTTAGAATACAAAGACTCGATACGAATAAACGATAAAGTATGTTTTGCTGTCAAGTCCAACTCAAATACCAATATTCTTAAGCTTTTAAGCTCTATGGGTTCTGGATTTGATGTTGTTTCCGGCAATGAATTAAAAAGGTGTTTGGTGGCAGGGGCAGACCCTAAAAATATTGTCTTTTCAGGTGTTGGTAAAACAAAAGAAGAAATTAAACTGGCGCTAGAAAAGGGTATCTTTTCTATAAACATAGAATCTGAAAGCGAGCTGGAAAGAGTCATTCAGGTTGTTGAGGAAACAAACAAAAAAGCAAATTGTGCTATAAGAATAAATCCAGATATATCTGCTGAATCACATCCCTACATTGAAACAGGCCTAAGATCTTCTAAGTTTGGTGTTACGAAGAAAATTGCACTCACGATGTCCAGAAGAATACAGGAAATTGAAAACGTTAATTTAATAGGCCTTGCCTGTCATATAGGCTCTCAGATAACTAAACCTGAACTGATTCTTGACAGCCTTGAACATCTTATTAACTTGGCCAAAGAGATAAATAAAGAATCAAAAGATATTAGCTTCTTGGATATTGGCGGGGGTTTAGGTATCACTTACAAGGACGAAGAAAGAGCAAATACAAAAGATATAATAAATAGAGTTATAGATAGAATAAAACACCTTAATTTTGTCTTAGTGGTTGAACCTGGCAGGTCAATAATAGGAAATGCTGGCATATTGTTGTCACAAGTTGAGTACATTAAAGAAACTGAAACTACAAATTTTGCTATCGTAGATGCGGGTATGAATGACCTCATGAGACCGTCTCTATATTCTGCATGGCATGACGTTACTGCCGTTAAACAAACTGATACTCAAGAAAAGACTTATGAGCTAGTTGGTCCGGTCTGTGAGAGTGCTGATAGCCTAGCCAAAGACAGAATTCTTAAAATTAAAGAAGGTTCTATTGTAGCAATTCATGACGTAGGCGCTTACGGCTACGCTATGGCCTCAAACTACAACTCTAGGCTTAAACCGCCAGAAATCTTAGTGGATGGATCAAAAGTAAGTTTAATAAAAAAAAGAGAAAGCTTTGAAGAACTAATTTCTCTGGAAGAGTAACTCTATGAAGCTAGAAGCCCACAGACTGTCAGGCCTTGGAAATATAATCCTCCTAGTAGATTTGATAAGACAATCAGGAGAAATACGAAGCTCAGATATAGAAAAAATTGTTAGAGAATGTCCGGCTGTCTTTGATCAATTAATAACCATTGAACCTCCCAAAGAACCGCAGATGGACTTAAGTGTTCAGATTTTTAACAACGATGGGTCAAAAGCTAAGAACTGTATTAATGGAGCTAGATGCTTAACTAAATACGTATCTGATAGTGGTTTAATTCCGCAAAAAGTATTCTCAGTTAATACTGATGGAGGAATCTGGAACCTATCTGATAATCAAGATGGGAGTTTCTCTGTGGAAATGCCTCCTCCTGAATTCATTCAAGAACAGGGGGCCCTTCCTAAAAAAAACTTAAACAATAAGCATTTGCTTAAAGTTGAAGATATTAATCTTGAAATAGCTTTTATAAATATTGGAAACCCTCATGCAGTTTACTTCCTGCAAGATATTGTAGATTTCCCTCTCGCCTCTATAGGTGCGAAATTACAAGATAGTCACTGGTTTCCGGGTGGGGTAAATTTTGGCATAGCGAAGGTGAACTCAATGAGTAATATAGACCTCAGGGTCTATGAAAGAGGAGCAGGAGAAACTCTGGCTTGTGGAAGTGGAGCTTGTGCTGCTGTAGTAGCTGGATGTCACGAAGGATTGCTTGAAAGTAATGTTGAGGTAAACTTTAAAGAAGGGAAACTGAACATTAATTATAACAAGCACTCTGGCGTCTTAATTGCATGCGGTGAGGCTGATTATTTGGACAAGTTATCACTTGAGATATGAAAAAAACCAAAAAAAAACCTCTTACAAATAAAGAAGTAACTGACTTTCTTCTAATTAATCCTGACTTCTTATCCAAAAACCCCCAGGTCCTTAATTCTGTTGAAGTAATACATGAAACAGGCGGAGCTGTTTCTCTGATACAAAGGCAAGTTGAAGTATTAAGAGAAAATTATAATTCAACCACGAATAACTTATTAGATCTTTTATCCATAGCTAAAGAAAACGAAGAAATTTTTTCTCAAACCAAAGAATTAATTCTAGCTCTCATTGAAATAAAATCGATAGCTGAAATTGTTGAAAAGATTGAGTACGTGTTTGAAAAAGAATTCCATGCTACCAGGTGTCGTCTTATATTCTTTAAAGAACACAAGGATATTCCTAAGGGTAGATTAAAAAATATTAAAGATTCTCATAAGAATTTTGGTGATAAATACAATACAAAAGATACCTACTGTGGTCCTATTTCAGAAAATCAAGCTGCTTTTATATTTGGGAAACGAACAAAGATTATTGAATGCGCCTTGGTGCCTTTAAGAAGCTCAGAGTTTCCTGGTCTTATAGCCATTGGTTCAACCGAAGGGGGGAAATACAATGATGAAAAAGATACATTATTTTTAGATTTTATTGCTGAGGTTGCCAATAAACTAATAGAAAGATCTAATCAATAAATGCTTCTAAGCGAGGTAGATAAATTCCTTTCTAATCTAGAAATTGTTAAGCAATTATCTTTTCATACTATTGACAACTATAAAAGAGATCTAGATAAATTCTGTGCTTTTCTTGTAGAAGCAGAAATTTCTTCATGGGAACAGGCAAGAGAACACGAAGTAAGAAGTTATATTAATAAGGAAAGAAGAAGGGGATTAAACCCTAGAAGTTTACAAAGAATCTTGTCTTCGATAAGAAGTTTTTTTAATTACCTGGTTGATGAAAATATTATTCATCTCAACCCCGCATTAGCTATTAATTCTCCTAAAGCAGCAAATTTATTACCGAAGGCCATGGACGCAGATTTAGTTCAAAAATTATTGAACTTTAAGGCACAGGGTGCCATAGAAATAAGAGATAAAGCTATGGCCGAACTTCTCTATTCTTCTGGCTTAAGGTTGGCAGAATTGTGCAGCTTAGATCTTAGTAGTATTTCAATAAAAGAGAGAAGTTGCAGGGTAACTGGAAAAGGCAATAAAACAAGGGATCTTCCGGTAGGGAGAAAAGCCATCCAATCTATTAGGGATTGGTTAATACACAGAAGTAATTTTATTAAAAAAGAAAACCCTGAAGGAGTTTTAGCTTTGTTTCTTAACAATAAAGGTAAAAGAATTTCCCCAAGGTCAGTCCAACTAAGGCTAGCAAAATTAAGCCAAATGAGAGGACTGCCTCCAATTAATCCTCACATGTTAAGACACTCTTTTGCTAGCCATATGCTTGAATCAAGCGGCGACCTTAGGGCTGTCCAAGAAATGCTAGGACATTCAGATATAGGGACTACTCAGATTTATACAAAATTAGATTTTCAGCACCTTTCAAAAGTTTATGATGCATCGCATCCAAGGGCAAAAAAGAAAGA
>Ga0105349_10000110_pt1 | contig 28682 bp, 3 predicted proteins | sample EN1Hudseemescosm_FD_83661 | JGI IMG/M metagenome (GOLD analysis project Ga0105349, IMG submission 83661) | Methane-oxidizing microbial communities from mesocosms in the Hudson Canyon - EN1B Hudson Canyon | ecosystem: Environmental > Aquatic > Marine > Cold seeps | place: Hudson Canyon...
AAGAAGAAATAATGGAAGTTTAATATCGATTTTAAAATGCATTTTTAATCGTTTAATGAGGGTTTCTTAATTTTATTTTTATAGCAATATTATATGCTATAATGATAATAGTTACAATTTACAAAAAGTATGTGTTGCATTTCATTAAAATAATAGTATTTTTGATAAGGAATTTTTTACGTAAAAAAAGTTATAAACCACTTAATAGTTACCAAAATTGATGTTTAATTTTATTAAAAATCATAGGGAATATTTTACACTTTTTTTAGACAATTTTTTGTCTAAATTATTTTTCTTGCTATTTCTAATAGCTTCTAATTTTACCGTGTTCGCTACCGATGTTACCTACACTATTACAGCGATCAATACAGAAAATTTCACTTTTGAAAATAGTCTTGGTGTTACTACCAACGATCCTACCATTACCCTAGTTGCTGGAGATAAGTTAACGCTTGTCCTTAATGCGGGGACTTCGCACCCTTTTTGGATATTAAATCCTAGTTTTCCTGGTGGTTCTTATAACTCTACTTATAATCAGGCTGGTGTTGTAAACAATGGTGGAACAGAAATTACTCTAGTTTGGGATCTTACTGGAGTTGCTCCAGGTACGTATTTCTATATATGTCAGAACCATCCAAATATGACTGGAACAATTGTAGTTACTCCTTTGGGTCCAGATACAGATGGAGATGGTGTGTATGATGTTGATGATTTAGATGATGATAATGATGGTATTACGGATGTACTTGAGGGTGGAGATGATTTAGATACAGACCTGGATGGAAAAGAAAATAGAATAGATTCTGACTCTGATGGAGATGGTTGTAGTGACGTTGTAGAGGCAGGATATATTGACGGTGATGTTGATGGAATCGTTGGTGTTGCCCCATATGAGTATACTGCTGAAGGTCTTGTTAAAAATGTTACTTATAAAACTTTCGATGACATAGATGACCTTGATGTAAATTCTACAAAAGACTTTTTAGAGAAGGGGTCCACGCTATCAAAAACTATGGATCCAACAAGCGTTTCTGTATTGCAATATTCTAAAGTTACATTTATTGGTGGTGGCTCCACGGTGGGTAATCTTGGAACACTTCTCTATAATTGGCAGATAACTTCAGATGACGGTGCAAGTTGGTATAACATAAGTAATTATACTGCAGATAATCCATCACACCCAGGTACATACTCTGGAGTTACTAACGATACCCTTACCGTAGATTCCGTCACCATAGCTATGGAAGGATTTAGATACAGACTCTATATGAAGACCCCTGCATTTAAGTGTGATGCAGATGTTACCACAAATGATGCAACACTTTCAGTATTTAAACCTGATTTTGATTCAGATGGAATACCTGATGATGTTGATAAAGATGATGATAACGATGGTATAGTTGATACTGTTGAAGGTGAATCTACAGATACAGATAGTGATGGAAGTCCTAATTCAAAAGATTTAGATTCTGATGGAGATGGTTGTAAAGACGTTATAGAGGCTGGATGGTCAGACGAAGATGGTGATGGTATGGTTGGAATTCTTCCTGTTCTAGTTGATTCCGATGGAAAAGTAATTTCCATTCCTGATGGAACAAGTGCGTACTCGTCTCTTAATGATTTAGATGGTAATGGAGTAAAAGACTATTTGGAAGTGGGTGCTAATGCTACTGTCGTATCTAGCCCAACTGATTTAACTAAAGCTGCAGGAAAATCTGCAACTTTTATATCTAAGGGAAGCTCAACATCTGGTCTTTCTTATACATGGCAAGTTAGTACTGATGCTGGAACTACGTTTAGTGATATTAAACAGCCAAAGATGATTATTTCAGGAGGAGTTTCTGCTAATTATAATAGGTTTAAATACATTGAAATTTATGCATTAGAAGATATTCCAGCAAACTCAGGATATAAGGTTGTATTTCATCAGAGTCCAGGTGATGGTGATCCAAAAGAAAAAGAATTAAGTTATGCCTTTAATAAAGGTGAATATTATATACTAGCTATGTTAGATCATTATACTGATGATTTCTTTAATCTCAGTACTACTGGTGGTTTTACGCTTACTAATGGATACAAGGACTTTAATATTGCGGGTGTTAAAAAAGGAAAAGTAGAGGGTTGGAATGATTTACAATATCAAGATGGAAATAGTGCATTTAAGCTCGTTGATCCCGATGGTGATGTTATCGATTCTTATGGTAAAGTTGGTACAGATGGTTCAGGAACTTCATGGTCTTTTAATTTAGGTTGGTTCCATAGGAATGACAATAACTATACATCAGTTGGTTTTGATAAGAGTCAGTGGGTGGTACATGAAAACATATACACTACTTCTGGTTTTAATGGAAAAAATAATACAGCTTCTCCGTCATATCCTGTAGCTGATTTTGACGCACCAACTAACAATTTATATTCTGGATTAACAAACGATACTTTAACGATAAATTATGTTCAACTTTCTATGGACAGATATAAGTACAGGGCTGTTATAAAATCTACAGCCTACCTATGTGATAATGGTGCTAATACTACTGGAGCAGAACTGATTGTATTTCTTGATTCTGATGATGATGGGGTTGGAGATGTTACTGATTTGGATGATGATAATGATGGAATACTTGATACCGATGAGGGAGATGCTGATGACTATGATAACGATGGTGTTCCAAATAGGCTTGATTTAGATAGTGATGGTGATGGATGTAATGACGTTATTGAGGCTGGTTTTACAGATGGAGATTCCGACGGTATTATAGGTACAGGAACCCCTAGTGTTGATGCGAATGGTAAAGTTTCATCTGTTTCAGATGGATACACTACGCCAGCAGATGGTGACGCCAATTCTGTTGTAGATTTCTTACAACCTTCTTATACGTATGTTGTTACAACAAATCCATTAGATACTTCCATAGATGAATTAGAAGATGCAAAACTTATTGTTGATGCTAGAACAAATTCAACGTATACAAACTGGAATACAAATGAACCTGATAATATTGATTCTAGGTATAACGTAGCATGGGTACATTATAGTAATGGAAAATGGTATGATAACTATCAAAACACTGTAACATTGTATTTTATTGCCGAGTTTAATACGATAAGAAATGATGCTATCGCTGGATTTACTTATTTTACTCAGTATCAGGGACATTCGTACTACTACTCAAATAGTACAAAGAATTGGGCTACTGCCGTAAGTGACGCATCTGCTGCTGGTGGCTATCTTATGGTATTAGAGACTTCTAAGGAAAACGACACAATTCTTGAGGAATGGAAGGTTGTAAGAGGAAATAATGTTTATTGGATTAATTTTAGTCAAGATCACTCTTCTTCAGATTACGCACATCCTAATGGTGGATGGAGTTGGGGTATTATTCCAGGAAATATAACGTATCAATGGCAAATTGCTACCATTTCAGGATCAGACACTACTTGGGCTGATATAAGTGCTAACTCAAATTATTCAGGTGTTACAAACGATACCCTTACTATATCTGATGCTCCATCAAATTTTGATGGAAACCTTTATAGAAGTAGAATAATAAACTCTTCTTATGCTTGCCAGACAACCCTTGTCAGTAGTGCATCGAAGTTAACGGTATATTCAGATCCAGATGATGATGGAATTAAAAATAGTGTTGATCTTGATGATGATAACGATGGTATTTTAGATACTGAGGAGGGAGACGGAGATATTGATGGAGATGGTATTCCAAATAGAATAGACTTAGATTCTGATGGAGATGGATGTAATGATGTACTTGAGGCTGGATTTGCTGATGCTGATTCTGATGGAATTGTTGGTACTGGTACTCCTAGTGTGGGTACTGATGGAAAAGTTACTGGACATTCCTATGCAACTCCTGCAGATGGAAATTCCAGTGGAACGCCAGATTTTAAAGAGAAAGGTTTTTCTCCTGTAATATCTACTGATTTGTCTACTACAACAGTATCTGCTGTAGGATCATTAGAGAAAATTTCTGTTGCTGTTACCATTGATGATATTCCTAGTACTTCGACGTATTCCAACTGGGATTCTAGTTCTTCAGAGCCAGATGGTAATTATTCACATAATGTTACTCAAATGTATTCTAATAATGGTTTTTGGTATGACGTTGCGTATACTACTTCCAGACATTATGTTGTAGAATTTAATTCCCTTAGAAATGATGCTATTACTGGTTATACGTACATGACTCAGTATAATAATCACTCGTATTATGTTAGCACTGCTCAAGTTTATCATACTGCTGCAATTACTAATTCGTTAGCTATTGGAGGTTACGTAGTTATTATCGATGATGATGCTGAAAATACGATTATAAAAAATGCTGTTAAAACTGCTATAGGAAATTATTACTTTTGGATTAACTACACTCAAGATACGGGCGGTTCTAAATATTATGAACCAGGCGGAGGATGGGCAGCTGGAGGATATCCATCAACGGTAAATTATCAGTGGCAACTTAGCACTGACAGTACTTCGTGGTCTGATATTTCTGATTCTAGCCCTTACTCTGGTGCAACAACAAAAGATCTATCTATTAGCGCTACTCCTTCAACTATGAGTGGTTACCAGTACAGGGTGATAGTTACAAATCCAGGATTTGTGTGTGTGGTAAACGATACATCTGTTGTAACTACGCTTGTTACACGTAATGATTTTGATGGTGATGGAATAGAAGATGAGTCTGATGTTGACGATGATAACGATGGAATTTTAGATACTCAAGAAGGAAACGGTTCTACTGACACGGATGGAGATGGAAAACCTGATACCCAAGATTTAGATTCGGACGGTGATGGTTGTTACGATGTTGACGAGTACTTTGGTACTGAAACTGACAGAGATTCTAATAGCGATGGAATATTTGGTGGTGTAGACCCTACAATTAATGCTGATGGTAGTGTAGACGGAGTGCCTGCTTCTAGTGGTATAGATGCTGATGAAAATGGAACAAAAGATTTCCAAGAAGCTGGAGCAGCTATCACGAGTGTTTCATGTCCTGGTGATTTGACTGTAATAGAGGGAAAAGATCTTAACGTAATTTCTACAGGATCTGCTGGAAGTACAAGCATAAATTATCAGTGGCAACTGAGTTTAGATTCTGGAAAAAATTGGACAAATACAGGAACAGATCAGTCAGATCTTATTATAACGGGTATTGGTTATGGTAAGGCTGGAACGAATTATGATGGTACTCCTAAATTCATTGAGCTGTATGCAAAAAAGGATGTTAATCTACAAAATTATCGTATGAGAGATCAATTAACTAATGGACCTACTTATGTCTACAGTTATGTGATGAATGCTATAAATAAAACTTTAAATGCTGGTGAATTTATGATAATTTACTATCCAAGTAACACCTCTGAGTTTTCTAGTTTCTTTGGCGATACTCCTAGCAATCTATATAGTTATGCGTTATATGAAAATTATTTTTATTATACTATGAAAAATGGTGATGATTCGTATGCATTAGAAAAGAAAATTGATGGGGTATGGACGTATGTTGATAGGGTTGGTGATGGATATTCTGGTGCTGGAAAATCACACGATTATGATGATGGATGGCTTTATAGGAAGCAAGGATCTACTCCTACTGCAACTTTTAATGCTAATGATTGGACTGCGTGTAAAGACTGTCTAGAATCTACAACAAATGCTGGCGGCACTACACCTTTCCCATTAAAATCTTTTACTTCGAACGTTACGTTGACACAGTCTTCAGACACGTTAAAACTTAAAGATGTAACTACATTAGCTTCTGGATATCAGTTCAGAGTGATTGCAAGCACACCAAGTTATGTGTGTGGTGAAAACGACACTTCTTGTGTTGTAAAAGTTACGGTTTTACCTGATAATGATAAAGACGGAGTAGCTGATATTAATGACCTTGATGATGATAATGATGGAATTTTAGACACGGATGAAGGATCAACTGATAATGATAACGATGGAATAATAAATAGTCTAGACCTAGACTCAGATGGAGATGGGTGTTATGATGCTCTAGAAGCTGGATTCCTTGATGGAGATGATGATGGTATACTTGGATCTGCTCCAGTGACTGTGGACTCTGATGGTAAGGTTACTAGCGCTACGGGTTATACAACTCCAGCAGATGGAGACTCTAATGGAACAAAAGATTTCCTTGAGGTTGGATCTGGAGTTTCAATTACTAGGCAGCCTCATGTATACGTTGCTGAGCCAGATGATACCGTAAAATATACGGTTTTACATACGACTCAAGGAACGGTTACCTATCAGTGGCAGGAATCTAGAAATTCTGCAACTACATGGACAGATTTATCAGAGACTAGTGTCTACAATAATGTGACTACTAATATACTTACTGTTAATAAAGTTACTTCTGCAATGGATGAGTACCTATATAGAGTAATTATTAAAACTCCTGCGTATGCATGTCAGGATAGTGTTGTTACAGAAAATGCTAGATTAATTGTTACTGATGATTTTGATCAGGATGGTATAGTAAATAGTGTTGATTTAGATGATGACAACGATGGTATTCTCGATACGGAAGAGGGAGAAGGAGACCTTGACGATGATGGGTATAGGAATAGGTTTGATTTAGATTCAGATGGTGATGGTTGTTATGATGTCACAGAAGCTGGATTTATAGATAATGTATCAGATGCCACTGGAGATGGAATCCTTGGAGATAATAAACCTTATGCTGTAGACTCAGATGGTAAGATAACTACAGGAGTAGCTGGTGATGGTTATACAACTCCTGCAGACGTTGATAATAATGGAATAAAAGACTACTTACAAAATGGAAGCAGTATACTAATTTTAGCTGATGCATCAAGTTTGACAATGATATCTTCAGGTACAGGCTCATTTACAATTACTGCTGAAGTACCTTCTAACGATATATTATATCAGTGGCAAGAGAGTAGAGACGAAGGAGTTAGTTGGTTTGATGTCCCAGAAACACCTCCATACTCTGGAACACAGACAAAAACATTAAGCCTTACCCTTCCAAGTTCTGATCTTAGTGGATATAAGTATAGGGTTATGTTAAGTGTACCTTCGTTTGTATGTGCTGTAACGACATTGTCATTAGAGGTTGATCTTATAGTAAATCCTGATAATGATAGTGATGGTGTTCAAGATTCTAATGATGATGATGATGATAACGATGGTATAAGAGACACGTTTGAAGGGGATGGAGATCTTGACCAAGATGGAATAAAAAATAGTTTTGATCCTGATTCTGATGGTGATGGTTGTAATGACGTGATTGAGGCTGGGTATACTGATGCAAATGGTGATGGTATGATTGGTCCAGAAGATGTTTTATTTATAGATTCTCTTAATGCTAATGGTAATAATTCTGTCGGTTCAAATGGTAGGGTGACAGATTATGGTGGATATGGCACTCCTAATGATTTAGATAATAATGGTGTGTATGATTTCCTTGAGGAGGGAGCATCTATTACAGCTATTGGATGTCCTGATTCTCTTACTATTAATGAAGGAGAGAACGCAGTATTTGAGACATTTGCAACAGTTTCTGCTGGTACGGTAGATTTCCAGTGGGAGATAAGTGCTGACTCTGGAACGACATGGGAAGATATTCAGGATGTAAAACTGGTATTTGCTGGACTTGGACAGGGTAGATACAGTAGTGGATATGAGGGAAGACCTCAATTTATTGAGCTTTATGCAACAGGAGATATTGACGACCTTAGTAAGTACTGGATTTATAATTTTAGCAATGGCAGCTCAAGTGCTAGTTATTCTTATCACTTAAGTGGATCTATAAAAAAAGGAGAATACATTTTGCTTTATGAGTATGCATGGTATTTTGCTTATTATTTTACGCCAGTAGGTGAAACTAATAATGATTATTATCCAACTAATCTTTATGCTAAATCTTTTGCTGTTGGAAGTTTATTATATAATGGACTTCGAAATGGTGATGATGCGTTTAGCATAGACATGGAGCAAGAGGGGACAACTGCTAAGAAAAGAGTTGATGTTGTTGGTGTTATTGGTGAGGATGGTACTGGAAAGAATTGGGAGTACTATAAAGGATGGATGAAGAGAAAGGATGATAAGCTTCCTACAACAAACTTTAGTGTGAGTGATTGGACGGTGTGTAAAGACTGTTTAGGTGACGTACAATATAATTATCAGGCAGAGACTCCTTATACATTAAAATCATTTAAATCTGAAAATTCACTCAATGGAGCTTCATCTAATAAGCTTACGTTAAGAGACGTTCCTTACTCTATGCATGGAAGTTTTGTTAGAGCAAAAATTTCTACTCCAGCATTTGCATGTGATACGGATACAGTAACATGTTCAGCAAGAATTTCAGTTGTTCCTTTTGATACTGACAGTGATGGAGTTCCTGACAAGGAAGATCTTGATGATGATAATGATGGTATCCTTGATACTGATGAGGGAGGGGAAGATCTAGATACTGATGGAGATGGAGTTCCTAATAGAATAGATTTAGATTCTGATGGAGATCTATGTAATGATGTGGTTGAGGCTGGATTTTTAGATGATGATAACGATGGAATTGTTGGATCTGGTACTCCTAGTGTGGATGCTGATGGAAAAGTTACTGGACATTCCTACGCCGATACAGAAGATAAAGACTCTGATGGAACAAAAGATTTCTTACAGTTAAGTGCTCAGGCTGTTATTAACACGCAACCAATTGATATGATTAGAGAAGGTGGTGATAATGCCTTGTTCACAGTTGATGTTACCCACGACGCAACTGCTACATTCCAGTGGCAGGTGAGTGAAGATAGTGTTACATGGACAGATTTATCTAATGGAGGATTTTACTCAGATGTTACCACTAAAACGCTACAACTCTTTGTTGTAGATGAGACAATAGATGGGTTCCAGTATAGGCTTATTATTACTACTCCAGCGCTATCTTGCGCTGATCCTCTTGCTTCTGATGTTGCTACACTTGTTGCAAAAGATGACTCAGACGGTGATGGAATATTAAATGTTTCTGATATTGATTCTGATAATGATGGTATTCTTGATGATACTGAGGGAACAGGTGATTTAGATGGAGATGGAATTCCTAACAACTTAGACCTAGACTCAGATGGAGATGGGTGTTATGATGTACTTGAAGCGGGATTTGCTGACCCTGATAACGATGGTTACCTTGGAACTTCTCCACTAACTATTTCAAGTTTTGGTCTGGTTACTTCAGGAACCGATGGGTATACACCACCAAAAGATTTAGATAATAATGGTGTTGATGATTTCTTAGAAGCTGGTGGTCCTCTTACCTCAATTACTAGTCCAATTAATATTTTAGCTTCTCAAGGTTCAAAAGTTACGTTTACTGCTGCTGGAATTGCAACATCATTTGTCGCATACCAATGGCAAGTAAGTACAGATAATGGAGATACTTGGGTAAGTACAGTTGATGGAGCTACGTATGCTGGATCTAAAACTAGTGAGCTTGTAATGGATGAAGTATCAACGTTACTTAATGCTAATTTGTATAAAGCAGTTATAAGTACTCCAAGTTATGTTTGTGGTGATAATGACACTACCTCTAATGCCAAGTTAACAGTTCTTCCAGATAATGATGGGGATGGTGTCCAAGATCTTGATGATGAAGATGATGATAACGATGGTATCCTCGACTCAGAAGAATTTATTGATGATTTGGATGGTGATGGTATTCCAAATTTATTTGATTTAGATTCCGATGGAGATGGATGTAATGATGTTATAGAGGCAGGTTTCTTAGATCCTGATGATGATGGAATTCTTGGTGGTTCTCCCGTTGTTGTAAACCCTTCTAATGGTAGGGTAATTAGTGCGACTGGATATACAGATCCTGATGACCTTGATGGAAGTTTAGTAGACGATTATTTAGAGGTGGGTTCTCAGGCAGTTATTAATTCTAACCTTACTGACGTAAATGAAGTTTCAGAGTTTAGTGATTTAGATATTGTTGTTGATGCATCTGCTCAAGGAATTTTAGCATACCAATGGCAAGTAAGCTCTGATAATTGTACAACGTGGGCTGATATAGTAGATTCTCCAGACCTGATGATTTCTGGAGTATTTATGTCAAATAATGGAAAGTATGAAAATATTGAGTTGTACGCTGTAAGAGACATAGATAATTTAAGCGATTATGGTATTGACGTAACTAATGGAACCTCTACATCTCCTAGTGAATATTTTAATGATATTACCTCACTAAAAGCTGGTGAGTATCTGATGCTTTATTCTAGATCTAACTGGCAAAGTTATTTTGATCTCTCAGCTGCCCGTACATATAAAGAAGAGTATGTGTATGATTTAAGATACATTAGTAGTAACCACATGAATGTTGCTCTCTATAAGAAAGTTGATGGATCGCCAGTTAAAGTAGATGTTTATGGAATATTAGGAACAACTCCAAATGATGAACCTTGGGATGTTAATTATGGATGGGCATATAGGAAAAATGGTAGAGGCGCATCTACTGTATTTACTATTGGTGACTGGAATATTAAAATAAATGAATTTGATAATAAGGGATCTAATGCTGTATCACAAAATCCTTATCCAATATTTAAATTTTCAAATCCTCAGTTATATACTGGTGTTAATAATGATACGCTAAAAATTTCTAAAGTTCCAATAACTTTTAACGATTTAAGTTACAGAGTGCTTGTATCAACTCCTGCATATAAATGTGATACACTTGTCACTTCTTCCTGTTCAAAGGTTGATGTAGAGGCAATGAGTGATACTGATAATGATGGAGTTCCTGATTTCATTGATTTAGATTCAGATAATGATGGTATTTCAGATATTATAGAGGGTTGTGATGTAGATACTGATTCTGATGGTATTGCAAACTGTCTTGATTTAGATTCAGATGGTGATGGATGTAACGATGTGAAAGAAGCTGGATTTACTGATGATAATGATGATGGTATTCTTGGTCCTAATCCTGCAGTTGTAGATGTTAACGGTGTTGTTTCTAGTGGTAGCGATGGTTATTCTTTACCTAATGACTTGGATATTAATGGTATAGATGATTACTTAGAAGTTGGAGCTGAAGTAAACATACTCTCTAGTCCTGCTACCGTTAATGTACTTCTCCTAGATGATACGATTTTTGTAGGTTCAGGGTCTGCTCCTGGAATTATTTCTAAGAGATGGCAACAGAGTATAGACGGTGGGGATGTTTGGAAAACTTTAGTAAATACTCCAGATATTATAATTACTGGGGTTATGGAAGGAAATAGGAGTGGTACTTTGAGACCTAAGATAATAGAGTTAAAAGCATTAAAAGATATTTTAGATCTTGGATTATATAAGATTGAAACAAAAAATGCATCGGGAGAAAGTAAAGATATTATTCTTAGTTATTCTGGAGGAGTATCTAAAGGAGAGTTCTTCTATTTATATTCTAGTGGTTCCTATGCTGGTGCCTTTTTTGGTGGTAGCCTTTGGAATCCTCTTAAAAAACAAGTTAGTAGTTATATTTATGATAATGTTACAGGAACTAGACCGTTTGCTCTTTACCAGAGAAATACTATAACATCTACCGAATGGACAAAAGTTGATCAGTTTGAAGCTTCTTCTTCTTCAGATTATAGTAAGGGATGGAGGTACAAGAAAGATACCACTCAAGTTCTTGACTATTATAGAGGTCAGGATTGGACGGATTGTCCTACTTGTCTTGGAAGTTCAGCTACTAATGCTATTGCTGGTAATGCGACGATAGTTATAGATGGAGATACAATTCCTAAATCTTTTCCAATCGGTACATATGGAAAACCAGTTATTGTTTCTGGAGTTAATACCGATACTCTTAGAATTCAAAACATTCCTTCTTCTATGAATGGATACAAGTATAACCTTGTGATGCAAACCCCTGGATTTGGTTGTGCTCCAGTTGTGTCTACAGCCACGTCTGTTCTTAATATATTTTTACCAGATTTTGATAATGATGGTTATGTGGATAAACTTGATCTGGATGCAGATAATGATGGTATTTTAAATGTTGATGAAGACACCACTGATATTGATGGAGATGGCTTCCCTAATTATATTGATCTTGACTCGGATGGAGATGGATGTAGCGATGCTATAGAGGCTGGATTTACAGATCCTGATGGTGATGGGTATTTAGGAGAGTCTCCTGTTGTAGTAAATACGGATGGTGTAGTGCTTAACCAGGGAGGTTATACTGATCCTAATGACCTTGATGCAAATGGAATAAAAGATTATAAAGAGAAAGGATCTCAGGCTATTATAGCATCACAACCTTATAACCAAATTTATTATGATGAAAGTGCTAAGTTCTTTGTCGAAGCTTCTTCTGATGCAATCATTAAGTACCAGTGGCAGCTTCTTTCTGACACAACTGGAATCTCTTGGGAAAATGTGACAGATGGAGGTCATTTTTCAACTCCTACCACTGACACACTTAATGTCGATAGTGTATCCCTTTATTTTGCATATAAATTTAGAGTGATGGTTACTACACCAGGATATGCGTGTGGTGATACTCTATACTCTGATGTTGCTATGATAGTTTCTTCAGAAGACTGGGATGAGGATGGTATACCAGATAATGTAGATTTAGATGATGATAATGATGGAATTTTGGATACTAGTGAGGGTGAAGATGTAGATACTGATGGAGATGGTATTCCAAATTCTAAAGATAATGATAGTGATGGAGATGGTTGTGTTGATGCTGTTGAAGCTGGTTATACAGACCCTGATAATGATGGTTATCTTGGAAATTCTCCTGTAACTGTTTCAAGTTTTGGTTTGGTAGAAAATCAAGGTGGTTACACCCCTCCAGAAGATGATATTGATGAAAATGGCGTATTGGATCTTTTAGAAATAGGCTCTGATGCTGTTATATCTACTCAACCAGTTAACGATACCCTTCAGGCTGGTAATAATGCATCGTTTACTGGATCTGCAACATCTGATGGTTTAATTACCTATGTATGGCAGTTAAGCACTGATAATGGTACTACTTGGACAGATCTTTTAAGTGACACAGTAGTAGTAGGTACGGATACAACGTATTATACAGGAAGGATAGATACCACACTAAATATTACAAATGTAACATTTGATATGAATGATTATCAGTACAGGATAGTTGCAAGTACTCCTTCGTATAAGTGTGGTCCTGATATCGCTTCAAGTGTAGCATTAATAAAACTTGCTGGAGATAACGATAAAGATGGTATCCTTGATATCATAGATGTTGATGATGATAATGATGGAATCCTTGACTCTCTTGAGACTGGAGACGATACCGATGGAGATGGAATTCCTAACTGGTTCGACCTTGACAGTGATGGAGACGGGTGTTATGATGTTCAAGAAGCTGGATTAGAAGATTTAGATGGAGATGGTTATCTGTGCTCTAGTCCAGTGGTAGTTGATAATATTGGAAAAGTAATTTGTCTTGTTGATTCAGAGTGTAATGATAATATAGTAGACTCTGAATACTATAAATGGGCATATACCTCTTACGTAACCTCTACTGAGAAGACACCAGGCTACTATAGGATGACTACTGCTAATAATAATAGTTATGGTTCTGTCTTTAATAATACAAAAGTTGATCTTCTTGGAGATTTCTCTATCACTGCTGAGCTTTACTTTGGAGATAGGGATGTAGATGGAGGGTCTGGTATAGCATTTAACTTATTTAGAGATGCTTATACTGGTGGTTTAAATTATTGGGGTGAGATGGCAATGCAGAAACTTCCTGCAGTATCTGTAGAATTTGATACGAAAAAAACTGGAGATTGGGATATTGAAAATGATCATGCAAGTCTTCATGTCGCTACATCTAGTGATTATAGTTATTATTATCATTCTAGATATCCAGACAAAACTGTAGACCTTGGAAATATTGAAGATGGACAGTGGCACGCCTTCACATTCAACTGGAATGCTGCATCTAAAGAATTGAGCGTTGTATTTAAGGGTAATACTATCATAACCCACTCTGTAGACATTATAAAAGATGTGTTTGGAGGAACAAGTAAGACATACTTTGGATTTACTTCAGACTCTGGAAGTGATAATAAATACAATGAGCAGAGGGTATACATAAAAGAGTACTGCACGATTGATGATTCAGAGACAATTTATAAGGGTTATACTACTCCAAATGATTTAGATGATAATGGAACGCCTGACTACAAACAAAAGGGAGGAATTCCAACGTTTACTGGAGAATATGATGAAAATACGCTTATCACTGTAGTAGAAAATAAAGACACGACGTTTACTACTGGTGTTACTTACGATGGAACTGGTGATAAAGTGTGGCAGTATAGTTCTGATGATGGAGATACATGGTCTACAATTGAAGCGTCTTCAGACCTTATCATATCCGGTGTATTTAAGGGAGATCTTGGGGGAAGTGAGCCTTCAGTAATTGAAGTTTATGCACTTAAAGATATAGCAGATCTAAGCGTATATGGAGTAGAGGTAGTATCAGGTAGTTATGGTTCAGTAGCTGATGGAGTAGATTATCAGTTATCATCTGTCTCTCTTGATAGCGGTAAGACATATACCATTTCTTACCCAGGACCTTACTTTAAATCTTGGTTTATAGAAGATTTTGATCAAGGATCATACTATAACACTTTTGATGGTGATGATGCAATTGTTCTCTATAAAAATACTACTCAGGTCGATGTGTTTGGTACACCTGGTATTGATGGTTCGTTAAGTGCATGGGACTATACAAACGGTTGGTTATACAGAAAAGATGGCATTGCTTCTTCAATAATATTTAACGTTAGTAATTGGACTACATGTAAAGGATGTTCTGATGGATTTACTAATAATCTTGATATGACAAATCTATTTCCTATAGGAACATTTGGTGGTGCTCCTAGATTTTCTGGAATAGGAACTGACTCATTAACTGTACTAGGTGCCACAAAAAATTTAGATGGATTTATGTTTAGAAGGGCAGTAGTTGACCCTGCTTATGTGTGTAATCCTGAGATTGGTAGTGTACCCGTTACCCTCGCTATCTTCCTAGACCACGACAATGATGGTATTATTGATCAGATAGATCTAGACGATGATAACGATGGTATACTAGATACACTTGAGACAGATGCAGATAATGATGGTGATGGAATTAAAAATAGTTTTGATCTAGACTCTGATGGTGATGGTTGTTTAGATGTTGTAGAGGCTGGATTTACTGACGGAGACGATGATGGTGTTCTTGGATCTTCTCCAGTAACTGTTGATACTTTAGGTCTAGTTACTTCAGGAACCGATGGGTATACTACACCAGATGATAACGACAACTCAGGAAGTTACGACTTCCTTGAATATGGAACAATTGCAGTACTAGTAAGTAGTCCTGATAGTCTTTCAATAACTGAGGGATCAACTGCTATACTTATAGCAAAAGGAACAGCTGCTGGAGGTTCTATAACATGTTATCCATATAGCTCTTCTGATTATGTATCCACAGATAATGCTGGACTTATATCAGGTTCAGAGTATAGGTTAACGTATGATGGTTCTTATAGAGATGGTCAACTTTGGAATAAGAATAAGATAGATCTAAGAAGTAATTTTACTGTTTCTGCTAAACTATATTTTGGAAATAAAGACACTAATGGAGGAGATGGAATTGCATTTGTTTTACAGTCTACAGGAACAGGTGCGTATGGTTCTTATGGTGATAATAGAGGGTATGCTGGTGGAAATATAACAAATGCTTTAGCTATTGATTTTGATACACAGGTAAGTGGCTCTTCATCTATTGATTATCTATATCGTTCATACATAAAGAATGGTTCATGGGTTTGGAATGAGTTACCTAGAGTTATCATTGGAAATGTAGAAGATGGCGTATACCGTGATGTAAGTATTTCGTGGAACGTAGATACGAAAACGTTATCTGTTAGTCTTAATGGAGTTCAAATCACAACATATACAAAAGATTTAGTAACTGAGATATTCGGTGTTAATGGGGTTACATTTGGGTTTACTGCAGGAACTTATAATTATTATAACTTACAAAAAATTAAGGATATATCTGTTTGTGGTACGTATTTGGAAGATTATGGTAGTAACGTGAAATTCACATGGCAAGTTAGCACTGATTCTGCAACTACATGGACAGACATTACATCTTCTGATACCATCTACTCTGGAATTACTAATGACACCTTATCAATTTTAGATGTACCAACATCAGTGAGTGGATATGTCTACAGAGCGAAAGTATTTAATCCTGGTTACGCGTGTGATCCTGGTGTATTCACTAGTAATGCTTTAGTTACTATACTTCCAGATCATGATAATGATGGAATTCCTGATGACATAGACGTGGATGATGATAACGACGGAATCCTTGACACTAAAGAAGATACAACAGATATTGATAACGATGGAATTCCAAATCATTTTGATCTAGACTCTGATGGAGATGGTTGTTATGATGTTCTAGAGGCTGGATTTGAAGATAATGATACCGTTCCTGATGGAATTCTTGGTAATAGTCCTGTAACTGTTGATGAAGAAGGTAGGGTAATTAGAAATGCTGATAACACTACCTCTCAAGGTTACTCTAAACCTAAAGATGGTGATGCTAACTCTGTTGAAGATTATAGAGAATTTGGATCTGCAGCAATTATTACTACAGAACCTATTGATAGTAAAAATGATGAGGGTGATACGATAATTATCTCTACTGTAGTTGAAGTAATTGGAACGGCAACCTATGAGTGGTATGAGAGTAGAGATAGCGGAAATGTGTGGATTAAACTTCCTCCATTTGCTCCTTATTCTGGCATAGACACTGATACATTAACCATAAATAATGCTCCAGTTTCTATGGATAACTACAGATATAAACTTATTGTTTCTACTCCTGCGTATGCTTGTGGTGAAAATGATACTTCAAACGTTGCAATAATTGAAGTATCGAATGATAACGATGAAGATGGTATACCTAATGATATTGATATTGATGATGATAATGATGGTATTGTAGATACTTTGGAGGTTATTGATTCGGAGAATGATGATGACTTTGATAACGATGGAATTCCTAACCATTTCGATCTAGACTCAGATGGGGATGGATGTTATGACGTACTAGAAGGAGGATTTGAAGATCCTGATGGAGATGGTATCCTTTGTACTAGCCCTGTTATTGTGAATAACATAGGTCAGGTTATAGGCTGTGCTACCGGAGCATGTGCACCTTTAAATATATTAGATTACAATGCAGTTGGAAATGCTGTATATATTCCTTCTGATAGTTCTTATCGACTTACCGAAGATGTAGGTAATCAGGCTGGTATGATTTGGTCAATAAATAGTATTGATTTATCTAAAGATTTTGAGGTTACATCAAAATTATACTTAGGTGATAAGAATTGGGGAGCTGATGGTATAGCCTTTGTGTTGCAACCTGTATCTACAACTGCTGGTGGAGTTGGTGGAGGAATGGGTTATCGAGGTATTAGTCCATCAGTTGCTGTGGAGTTTGATACATATAATAATAGTCATTCAGGAACTGCTAGTAATCACTCCGCTGTTATTTATGATGGAGAACCTTATGGACCTCATTCAAATCTATATATTTTTCCAAATAGTATAGAAGACGATACTTATCATGATGCTGTATTTACCTGGACTGCATCTACAAATATTCTTACTGTATCATGGGATGGTACAACTATAATTACTCTTGAAAAAGACATTGTTACTGATATCTTTAGTGGTGATCCAAAGGTCTACTATGGATTCACTGCAGCAACTGGTGCATCAACTAACGTTCAAAAAGTTAAAGTTCTAGAAACTTGTTCTTCTGGTTCAGGAAATGCTTTTAGAGATCCAGAAAATGGTTATACTGATCCATTAGATTCAGATTCTAGTGGAGTGAAAGATTTTAAAGAGATTGCTCCTCCAGCTGCAGTTATTACTTCTCAACCTGTCTCTATTATTGTTCCTGAGCTCACAGATGCTATGTTTTTTGTTGATGTTCAGTCTGATGATAGTCTGGTATATCAGTGGCAACAGAGTACAGATAGTGTAACATGGACAAATCTTGTTGAGGATACTCTTTATACTGGGGTAACAAATGATACGTTAATTCTTAAAGTTATTCCTCTTAGTCTTGATTCAACATATTATAGAGTAGTCATTAGCACTCCAAATAATGTCTGTGCCGATGATCTTTTCTCTAATGTTGCACAACTTACAATAGTTACCGATATAGATTTGGATGATGATGGTATTCCTAACACTGAAGAGGGTCTTGGTGATACAGATGGAGATGGAATTCCTAATTACTTAGATATTGACTCTGATAATGATGGTATCCTTGATGTTGTAGAAGGTGGAGATGGTGCACTAGACACAAATGGTGACGGTGTAATCGATGAAAATGATGATGGATTTGCTGATGAAGATGAAGATGGAATGGCTGATGCGTCAGAGGAAACTCCAACTCCAGACACTGATGGAGATGGAACACCAAACTACTTAGATATTGATTCTGACAACGATGGTATTTTCGATGTTGTAGAAGGTGGAGATGGAGCGTTAGATACAAATAATGATGGGGTTATTGATACAAATGATGATGGATACTCTGATACTGATGGAGATGGTATGGACGATGATTCAGAGGTAACTACAGAACTAGATAATGATGGAGATGGAACACCAAACTACTTAGATATTGACTCTGATAACGATGGAATTTTTGATGTTGATGAAGGAGGAGATGGAGCGTTAGACACAAATAATGATGGGGTTATTGATACAAATGATGATGGATTTGAAGATGCTGATGGAGATGGTATGGACGATGATTCAGAGGTAACTACAGAACCAGACACTGATGGAGATGGAACACCAAACTACTTAGATATTGACTCTGATAACGATGGAATTTTTGATGTTAATGAAGGAGGAGATGGAGCGTTAGACACAAATAATGATGGGGTTATAGACTTAAGTGATACAGGATTTGAAGATGCAGATGGGGATGGTATGGACGATGATTCAGAGATAACTACTGAACTGGATAATGATGGTGATGGAACACCAAACTACTTAGATATTGATTCTGATAATGATGGTATATTCGATGTTGTAGAAGGTGGAGACGGAGCACTAGATACGAATAATGATGGAGTTATTGATACAAATGATGATGGATTTGAAGATGCTGATGGTGATGGTATGGATGATGATGCTGAACCTACTCAAGAGACTGATATTGATGGAGATGGAAATCCTAATTATCTAGATATTGATTCTGATAACGATGGTATTTTTGATGTGGATGAAGGTGGAGATGGAGCATTAGACACTAATGGGGATGGTAGGATTGATTCTACAGATGATGGATATACTGATTTGGATGGTGATGGTATGGACGATGATTCAGAGGTAACTACTGAACCAGATTCTGATGGAGATGGAAATCCTAATTATCTAGATATTGATTCTGATAACGATGGTATTTTTGATGTGGATGAAGGTGGAGATGGATCATTAGATACAAATAACGATGGAGTTATTAATTTTGGTGATGATGGGTATTCTGACTCTGATGGTGATGGTATGGATGATGATTCTGAGATCACACCTATAACAAATACTGATAATGATCATCTGCCTGATTATTTAGATATAGATTCTGATAACGATGGTATCCAAGATGTTATTGAGGGTGGAGATGGAGCGTTAGACACAAATAATGATGGAGTCATTGATGCTACTGATGATGGATATTTAGATGCAGATGGAGATGGTATGGATGATGATTCAGAGATAACTCCAGTTACTGAGTCAGACGGAGATGCATTACCAGATTACCAAGATATAGATTCTGATAACGATGGTATCCAAGATGTTATTGAGGGTGGAGATGGAGTTTTAGACACAAATAACGATGGAGTCATTGATGCTACTGATGATGGATATTTAGATGCAGATGGAGATGGTATGGATGATGACTCAGAAATTACTCCACCATTAAATTCTGATGGAGATGCTAATCCTGACTATATAGATATTGATAGTGATAACGATGGAATTTATGATGTAACCGAATCTGGAGATGGTGCACTAGATCCTAATGGAGATGGTGCTATAGATTCTAATGATAATGGGTATGTTGACTCTGATGGAGATGGTATGGATGATAATTCTGAAATAACTCCTCAGATTGATAATGATGGTGATGGCTTATTAAATCACTTAGATCTTGATAGTGATAATGATGGAATTTACGATATAGAAGAAGGTGGAGATGGTGATTTAGATACAAATGCTGATGGTGTAGTAGATGTAAATGATGATGGTTTTGAAGATGCTGATGGGGATGGTATGGATGATGATGCTGAGTCTACTCCAGTAACAAATACTGATAATGATGCATTACCTGATTTTATAGATATAGATTCTGATAATGATGGAATTCAAGACGTTATAGAAGGTGGAGATGGGTTATTAGATACAAATGGCGATGGAGTATTAGATTCAATAGATGATGGTTTTGAAGATGCTGATGGGGATGGTATGGTAGATGCTTCTGAAGACACTCCAGTTCTTGATAATGACTCAGATGGTGTTGATGATTATCAAGATATTGATAGTGATAATGATGGTATATTTGATGTGTTTGAAGGTGGAGATGGAGATGGAGATACAAATGGTGATGGAATGATTGACTCTCTAGATGATGGATATATAGATTCCGATGGAGATGGAATGGATGATGTTTCTGAATTATCTGATCAACCAGATACCGATTATGATCCTTTAAGTGTTGATAATGATACTATTCCTGATTACTTAGACTTAGATAGTGATGATGATGGTTGTTATGATGTTGTGGAGGCTGGTTTTGTTGATGAAGATGGTGATGGAATATTAGGTGTTGGAGTTCCTGTTGTAGATAATTCAGGTCAGGTTGTGACAGGTGGAGATGATGGATATAATGATCCTATAGATGCTGATGGAAATGGGGTTATAGATTGTTTAGATGCTCTAACATTAACCGTAACACTTGATAGTTATCCTTATAACTTTAATGATCCTGATCAGGATGGAAATGGAATTACTGATACTATTACTACTATTTTGCAGGGTGATGCTTTAATAATTTCTATTGACGTCTCTTCTGAAGGTGATGGTCTTGAAGTCGTGTATCAATGGCAAATAAGTACTGACCAAGGACTAACATGGTATAATGTATCAGAAAGTGGACTTACTGGTATTGAAGGAGCTACTACCAGTCAGTTATCAATTTCTGAGTTGACAGTAGATGATTATGATGAGACTATGTTTAGGGTATTAGTTACTGCTCCAGGATACTACTGTGCTACTGTTATATCTGGAAAAATTGAACTAGATGTGAAGTATAAAGAATTACATATTCCTACAGGATTTTCTCCAGATGATAATAATCAAGCAAATGATTTGTGGGTAATTAGAGGAGTTAGAGAATATCCAAATAACACCGTTCATATATACAACAGATGGGAAGTTAAAGTATATGAAAAACAAGGTTATTTTAATACATGGGATGGTACATCAAACACTGGTTTTGTTGATGAAAACACACCTCTTCCTGAGGGTGTGTACTTTTTCGTGTTTGAGTATGGAGATGGTGTAATAATTAATGGAAAAGAATATGTTAAAGGATATGTTTATATTAGAAGAAAAGAATAGATAATGATGAAAAATATAGTAAAAAAATTATTACTACTTATTTTATTTGCTTTTAGCGCCTCTATATCTATGGCTCAGCAAGATGCAATGTTTAGTCATTATATGTTCAATACACAAGCGGTAAATCCTGGATATGTAGGTTCTAGACAAGTTTTGAGTGTTATGAGTGTTTATCGAACACAATGGGTTGGTTTTGATGGAGCTCCTAATACTGGAACACTTTCTTTAAATACTCCACTTTTTGATGATAATCTTGGGTTTGGTTTTAGTTTTTTATATGATAAAGTAGGCCCTGTTAGTTCTACAGCATTTAGTTTTGATATGGCATATCATCTTCAAGTAACTCAAAGTGGTCATAAATTATCTTTTGGTTTAAAAGGAACAGGAAATTACTATCAGACAAATTTTGCTATTTTAGATCTAGATGAACCTATAGATGATTCTTTTACAAATGATCAACAAAAGAAATTTTTACCAAATATTGGAGTTGGATTATATTACAACACTCCTAAATGGTATTTTGGGGTATCTGTTCCTAACGTGATTCCGCATGAGTTTGATAACTCACAAATGCATCTTTTCTTAATAGGAGGTGCGTTAATTGAGATTAATAGAGATATTAAACTTAGACCCAGTGTGTATATAAAATCTACGAAATCAGCACCAGTGAATATGGATATTAGTGCTTATTTTGTATTCAAAGATCTTTTTTGGCTTGGTGGTATGACAAGGACTGCTTTTGGAAGAATTATTCCTACTGGAAAAATTGGTGGAGGTGTAGGTTTAATGGCAGGAATTAATATAAATGAAAACATAGCATTTGGCTATTCTTACGATTATTCTTTAGGAAATACTACGTTTAAGTATAATGGTGGTAGCCACGAAATTATGTTAAGGTATGACTTTATATTTAAGAAAAAAGACGTTGTTAAGTCACCTAGATATTTTTAATGTAAATGAATATGAAAAACTTTTTACTTTTATTTTGTACATTATTTCCACTTTTTGTTTTTAGTCAGGAAGTTGAAGATAAAGAAAGTAAATTTCCACTTTTTGAATTTACTAAAGGAGATGATTCAGAAAAAAATAAAAGTTGGGGTGATTATCATTTTAGTAATGAATCTTATAGCAAAGCCATTGAAAAATACGAAAAAATTAATGATCCTAGTCTAGAAATTCAACGAAAATTAGCAACATCATATTGGGAAATTGATTCATTAGATGCTGCGCTTTATATACTTCTAAAAATTGTTGATAATAAGCAAGATATTGAGCCGATTGACTATTACTATATTTCACAATTATTAAATATAAAAGGTGATTATAGTGAAGCTAATAAGTATAGAAAAAAATACTCTAGAGAAAAAGCTAGGGAAGTAAGGGTTTCTCTTTTTGAGACAGATAGCTCATATTACTCTAGATTATTACTAGCTGGTAGTCAATATGAACTTATAAATCTTTCAACGAATACAGAATTGTCAGATTTTGGGGGTTATGCTATTAGAAGAAATGATAAAAACGTATTTATTTTTGCATCTCAGGGTATACAAAATATTAAAAAATTAAGTAGGGGAAGATACATAAGACCTGAAAGGCCTACATTTAATATATTTATTGGAGATTTTAATGAAGATAGCATTCAATCATCTAATGCTAGGACATTATCAGGAGATATAAATACAGAATTTCAGGAAGGTCCAGGAGTACTCTCTGAAGATGGAAGGTTATTGGTATTTACAAGAAGTGGTTCTACTTCTGGGAAGGATGACGCACTACATCTAAATTTATATAATGCAAGTATTTCTAATAATGGTGCAGTTACAAGGGTAAGAAATCTTCCTTTTAATAACGATCAATATTCTGTTATGCACCCTACATTATCTAAAGATAGAAGCAGACTATATTTTTCTTCTAATATGCCTGGTGGATTAGGAGGATTTGATTTGTATTATGTTAGGATTCAACAAAATAATAAATATTCTAAACCTATTAATTTAGGACCTGGAATAAACACTGAGGGAAATGAAGTTTTTCCGTTTATTCACAGAGATGACGTCTTGTTTTTTGCATCAGATGCTCATCCAGGTCTTGGAGGGTTGGATATATTTTTAGCTACTGGACTTGGCACTGAATCACAAGATATTGAGAATATGGGAGCTCCATTTAACTCTTCAAAAGATGATTTTTCATTGTTTTTAGATAAAAATTTTAAATATGGACTTCTTTCTTCAAATAGAAGTGGTGGAGTAGGAGAAGATGATATTTATTCTTTTAAAATAAACATTCAATCTCCTTATGGTATTGACGATTACTACACAATAAGTAGGGGAGATACATTGGTTTTAGGAGGTATGGGTGTTTTAGCAAATGATGAAGAAATAATAATTTCTGAAACTAATGTGTTACAAATTCTTGCTAGAAGGGGAACTCTATTAGATAATAGCACTAAAAATGGAAATTTAGATTTTAATAACAATGGTACATTTACCTACATTCATGAAAATTTAAAGACACGTTTAGACTCATTTACTTATGTTGTTACTAATCTTGCTATGGAAAGTGAGCCTATAAACGTAAGAATCAAAATTATAGATCCTACTATCCCTCTTGCTCAAGAGGATATTTTTGTATTTAGTCAAAATGAAACAATTAAGGTTGATCCATCAAAGAATATATTAAGTAATGATAGTGACCCTGGTGGTGATAAATTAAAGGCTTATGTTATTGGAGAACCATCTTATGGTGATATTACAATAAACGATGATGGTACATTTGAATATATTCCTGATGATAAAATACAATACTCTTCAGATACTGTCTTTTATGCTGCTACTGATGGAATTGAAATAGACACTAGTTTTGTTGTATTTAGTAAATTAAAGGTTGGTGCAGACCTTGCTGATATCATTGAAATAAATCCAATTTATTTTGATTTTGATAAAGATAATATTAGACAAGACGCTTCTTTAGAATTAGATAAAATTGTAGATGTAATGAATGATTATCCTGCTATGGTCATTGAGCTCGGATCTCATACAGATTGTAGGGGACCTGATGAGTATAATCTTTATTTATCTGATAAAAGGGCTAAATCTTCTGCACAATATATTCAAGAAAGAATAGATGATAAAGACAGAATATATGGTAAAGGATATGGAGAAACTACACCTAATGTAGACTGCACTCCAGGATGTTCTTCGTGTAATGAGTCTGAACATCAACTTAATAGAAGGACAGAATTTATTATTGTAAAAGTGAATTAATTAATTTTTTGTATTTAATAATATTAAAAGTATAGGTTATTTTAAAAAAAAAGGAATTGTAGGATTTGTCATCTAATTATGTATAAACATTAACCCAAATGCTTAAATAATATAGTTTAAAGTATGAGAAAGTTAATTTTATTATTTCTTTTTTTTCTTCCTTTGCTTTCCCACTCACAGTCATACATACATTATATAGGACCAGTTCATTCTAAACAAAATTCAACGCTTTTTGCTAGAGAGCAAATGCTTTATATTACCTCCCCATATGAAGAAGGAGATGTATATGTGAAAATTACTTCGTATGATGGAACGGAATTTTTTACCCTTTCACCTAATGGATCTATTTCTTATACTATTGGTAATAATGGAAATTCTAAACTAATAATAACCACCGATGATTTAGGTAAAAATTTAGATGATAAAGGTTATAAAGTTGAAGCGTTTAAAGACGATGCATATACTGATCCTGTATCTATTTTTGCTGAGCTTAGGGTTCAGGCAGGAAATCAAGGTGGAAATCAAAGAATGCAATCAAATTCATCGTTTATAAAAGGTGATTTAGCCCCTGGAAAAAGTTTTCGATTAGGTCATGGAAAATTTGATAGATTTGATCAGTATAGAAGGGTTTTTGTGACTTTTATGGCAGTAGAGTCTGGGACAACAAATGTTTCAATAAGTGATCTTAGAGAGGGGTGGGATCATGTTCTTGGTACTGAGGTAGAATATGAGATTGATGCGAGTGGAAATTATACTTTTTCTTTTACTGAAAATCAGACCCATGCACTAGCTCTGGACCTTGATAATGGATCACCACCACAAAATTCTGATGCTTTAATTGGAGCATTAGTCACATCAAATAAAGATATTGTTATTAATGTGGGTTATTGGGGTGGTGCTAATGCTTGGGCAGGTCAGGGAAGAGACATAGGATTTGATCAGATAAAACCTTCAGGAAATATATCTAATGAATATATTTTTCTTCCTGCTGCTGGTGATCATAACATAGGTGGTAATGTTGAGAGCACTCCTGAATATGCAATTCTTGTTGCGGCTGAGAGTAACACAAAAATATGGTTGCATACTAATCTTTCTGACACTGCAAGTGTTGCCGCAGACTATACGTTAAATGCTGGTGAATATAAAATAGTTTATTTTGAGAAATATAATAATAAACATATATACGTATTAAGTAATAAGAGATTATATGGTTATCAGAATATGGGTGGTGACGATTCTGGTCCACAAGCTGCTGCTATGATGTTAATTTCTGGTATCAATCCTTTAGCATCTAGTAAAATTAATGGTATCTATAACATTGAAGATATTGCTGGTGTAAATTTTGAGATGCAAATTAAAATTCTCACTAAGACTAATCCAGTTATGACACTAAATGGATTAGATTACTCTAGTCTAGTCACTGAGAGTGGGGCCATAGTTGGAAGGGAAGATTTTTCCTATTATGGATTTAACAGTTCAGCAATTAGTAATATTCTCTCTGCAGGCACTGCTAGAAGACTAAATATAGAATCAAATGGTCCTGTATATGGTATGTATTATGGTTATAGTGGTGTCCAAGGTATAGCAGGTTATTTCTTTGCATTTTCTGATTTTGATTTAGATGGAATAAGTGATTCTGATGATTTTGATGATGATAACGATGGAATTTACGATGAATGGGAAGGGGATATTGACACCGATGGAGATGGACTTGTAAATAGACTTGATTTAGATTCTGATAACGATGGATGTTTAGATGTAGTAGAGGCAGGGTATACAGATCCTGATGATAATGGGATTTTAGGTACTGGAACCACAGATAGTGTCATAGTAAACAGCTTTGGTGTGGTAATTGCTAATTCCGATGGTACTGCAGTTATCGATGGGTATACACTACCTAATGATATGGATAATAATGGTATTTATGATTTTAGACAACCTGGTGAGCAAATAGAAATAACCAAACATCCTGATGATGTTGTGATTAATAAGGCTTGTTTAGATTCTACAGATGATACACCATTTTTTAATGTAGTGACTGATAATTACTATACTACCTACACTTGGCAGATTAGTTATGATAATGGAATTACTTGGGAAAAGATAAGAGATTTAGAAAATTTTAGTGGTTATAATACAGACACTCTTAAAATTATAAGTGCTTCATCCTCTCTTAACGGAGCTTTATTTAGAGCCATTGTAGAAGATAAAACTTTCATTTGTGGTGTCCCTGATACGTCAAATGTTGCAACAATTTCTTTATTACCTGATAATGATTTAGACTGCATTACAGATGAGGATGATTTAGATGATGATAATGATGGAATACTTGACTCAGATGAGGATACTACTGATATAGATAATGATGGAATTCCTAATCATTTTGATTTGGATGCAGATGGTGATGGTTGTAATGACGTTACTGAGGCAGGATTTGGAGATCCTGATGATGACGGAATTTTATGCGTAAGTCCAGTGGTGGTAGATTCAGTTGGAAGGGTGTTATGTACGGTTGGATCAACTTGTTCTCCTTTCGCTGTTGATGAATTTAATATAGTTGCTGATGCTACATACAATGAGTCAGACTCCTCGTTTTTACTTACTCCTGAACTTGGTAATAAGAAGGGAATGGTTTGGTTTAAAAATAGAGTAGATTTAAGCGAAAGTTTTTCAGTAACTGCTGACTTAAATTTTGGTGATTTAAATTCTTCTGGAGCTGATGGTATAGCTTTTGTTATGCAGCCTTTATCAACTGATCAAGGATCATCTGGTGGTGGTATTGGTTATGCTGGTATTACCCCTTCTGTAGCTGTAGAATTTGATACGTGGTTTAATTCTGAAAATAGTGATCCTTTCTCAAATGATCATGCAGCAGTAACCTATAATGGTGATGTTTCAGGACATCTTAATTCTGTTGATCTTAACAATATTGAAGATGGTAACTGGCATAGTGTTAAAATAGAGTGGGATCCTAATTTAAAAACCCTAAAAGTTACTTTTGATGGAGTTGTTATAATAACCCATATAAAAGATGTTATTAATGATATATTTAATTCTAGTCCTTACGTGTACTATGGATTTACAGCTGCTACTGGAGGATCAGTAAATAACCAATCTGTAAAAATTTTAGAATCTTGTAACGTGTTAGAGGGTGGATCTATTTCAGATGGGTACACTGATCCTTTGGATGGAGATGATAATGGTGTAGAAGATTATAGAGAGTTTGGTTCCCAGATTGTTTTGGTATCTAATCCTACTACAATAAGTATTTCAGAAGGATTAGATGCTTTTTTTGTGGCCTCAGGTAGTGATAGCACTGGGACTATAGTATATCAATGGCAAGAGAGTGAAGACGAAGGGAGTAAGTGGATAGACCTTGTTGAGAGTGATATGCATGTAGGTGTAGATAACGACACGTTAAATATTATTGGTGTTATGATGTCAATGGTTGGTTATCAGTATAGGGTTGTTATTAGCTCTCCAGCTTTTGTTTGTGGTGAGGATATATACTCTGATTCTGCAGAACTTACCGTTTTATCAGATAACGATAAGGATAAGGTAGCAGATGTCGATGATCTTGACGATGATAATGATGGAATTTATGATACTGAAGAAGATACGACAGATATAGATAGTGATGGTATAATTAATTCTTTTGATCTTGACTCTGATGG
>Ga0105349_10000113_pt1 | contig 28266 bp, 26 predicted proteins | sample EN1Hudseemescosm_FD_83661 | JGI IMG/M metagenome (GOLD analysis project Ga0105349, IMG submission 83661) | Methane-oxidizing microbial communities from mesocosms in the Hudson Canyon - EN1B Hudson Canyon | ecosystem: Environmental > Aquatic > Marine > Cold seeps | place: Hudson Canyon...
AAACTGATCAAACTTAAAGACTTGTTAATGGGAATGATCATTCAATCGGGCAATGACGCCTCGGTTGCACTTTCGGAGCACGTCGCCGGATCTGAAGGCACCTTTGTACTGTTTATGAATGAGTACGCGCTCGATCTGGGCATGGATAACACCAATTTTGAAAATGCCTCTGGCCTACCTCACGAAAATCAATACACTACAGCTCACGATATCGCCATTTTGTCTTCCGCCATTATTAGCGAATTTCCAGATTTCTATCAGTGGTACTCTCAAAAAGAATTCACCTACAACAATATTAAGCAAAGCAATCGTAACAAACTCCTGTGGTCCGATGCCACTGTTGATGGCCTTAAAACAGGCTATACCGAAAAATCTGGCTACTGCTTAGTGACGAGCGCCAATCGAGTTGGTATGCGTTTGATTTCTGTGGTGCTGGGCTCTGATAGCCCAACGGTGCGCGTGTCCGAAACGCAAAAATTACTCGACTACGGCTTCAGATTTTTTGAGACACAATCCATTGACGACGTCTCACAGCAAGTGCCCGTGTTTAAATCTGAGAAAAGCAGCATTAAAGTAGGCGTGCTTAGCTCTCCTTACTTAACCCTTCCTCGAAACCAGTTTAGATACACAACGCAAACAATCCATTTAAGCGAGCAATTAACAGCGCCAATCAAACGGGGTGATAACGTTGGCGAGCTTGTCCTTAGCTTTAAGGAAGAAGTGCTAGCACGCATGCCATTGGTTGCCCTTGAAGATGCACCTGAGTCTGGCTTTTTTGCTAGAATGATTGACTCGATTAAAATGCTTTTTTAGCAAATCCATGGTTTATTTAAACGGCAATTTTCTCGAAAAAGATAAAGCCTTTGTTTCAGTAATGGACAGAGGTTTTTTATTCGGTGATAGCGTTTACGAAGTCCTGCCCGTATATCAAGGCAATGCCTTCTGTATTAAGCCACACCTTGAGCGACTTAGTGAAAGCTTAGAAGCAATCAAAATACCCAATCCACACACACACGAACAATGGCGTGTGATACTCCAACAACTTATTGACCATCACCCGCAGCACGCCGATCAATCTATTTATTTACAAGTAACAAGGGGCTGTGACGCCAACAGAAAGCACACTTATGGCAAGCTTAAACCCACGGTTTATATACAATCAAGCCCTTTTGAGGCCGCCCGTAAAGAGGATTTTCTATCAGGACTTTCGGCAATAACGCGTGATGATATTCGCTGGAGTCAATGCAACACCAAGGCTACCTCACTTCTTGCCAATATTATGTACGCCCAAGAGGCAAAACAAAATAATGTCGAGGATGTGATTCTTTGTCGTGACAATGTTATTACAGAGTGCTCAAGCGCCAATCTCTTTATTGTTAAAAATGGCTGTGTTTATACCCACCCCAAAGGTCCGCATATTTTGCCAGGCATTACCCGAGAAGTTGTATTGGAGTGCGCTGACTATTGCGGCATTAGCACGGAAGAAGTCCCCATTTCAAAAGAGGAATTGTTTGACGCAGACGAGGTTTGGATTTCTAGCTCAACACGCGAAGTGCTACCTATCACCAAGATAGACAACACCCTAATTAATCAAGGCCAAGTTGGCGAAATATGGCCATTGGTTTTCGATCGCTACCAGGCCGAAAAGAACCTAAACTGTTAATAAACTTTGGCTAATTTTTCTCACTATTGAGACAATTTAGAGTCAACCAATTGCAGTAAAATATTGCCTAGTGTCGAGGGTAAACCGACAATGAATAACTATGAACTCCGCCAGGCCCGGAAGGGAGCAACGGTAATAGTTTTTTCATGTGTTGGATTCTATTCTCGGCACTACTTACACCACAATTGTTAAACCGACATTCATGAGTGAGCACTACCAAGTTTTAGCGCGAAAATACCGACCTCATACCTTTGAGGAATTGGTTGGCCAAACGCACACTGTTAAAACCCTGGTCAACGCCCTCAACAACAACACCCTTCATCACGGCTTTCTATTTACCGGCACAAGAGGTGTAGGCAAGACAACCATTGCCCGTATCTTTGCGAAATCGGTCAATTGTGAACAAGGTGTGAGCGCCAATCCTTGCGGGCAATGCGCCACTTGTATTGAGATCGACAAAGGCCAATCTATTGATCTAATCGAACTAGACGCCGCCTCACACACAGGTGTGGATCATATGCGCGAAATCCTCGAGAATGCGCAATACCTACCCACCAAAGACCGCTTTAAAGTCTACTTAATTGACGAAGTTCACATGCTCTCCAAAAGCAGTTTTAACGCACTTTTAAAAACTCTTGAAGAGCCGCCTGGGCACATTAAATTTTTATTGGCAACAACCGATCCTCAGAAGTTGCCCATTACAGTTCTGTCGCGCTGCCTACAGTTCAACCTTAATAAACTGACACACGATGAAATTCTGTCACAACTGAAATTCATCATGAAGTCCGAGAGACTGGATTATGAAGAGTCCGCTTTAGCAAAGATTGCTGACTTTGGCAATGGCTCTATGCGTGACGCTCTTAGCCTCCTGGATCAGTCCATCTCTTTTGGCAATGGGAGCGTTTTAGAGAAAGACATTAAGGCTATGTTGGGCTTAGTACAGCACGACGACATTGTTGAGCTTACCACCCTTCTCGTCGAAAGAAATCCCGGCGAAATCATTGCCTTCGTTAGAAAGCTCGCTCATCAGGGAGAAAACTTAGGCAACGCGCTGAAGGATTTAACCTCTCTCATTCATCAGATTTCAATTGCTCAAATCTTGCCTGACAATACACAGAGCACTAAAGAAGTGCACGCTCTTGCAAGTCAGATTTCTGTTCACGATTTACAGTTGTATTACCAAATAGCCATTAACGGCCAGAGGGACCTTCTTCACGCGCCAAGTGAGCAAGTGGGTCTAGAAATGACCTTGCTCAGAATGATTGCTTTTCATTCGGAGCACGAAGCTGAAAAAAAAACTCTAAAAATCAGCCCCAAGGCTGATAAAAAGACAGCAACCTCCAAGGCTAATGTAGAAGGGGAAAACGAGAAAAAACCAGCGACCAAGGGCATCGAAACACTCACCCCGATCAAAGCCACAAAAGACAAGATAGAGGCAAGCTCTGCAAAAGCCACCAACACAGAGGCGGATAAGGCGCCAATCAATAGTCAAGCCGACTGGGAGACCCTCATTCAGCAACTGCCTTTTAAAGGTGCGGCAAAAATGCTGGTAAAGAACACACTTTTTTCTCAATTTAACGACAACAAACTAATACTAACACTTGACTCTGGCTTTAGTAACTTATTAACAACAAACACGCAAAGGGCAATTGAAATTACACTTTTAGAGTATTTTCCCGGCATTGGTATTACCATTGAAGCTGGCGAAACAAACAACCAATCGCTCGCGCAAAAAGAAAACACCGCTGAAAAAGCACAGCGCCAAGAATTAGAATCAAATTATCTCAATGACGAAGGTGTTAAGGCATTGGAAAAAACCTTGAATACCAAAGTTGATGTTAAATCAATCAGAAGCTTAGAGGGGGCAAGTAATGTTTAAAGGCGGCATGGCTAGCATGATGCAAAAAGCACAACAGATGCAAGCAGATATGAAGGTTGCACAGGATGAGATTAAACTGATTAGTTGTACAGGCAAATCAGCATCCGGCGGCATCAGGATAACCATTAACGGCTTGCACGAAGCAACAGCCGTTGAAATTGATGAAAGCTTGCTAGATGATAAAGAAATACTCGAAGATCTTGTTATGATGGCCATTAACGATGCCGAATCACAAGTCAACAGAATTTCTGAGGAAAAAATGAAGGGTGTTACTGGCGGCCTAAACCTACCTTTTTAGATATTGGGGTCTCATTTAATTAAAACACAATATGATTGATAAACTCAACAAAACTTTCTGTGTGTTGCCCGGTGTCGGCGCGAAAAGTGCACAGCGATTTGTCTATCACCTGCTCGAACGGGATCGTAATGGCGGTTTTGAATTAGCCAAAGCATTGGTTGACGCAATGGAACACGTCAAGAATTGCTCTAGGTGCCGCACGCTAACTGAAAAAGAGATTTGTGAGATTTGCGCCAACGATGTTCGTGATGGCTCGCAATTATGCATTGTGGAGACACCCAGCGACATTCATGCCATTGAGCAAAGCAGCGTTTACTCTGGCAAGTACTTTGTCCTCAGTGGCTACCTCTCCCCTATTGATGGCATCGGCGCAGCCGAACTCGGTCTTGATGAATTAGAGAGCCTACTTGAGAATGAAGAAATCCGAGAAATTATCCTTGCCACCAACGCCACGATTGAAGGCGAGGTCACCGCTCACTACATTCATAACTTAGCCAAAAAACACAGCATTAACACCACCAGAATTGCTCACGGTATCCCAATTGGCGGCGAGCTAGAATACGCCGACATCAATACCATTGCTCACGCCCTTTCAGGGCGCAAGTCATATGGTTAGATAGGCTGGTTTGTTAGGCATCCATACTGCCTGCCATCAATTGAGTGTTTTATACAAGTGCGTCGAGTCCGGCCTGAGAAACAACCGTATCTTGATCGGGTGTGCCTGAACTGCAGCCAATGCCACCAACGATTTGATCCTCGACAAATAGCGGCAAACCACCACCAACAACACAAAAGCGACCTTGGTGTGACGTTTGAATACCAAAGGCTGGGCCGTGATTACGAGCAGCAGCACCATAATCCGATGTTGGCTTTCTAGCAGCTGCAGCGGTAAAGGCCTTATCAATTGAAATGTTAATGCTCGTAATTCTTCCATTGTCCATTCTTGTGAACAACATGAGATGTCCGCCATCATCTACAATAGCAATATCCATGTCTACACCTATCTCGACGGCCTTATTGATTGCACCATCCATCATCACTCTTGCATCATCAAGAGTGAGTTTTAACACTTCTTTCATAGTTTCTCCTTAATTGTAATTACACCGTCTTCGTCGGCGTATAAATACTCTCCCGGCGTAAAAGTTACGCCAGAAAAAGTAATTTCAATGTCCATTTCACCCGCGCCTTTTTTAACGCTTTTGAGTGGATAGGCGCCAAGTGCCTTAACACCAATATCCATTTGATTAATATCGGCAGTGTCTCTTATAAGACCATACATAACAACCCCTTGCCAACCGTTCTCCACTGCTTTTGCGGCAAGCATGTCACCCAGCATAGCGCAACGCTTTGAGCCGCCGGCATCAACCACTAAAACACAACCTGTGCCATCTGAAGAAACTTTTTCTCTAACAAGGGAATTATCCTCAAAACATTTCACTGTTTGAATTCGGCCACTAAAGCTTGCCTTACAACCAAAAGATTGGTAGCCAGACTCAAGATATTGCACCTGTGGGTGAAGCGCGTCAGATATATCGCAAGTTTTATTCATTGTTCTCTCCATAAATATTGCACATTCTTTTTTCCTGGCCGTATGGGTAATAATCCATTACACCCTCTTTCTCAATCCTTTGCTGTATCGAGCACCAATAATCAGCGTCCAATAATTTCTGGTAGTTACGACTAAATATCCCTTTCATTTTTGGATTTGGAAACATAAAGTATTTAAACTCTTCCGGAAAAACATCATCATGGCCAACGTAATACCAAGGCTCTGAGGCCATTTCTTGCTCGTGAGTTTTTGGCTCTGGAATTTTTCTAAAATTAGGCTTACTCATCAAAGTGATCTCGTCGTAATCGTAGAACACCACACGATTTTGACGGGTAACGCCGAAATTCTTAGTGAGCATGTCGCCAGGGAAAATGTTCGAGTTGATTAACTCATCGATGGCCAGGCCATAATCATTGATAATGTGCTTCTGCTGCTCTTCGGTCGCTGACTCTAAATATATATTAAGCGGCGTCATTTTGTTTTCAATGTACATATGCTTAATAATTAACAAGCCCCCTTCTATTTCAATATTTGAAGGGGCCTTTGTTTTTAACTCTTCAAGCAGGGCGTCATCAATATCTTCAAGTGGAAAGGCGACATCCGAAAATTCCCAAGTATCTGCAAGACGTCCAATACGCACGTGGTTTTTGACAAAATAATATTTGTCTTTAACCATTTTTCGAGTGCCTGTTTTGGGCGGAGTAAAGTGATCGTTAATCATCTTAAACACAAAAGGGAACATAGGAAAAGTAAAGACCGACATCACCATTCCTTTGATACCTGGAGCAATGATCAGCTTTTCTTTGGTGATCTTTGAATACTTCAAAAAATGCCTGTACAACAACGTTTTACCGTGCTTGTGGAGGCCGATTAAGCTGTATAAATCCGCACGCGTTTTGCCAGGGATTGCAGTCCTAAGGTACTCAACAATTGCCGACGGATAGTCGGTATCGATAAAAAAGTAGGAGCGAGAAAAACTGAAGATTGATGATATACTCCTGAGATCAGTAACCAGGCTATCGACAAAAATTCCGCGACTTTTTTCGTTTAAAAGCGCAATCAAAATTGGCCGATTAGAGTGAAGCTCGGTAATAATATTGGCAACAATGTATGCGCCCTTACCTCTAATAAAAGCTGAGTTAATCACCTGAATTTCAAAAAGGTCTGATTGGATATGAGCAAACTGCTGATAAATCTGCTCATTTAATCTTGCAACATCTCGCTGTAAATCTTCGAAATCACAAGCAAAATCGTAGCTTTTTAGTATTTGAGAGAGTGCGTCCTGTAAATTATCATCACGAACAATATAACTGTCAATAACGGGCTCATCCATGTCAATATAATTAATGGACACGCACGGCTTGGTAAAGATGTATTGATTGTTGTAAAAACTGCGCTCGAAAAGATGGCAAAAGACAGAATTAAAAAACGTCTCTGCTAATTCGGGTTGTTTGTGTTCAGATATTAGGTAAACATAGTAGCGCTTAACACTTCGCCAAAAGCCGGGAATGCGTTCTTTTTGCTCAAGCTCCTGCTTTAATTCCGCACAATAAAGGCTGACCTGGTCATCGTAAAAATTAAGGCGACTCTTAGACTCTTGCTCGATTAAGTCCCACTGACGTTTCTCGAAACACTCTTTAGCTTTGATGGATGCACTTTTGATGTTCTCATGGTGCTGATTGAAACCGTCTAATATTCTCTTGGCGACGTCTTCTGGTGTTGAATTGGTTGATGAGTTTTGCATAATTTAGTGTTTCATCATAACACATTGAACCCGCCCACGGATTGACTCAAAAAGACGCCAACCCATGAGAGGATTTGTATTAGAACTGCTCTTCTTCTGTAGAGCCAGTAAGTGCAGTAACTGAAGATGCACCACCTTGAATAACAGTTGTAACGTCGTCGAAGTAGCCCGCACCAACTTCTTGCTGGTGTGAAGCAAACGTGTAGCCTTTGTCCACAGCAGCAAATTCAGGCTCTTGTACTTTTTCAACGTAGTGCTTCATACCTTCGCCTTGTGCGTACTCGTGCGCAAGGTCAAACATGTTGTACCACATGTTGTGGATACCAGCCAGTGTAATGAATTGGTACTTGTAGCCCATTGCAGCAATGTCCTCTTGGAATGAAGCGATTTGAGAGTCGCTTAAGTTCTTCTTCCAGTTGAATGACGGAGAACAGTTGTAAGCAAGAAGCTGATTAGGATTTTCAGCCAATACTGCTTCAGCAAACTCACGAGCAAAACCTAAGTCCGGCTTGCCAGTCTCACACCATACTAAGTCAGCGTAAGGGGCGTAAGAAACGCCACGAGAGATAGACTGCTCAAGGCCGTTCTTAACAATGTAGAAGCCTTCTGGCGTTCTCTTACCAGTTAAGAATGGCTCATCTGCTGGATCAACGTCAGAAGTCAATAGGTTTGCAGCTTCAGCATCAGTACGCGCTAGAACGACAGTTGGAACACCCATAACGTCAGCAGCTAAACGAGCTGAAATAAGTTTTTGAATAGCCTCTTGTGTTGGTACAAGAACTTTACCACCCATGTGGCCACATTTCTTAACCGCTGCCAATTGATCTTCAAAGTGAGCGCCAGCTGCACCATTAGCAATCATGTTCTTCATCAATTCGAATGCATTCAATACGCCACCAAAACCGGCTTCAGCGTCAGCAACAATTGGAAGGAAATAATCAACATGCTTGTCGTCACCCTTTTCAACGCCACGAGCCCACTGAATTTCGTCAGCTCTTTTGAAAGTGTTATTAATACGACGCACCATTGTTGGTACAGAATCGTAAGCGTATAGAGATTGGTCCGGGTACATTGTTTCTGATGTGTTACCATCAGCAGCAACCTGCCAACCTGAAAGATAAATTGCTTCAATGCCAGCTTTCGCTTGTTGCATTGCCTGGCCCGCAGTGATTGCACCCATGCAGTTTACGTAACCTTTCTTAGATGAGCCGTTAATTAACTCCCAAAGTTTATCAGCGCCATTTTTCGCCAATGTGTACTCTGGTTGCACCGATCCACGTAGACGAACAACGTCTTCTGCTGAGTAGCCGCGCTTAACGTCAGCCCAACGTGGGTTGTTTTTCCAATCCTGCTCTAAAGCCTCTATTTGTTCTTTTCTGTTCATTCTTTTATCCTAATAATACAACGTGTTTGACAATCAACAAACACTCCATTTGTTGGCGAAAATTATACGTTATCAACTACTTGTTTATTAATAAACTTCATTATATAATCACACTATATCACTATATGAAATACGATGACAAGCGAGCAACCGCAGAAAAAACACAACGCCATTGAGAAGTGTTTACAGATCCTTTCAATCTTTTCGATAGACAAAGCCCAATACAATCTCAAAGAAATTAGTGAGTCTCTAGGCTTTAATCTTTCAACAACATACAGAATTCTTACCACACTTGAGAGTTATGGCTACGTCGTCAGACTCAGAGATAAGCAATACACCATTGGTACGCAAGCACTGTATTTAAGCGCCATCTACACGCACAGCAATCATCTCGACCAAATTCGGCCGATTGTTGATAATATTCGCGATATTTCCGGTGAAACCGCCTCTTTCTTTATCGAGGAAGACAGTATGCGCATTTGCCTCTATCGCGCCCACTCCAGGGATGAGATTCGCCACAATATTGAGCAAGGTACACGACTTCAGCTCAATCGAGGCGCGTCGGGACGCATTATTCTTGCCTACGGCAAACGCAGCCGTGATAAGTCTGGGTTTTACAAAGACATTCGCGATAGGGGCTTTTTTCAAGCAGTTGATGAGAACAACTCCTCACTGTTTGCTATTGCTGTTCCCGTGCTCTCCCACTCTTCAAAATTTGTTGGCGCTTTAGTTATTTCAGGTCCCGTTAATCGCTTTAACAGCGCCCAGAAAGATACGTTAATTAAACTCTTAAAAACACAGCTGGAGAATATCACCATTCCTTAATCTATCGTTTTTAAAGGCAAGAAAACAGTAGTAACATGGCAGCAATAAGGCTATGAATTTAGAGATATTTATTGTATAATTGCGAAGTTTTATCCAATTCTTAGTTTTCATGGAAAAAACATACAATCCCCATCAAATAGAGGCGAAATACCGCGACATTTGGGAGCAGGGCGATTTCTTTTCCTCCAAAGCAAATTCAGAGAGCAAGGATGCTTATAGCATCGTTCTTCCGCCGCCTAATGTAACTGGCAGCCTCCACATGGGTCACGCCTTTCAGCACACCATTATGGATGTGTTTACGCGTTACCACAGAGGCAAGGGTGAGCAAACGCTTTGGCAGCCGGGTACAGATCACGCTGGCATCGCCACGCAAATGGTTGTTGAGAGGCAGCTTGCACAACAAAACATCACTCGACATGAAGTGGGTCGTGAGCAATTTATCGAGAAAATCTGGCAGTGGAAGGAGCAATCTGGTGGCACCATCACCTCACAAATGCGCAGACTTGGTGCCTCGGTTGATTGGGATCGTGAGCGCTTTACAATGGATGACGGCCTTTCTGATGCCGTGCAAAAAGTTTTTGTCGACCTGTTCAACGAAGGACTCATCTATCGCGGCAAGAGATTGGTTAACTGGGACCCTGTATTACTAACAGCGGTTTCTGATTTAGAAGTAATAAATACCGAAGAGCAAGGCTCTCTCTGGCATATGCGCTACCCTATTGCTAATTCCAATGAGGCTTTGGTTGTTGCCACTACTCGACCGGAAACCATGCTTGGAGACTCTGCGGTTGCCGTTCATCCTGATGACGAGCGTTATAAGCACCTTATTGGCAAACTGGTTAACTTGCCATTAACCGAGCGCCAAATACCGATTATTGCGGACGATTATGTCGATATGGAGTTTGGCACGGGCTGTGTGAAAATCACCCCTGCACACGACTTTAACGACTATGAGATGGGTCAAAGACACAGTCTTGAGGTGATTAATATTCTCACCGATGATGCCAAAATTAACGACGATGCGCCACAAGCCTATCAGGGCTTGGATCGCTTTGTTGCTCGAAAGCAGATTGTAAAAGACTTAGAGTCCCTCGACCTTCTCGAAAAAATTGAACCACACACTCTAATGACACCACGCGGCGATAGAACTAACACCGTAATTGAGCCTTACATGACCGACCAGTGGTTTGTCAAAATTCAGCCATTGGCAGATCCCGCTATTGAAGCGGTAAAAAATGGCGACATCCACTTTGTTCCTAGCAACTGGGAAAAGACATACTTTAACTGGATGGACAACATTCAGGACTGGTGTATTTCTCGCCAAATTTGGTGGGGCCACCGCATCCCAGCCTGGTATGACGAAAATGGTAAGATATACGTTGCTAACAGCCTTGAAGAAGCCCAACAACAAGCCGGTGAAGATGCAGTTCTTAGACAAGATGAAGATGTACTGGACACATGGTTCTCGTCAGCACTTTGGCCTTTTTCAACACTGGGCTGGCCAGAAAAAACACCTGAATTATCGCGCTTCTACCCCACCAATGTATTGGTTACGGGTTTTGATATTATCTTTTTCTGGGTTGCTAGAATGATTATGTTTGGCCTTAAATTTGCGGGTGACGTGCCTTTCAAAGATATTTATATCACCGGTTTGATCAAAGACGGCCAAGGCCAAAAAATGAGCAAATCTAAAGGCAATGTTCTTGATCCGATCGACCTAATTGACGGCATTACTCTACAAGACTTACTAGAGAAACGCACTCAAGGAATGATGCAGCCAGAGATGGCAGCAAAAATTCGAAAGCAAACTGAAAAAGAGTTTTCGGATGGTATCCCTTCATTTGGTGCTGATGCATTAAGATTTACCTTTGCTGCACTTGCCTCTTTCGGCCGTGACATTAAGTTTGATTTAAAGCGTGTTGAAGGCTATCGCAATTTCTGCAACAAATTGTGGAATGCTTCACGCTTTGTATTAATGAAGCTTGAGGGCCAATCTATTAACGAGAATGCGTCTATTTCCAGCCCTGATGAGTGGATTTTGTCTCGCTTACAACACACTAAAATTACTGTTGAAAAACACCTTGCCGATTATCGTCTAGACCTGATGAGTCAAACGCTGTACGAGTTTGTTTGGCACGACTACTGTGATTGGTATTTAGAGCTATCTAAGCCACTTTTGGACGATGACAGCACGCGCGGCGGAACACAAGCAACACTAATTAAGGTGCTTAGTGAAATTCTCACCTTACTGCACCCAATCATTCCATTCATTACCGAAGAGATTTTTGAGCAATGCCAATCGCTAACTGAAGGTGGCTCGGAAAGATTGATAACAACAGCTTACCCTGAGATTGATCAAGATTTAATTTCTGAAAATTCAGAAGTAGAAATTGCCTGGCTGCAAGGCTTTGTTCTAGGCGTACGTCAAATTCGAGGTGAAATGAATATCGCCCCTGGCAAGCCATTGCCTTGCTTTGTTCAAAATAGCAACGACACGGATAAAGATTATCTTAAAAGCAATCACGCAATACTAACGGCACTTGCCAATCTTGAAAGCATCACCCAGTTATCGGATTCAGACGAAGCCGCCGAATCTGCTACTGCATTGGTGGGAGAGATGAAAATTCTAATCCCATTGGCAGGCCTTGTTGACAAAGAGCAAGAAATTGCGCGACTTAACAAAGAAATTGAAAAACTAACCAAGCAGCAGCAGCAATTCTCAGGCAAACTCAATAATGAAAAGTTTGTTTCTGGCGCACCAGAAGCGGTTGTTGAAAAGGAGCGACAAAAGCTACAATCGGTAGAGCAAGCAATCAGTGATTTAGGTCAACAATTGGATAAAATATCGACACTATGAAGCTAATCAAACTCTTATCATTAGGCTTAATAATGGTAACGACGATGGTTAGTGCCGAATCCTTTGTCTACATTACCGATCAAGTAGAGATTCCGATTCGCTCCGAGGCTACTACGCAAGGAAATAATCTCATTCGCACCCTGCCATCGGGCGCCAAGCTGTCGATATTGCAAGCAACAGAAGATGGCTGGACACAAGTGCGATACGAAGATACGATCGGTTGGATTATCTCAAGATACCTAAGCAACAGTCCGCCAGCACGGCAACAACTGGAAAAACTCAGCATTGAAAACAGCGCCAATAAATTAATGGTGTCGAAATTACAAGGCGAAAAAGAACAACTCGAAAATGAACTATTAAGCCTTAAGGATGACAACGCTACACTGGTTATCCAAAGCTCAAAGGCCAAGGCTGAAAAAGAACATATTGAGCAAATTTACCAAGATGCGTTAAAGCTTGAGCACGAAAATGAAAAACTCATGCAAGAGTCATTGCAGCTCAAAGCCGAATTACAACTCGCCAACAATAACAGCCAAATCGAACAAGACACAAGCTCGAGAAATTGGTTTATAGTTGGCGCATTGGTATTATTCTTTGGCATGATAATTGGATTTATTCTGCCAAATTTATTAAAGCGTAAGCGTTACTAGGAGAAAACTATGAATTTGTTAAAACAAGCACTCACTTTTGATGATGTATTATTGGTGCCGGCACATTCCACCATCATGCCTAAAGAGGTTGATCTAACAACGCAGTTAACCAAAAACATCAGGCTCAACACGCCAATCTTATCGGCAGCAATGGATACGGTAACAGAAGCCAATCTAGCCATCGCTATAGCGCAAGAGGGTGGTATTGGTATTATTCACAAAAACATGTCAGTCGCCGCTCAAGCGAAAGAGGTATGGAAAGTCAAACGATTCGAATCTGGCATTATTAGGGACCCAATTAGCATTGACCCAAAGGCAACCATTAAAGATGTCTTTGACCTCCAGGCGCATCACGGCATTTCTGCCCTTCCAGTTGTTTCCAACAATGTTGTTGTTGGCCTTATCACCAGTCGAGACGTGCGCTTCGAAACGCGCCTAGATGCCTTAGTTGCAAGCATCATGACCCCGCAACAAAACCTCATTACCGTTCGTGAGGGCGCTTCGATGGAAGATGTTCGTGCGCTTTTACAAAAACACAGAATTGAGCGTGTTTTGGTAACAGATAAAAACTTCAAGCTTGGTGGCATGATTACCGTCAGCGACATTAAGAAAACCAGCGATTTCCCTCTTGCCGCAAAAGACGATCAAGAAAGATTGATTGTTGGTGCTGCTGTTGGTGTTGGCCCTGGCACGGGTGAACGCATTGCCGCACTTGTTGAAGCAGGCGTCGATGTAGTGGTTATTGATACAGCGCACGGTCACTCTCAAGGTGTTCTAGACCGCGTTAAAAAAACCAAGAAAACACACCCAAATCTTGATATTATTGCTGGTAATATTGCCACCGCTAAAGCGGCACTTGATCTTGTTAAGGCAGGCGCAGACTGTGTTAAAGTTGGTATCGGCCCCGGCAGCATTTGCACCACTCGAATTGTTGCTGGTGTGGGTGTCCCGCAAATCAGTGCCATCTCCGATGTTGCAACCGCCCTTAAGGGGTCTGGTATTCCTCTCATTGCTGACGGTGGCGTTCGCTTCTCAGGTGATGCAGCTAAAGCTTTTGCAGCTGGCGCTTACAGTATTATGCTTGGCTCTATGCTTGCAGGCACCGAAGAATCACCCGGTGAAGTAGAGTTGTTCCAAGGGCGCTCTTATAAATCTTACCGAGGTATGGGCTCGTTGGGTGCTATGGGTCAAGCACACGGCTCATCAGATCGTTATTTCCAAGCCGAATTAGCAGCTGATAAATTGGTACCAGAAGGGGTTGAGGGTCGCGTGCCATTTAAAGGCTCCATCCGCCCTATCGTTCACCAAATTGTTGGCGGCATTCGCTCTTCAATGGGTTACACGGGTTGTGTAACTTTAGAGAAGATGCGTAATGATGCGGAGTTTGTGCAAGTGACTTCGGCGGGAATGACGGAGTCGCACGTTCACGACGTCACCATAACCAAAGAAGCGCCAAATTACCACCAGTAGTGTAAGATTATTCCAATATGCTTGTTGTCGGAAAGTGAAAATTGTCCGTTTATAGACTATAAACTCCCAACCTAAACTTTCCTCCTTCCCAGCGCTGAATAGGGTTTCTATATTGCTACCCTTGGTGGCCACAATGGCAATACTGCAATTTAATCTACACAGCCTCTAATTACGCAGTCAGATGCAGCTCTAACCCAATATATCTCGTAATTCGCCCGAATCGCATTTTTTACAACTTAATTCAGTATTAAGCATTGAATCACGACCTTTCTGTGTTGCCACCCAAGGTCGGCTTACGAAAGGTGGATTGTGCCTTACATGCTGGGAATGACCGCAAGATAATTCAGCCACCCAATCACCCTTTTCATCCTTGTGGTAATCAATAATTGGTTGTTTCATTGACCTGGCTTAATTCTCAGAGAAAAATGACAAAATTAACAATGCTTGATTAAATCTTATTTTTGAAGCAGGAGATACTTGAGAATTTCTATGATCTGCCCTGGTGTTTCAGCCCAAGCTTGAGCCGAAGAGTTCACCTCTTTCAATGGATGGATTATTGATTTATCGTGCAACGTAATATATGGCTTACCGAGTGCAGCACAATAGCCCGCATCAAAAGCTGCATTCCATTGTTTGTACTTTTCACCAAAACGGATGATGGCTAAATCACATTTTTCGATTTGCGTCTTGGTACGAATAGCATTGACTTTAGATGATTTATGATCACGCCAAAAAGAATCATTCTCTTCACCCAGACAATCCCCTGCCGCATCACTGGCTTCATGATTGGTTACTGGTGAAGAGAAGGAGACTTCAAGATTTTCTTTCGAACACCCTTGGATAATTTGCTCTCTCCAGTCTGAATGAATCTCGCCTGAAAGGTAGATATTAAATTTCATTTTATTTCCTTAATTTTTATTATATTGATATTCACGACGCTCAAGTCTTTGGGGGTCGCTCTTCGAATTGTGGGAGATTATCACATATATCGTGCCACTCGGCCTTGGAGCCTACAAAGATATGCGACTCTGGCCTTGTGCCTGGATCCCCCTCAACCGTGCCGAGTGTTATCGTCCTGATCTTGCCTTTGTCCGTCCCTGCCAATGTCGAACCACATTCACCACAAAAACACCACCCAACATCCGCTAACGGTTCGAATACTTTTACAAATTTTTCTCCTGATGTCCATTTGAAATTGCCCGATTTAAACTCTGCATAAGTAGCAAATGCCGCGCCATGTTGACGCCTACACATAGAGCAATGGCAGTGATCTGCATTAAACAGCGGCTCCGTAACTTCGTAATGAACCTTGGCGCATAAGCACCCACCTTTAACTACCATTTCAATTTCTCCTGTGCGCCCTTAGCTATATTATTAGCTTTTTGAACTGGACTTGCCTAGAAATTTTGCGACAATGTCAAAAAACCGAATTCGATTGAGAAAGGGATTGAGCCAGCCAGACGTCATGCAATAGTTCTTATCATAAGGGGGTTTGTGGTGCCGGTTATGATTTTCAGGTGACAATATCAAATTGAGTCGCTGAAGTTTCTTCACAAATTTTGGCGACTGCGGGTTGTGTGCCCATTGATGAAATTGATTGGTCAACACCATAACCAATATAAGCATCAATGTGAAAATATTCCCATACAAGCTAGGGGTCGACCCGTCCAATGGCAGAAGATAATAGAGCCCCACAAGCAATGGAATGCTGCCTAAACAAGAATTACCCAACAGCTCGACAAAATCATGCGCTACCATGTCTTGTGGGTGATCATGGTGATCCAAAAAAGCTTTTATAAAATTCGGCCCCAGGAATGGCGTTTCAGCACTGCCAAAGTTATCGCACAAAAAATGAACAAAGCCCGAAAAGAAATCCGCAGCCATAACTGACAGTACAAAGAGTAAGGCAATAAAGCCAATGCTAACTTCACCGCTTATGTTTAATCCCACTCGCAGCGCATTAGAAGAAAGGAAGACAAAAGCAACAGCAAACAAACCAATGCCAGCAACCTCAAGAGCTCGATGAGAGAAGCTAACGCGCTTCACTAGGACACCCTTCTATTCTTCAAATTCTCCCTCTCAAGTCCAGCAATACGCGCCAGATGTCGAGTAACCGATTTAAGCGAGCTAAAATATGATTCTTCGTGATAATTAACGTCGTTTTCTGCGCAGAACTCTTTAACCGTTGCACGACCCTTTCTGAGATTCATGGAGGGTGCATTGGGAAATAGATGGTGCTCTATTTGTGAATTAAGCCCGCCAAAGAAAAAATCAAAAATTGGGTGATTACGAATATTACGGGTTAGCCCTGCTTGTTGGTTGAAATAGCCCAGCTTTTCACCATCAAAAATGATAGGCATGCCCAAATGATTCACCGAAAAGACACCCATCAAAAGAACACCTAAAAAAGAAGCGGTAAGCACGTAAACCAACAAAGTATCTAAAAAGCCAACACCAGGAATGAGCGTGGGCAACAACAACAACCATAAAGCATAATGCAATATCATCATCAAGTCGGCTTTAGAATTACGAAAGTTTTTACACAAATGCTCAAAGCCTTGGTAGCGCAGCTTGTACGGATAAAGCACGATCACAAACCAAAAGTAGTACGCCTGAAAAGGCAGAACATGCTGCACAAATCCTTTCTTCTTTTTTGCCTGGGCTGCCGTCAACGAAATAATGCCATCAGAAAGCATGTCTGGATCGTTCTCCTCGTCTTGGCAGTTTTGGTGATGAGCCAAATGCGTCTCTCTCCAGTAGGTAAAGCCAAGTCCGTTAACGATTGTGAAGCATACGTGCCCAAAAGCAACATTAACCCACTTTTTACGGCTTGTTGCGCCGTGACCCGCATCATGAGCTACGAACCCCACTTGCAGTGAAAGCAAAGCTAGAACAAGCGAGGCAAGGATCAATAGCACCCAAGAATTTAATTGAATAGTGTAGAAATATGCAACTACAAGAAGTGTGCTTGCTATGACAAATCGGGAAAAATACGCCTTTGTTTTTTTAGCAAAAAAAACCTGTATCAGCAAGCTTTAACCTAAGTTCAAGCAACTGCTTCTGATTCGATTCTGTACTGTTATCCATAGCTACTCTTACGCTTAACCAAATAAGTGCTCAAGTTTACAGAAATTAAACCTCGCAATCAAATTTAGGCGACGTCAACTCTCGCCTTAAGTTTTTAGCAGTATCGCGAAAAGCACAACCTTCAACGTGATCATTCACAAGCCCCATTGCCTGCATAAAAGCGTAAGCGGTTGTTGGGCCAAAAAATTTCCAGCCGCGCTTTTTAAGATCCTTACTAAGCGCTTGAGAAGTCTTGGTGATACTAGGAACGGGATGATCGTAAGCGCCTTTGCCAATATGCGGCTCTTTGGATTTTGGCTCCCACTTCCAAATGTAGGTGCAAAGACTGCCAAATTCGTCAACAATCTCGATGGCTCGATGCGCATTATTGATTGTTGCTTCGATTTTTCCGCGGTGGCGAATAATACCGCTATTTTGCAGAAGCTCCTTAACGTTGCCGTCATCGTATTGAGCAACTTTATTAAAGTCAAAATCGAGAAATGCTTGGCGAAAATTATCACGCTTTCGCAAAATGGTGAGCCATGAAAGCCCTGATTGAAAACCCTCTAAGCAAATTTTCTCAAAAAGTCGAAAGTCATTCGTGGTTGGCCTGCCCCACTCTTCATCATGATACTTAAGATAATCTAGGTCGTCTTTCCCCCAGAAACAACGAGTGATACCGTCTTCTGCGGTATGTAAATTTGTATTTTCTAAGTCTGACATCTAAGCAAAGACCAAGCTTATGGCAATAAACCACATGATACAGCCAATAACAAACTCTAGCACCCTCCAAGCATTTGGCTTGCTAAAAATAGGCGCTAACAAGCGTGCACCATAACCCAAAGAAAAGAAAAACATAAATGAGGCAATGGTTGCTCCCAATGCAAATTGATGTAGCTCCTCAGGGTATTGAGTTGACACAGCACCGAGTAAAAAAAGTGTATCTAAATACACATGAGGGTTTAGCCAAGTAAATGTAAGACATGCCAACACAGCTGAAGCAAGTGAGGTTTTGGATATTTTGCTTTCTTTCAGTGCATCGTTACTCGTAAAAGCAACGTAGAAACTCCGAGCGCCGTAAACCAAAAGGAAGGTCGCGCCTGCATATCTAATAAAAGATTCCACGCCAGGTAAAGCAGTAATAGTAAGAGAAAAACCGAAAACGCCAACAATGATTAGCACAGCATCTGAAATTGCACAAATTAAGCACAAGACAAATACGTGTTGTTGTTTTAAACCCTGTTTAAGGATAAAGGCATTTTGCGAGCCTATTGCCAATATCAAGCTTAAGCCCAATGCGAAGCCAGAAACAAAGCCCGTCATTTAGAAATAATAGAAAGTCTAAGGATTAACAGGGTTTCCAATTACTCCTCGGAATCAGTCGCTACAGGTTTTTTCGTTCTAACACCAGGCTTTGCTAATATTTCCAAATAAAACGACTCTAGCCCTTCTGCTTCAGCCTCACCAATGCACTTACTAATTTCAGCAGGGTGAATAACCTCTGCTCGTTCTGCAGTAGGGCCATATCTACAATCAAAGTCCCAAAAATCAACACCCTCAGGAAGAGTTTTCCTGCCCTCTCTTTTTAGGTATTTCTTAACATCACGCCTCACTGCTTCAACGAGCCTTGCAGGTTTAATTTTAGGATGCGTTAATTTGAATATTTTTTTCATGATTGCTCTTAAGGTTACACAGTGAATAAGGTTGTTATTTTAATTAACAAAAACGAACATTAAAAGGATTGTGTCAACATTCATTAAGAAAGCAGCCAGCCGCCATCCACATCAATGGTTGTGCCCGTGACAAAATCGTTCTGAATTGCAAATAAAATACCTTGTGCCACCTCTTTTGCTGTTCCAGCACGAGGGATTGGGTGATCACTAGTTCGTTCTTTAAATAACGTCTCTCGCTCTTTTCCTTCAATGGGAGTCATCGGTGTGTCTATAAACCCAGGTGAAACCACATTAATACGTCTTGGAGCTAACTCAGGAGCAACTGTTTTAACCATTGCCTCCACTGCCGAGCCAACCGAGGATAAAGAAACTTGCCCAGTTTTTGGTCTTCTTGCTGGCGCTCCACTAACGAGCACTATGGCGCCCTCTTTGCTCATATGCTGCGCGCCAAAATGCACAACATTCGCATAACCCCACAGCTTATCAAAAGAAGCCTGATAGCCATCCATATCCATCTCTAAAAAAGGGCCCAGAGATCTAGTGCCGCCCGTTGCAGTGCTCACCAATATGTCAAAAGGTGCGAGCTCTTGAAAAAGCTCTGCTAACGCCTTTCGATCACGAACATCACATTGTTGCAAAGAAATCCCTTTTAACTCATCGCCGGCTTTTTCAGGTTTTCGACTAATTGAAATGACTTCAGATCCTAACGCCGCAAGTTGTATTGCAGTGGCAAGGCCAATGCCAGACGTCCCGCCAAAAACAAGTGCTTTTTTTCCAGTTACATTCATTGCAATTCCTTTTTATATGATGATGAGAATGCATTCAACCAAGGCGGCAACTCAAAGACAGGTTTTCATTTATTTCGGTGCGCTCGGGCGCTCGGCATGTTTTTCAATGTCACCAGTTTCTTTAAACCAACATGCTCTAGAATCCCAAAAAATGTTTTTTTCTGGTGTCATCCCGGGATTGTCATCCAATGTCCCTGCGGGCACTATCATTGTTGCACCCCCTTGAACGAGCCACGGTAAAGAAGAGCCACAGTTGCCACAAAAACCTGTCGCAAAGTATTTTGCCACGGGGTGCTCAAACCTCCTAACAAGCTCTTCCCCTGCCAGCCAACGAAACTGTTGAGGCCCTACAAACAGATTGGCGGCATGAGCACTGCCAGTTATTTTTTGGCATCGAGAACAATGGCAATAATAAAATTTCTCAAATGGCGGATCAATCTCGTAAGTAACACTTCCACATAGGCAACTTCCTTTCATAACCTAACCCTTAGGATTTGCTAAAGACCCAATCATACCATTGCCTGAAAAGAGCCGGTTGTTCAAAACGAGAAAAGACAAGCTTGGGCTCAACTAAGTTTTCCATAAAACGTCATTCGAGCTGATTCAGACAACTGCACTCCAGGGTCGGTGTTGTAAGCCAATACCGATAAAATTCTCATCCTGTCACCCTCTGTCGGTGTGACTCTGTGTATTGAATTTCTACCACGAAACAGGACAAGATCTCCGGGCTCCATCGACAATATGTCAGGCGTATATTTACCATCCAGCAAGGCTCTCACACCATCATAATTCATATCACCATTCTCAGCGTCTCTAAAGTCTCGAATATATTCGAAAGATCCGCCCAATCTTGGCTTTTGAATAAGCAAGGTTATAGCAAATGAGGAGTTGTCAAAATGCCAACCTAGTTCCTGCCCTTCATGAGCATAATGCACGTTTATCGAAGACAGATTATCATCATATTTGTACAAAACATCCTCATCTAATACCGCACAAAGAAAATTCTGAAATTCTGTTGCACTATACAACGCCCTAAGCGATGAATCATGGGGCACCTGATCATCAGTAATACAACCCTTTGAAGAGCTTACAATTTGATTTCTCGGATGATCACATGCTAGCGATTCGTTTTCTGGCTTAAGATACACATTATGGTTATTTTCACAGTAATAAGCAAGATGTTCATTTGCATTTGCTTCCTCTATTAGGGCTTGTATCGCGCTTGGCAATAATAGTTTGCTTAAAACCAATACGCCATTAGCATCTAATTTCTGCTTACATTGAGCGCGAAAGTCTTTACTTTTTAAAGGGTGTTTTTCGAAATCAACAATCGCTGTTATCACTTCACTCATCATTATTTATTCTATTTCTCTTAATCGAGACAATTAGTGTATTGTAATTATAAATATTTTAATAAAATAATAGGCGCTGAGTTTTTAAATTAATCCCATATGATTCATTTTGGAAAAATATCGGAGCAAGAGTTTTTGCGAGACTATTGGCAAAAAAAGCCATTGCTCATTAAGCAGGCGTTGCCCAATTTCATTTCGCCTTTATCGCCCAACGAACTTGCTGGCCTTGCTTGTGAGGCTGATTTCGAATCCAGAATTGTTATCGGTTCAACGGATGATAATAACTGGCAATTAGAAAACGGCGCATTTCCTGAAGAAAAATTTGCTGAACTACCAGACGATAATTGGACGCTACTAATTCAAGGTGTAGATCGATACGTCGATGAAGTTTATCACCTAGTCAATCAGTTTGATTTTATCCCTCGCTGGCGATTTGACGATGTAATGGTCTCTTACGCCGCTAGAGGCGGAAGTGTTGGTCCACATTTTGATTATTACGATGTCTTTTTATTACAAGGCAGCGGTAAACGCCGCTGGCATATAAGCACTGAGAATTGCACGCTTGATAACTACCTAAGTGATGTGCCGCTTAGAATCATGAAAAAATTTGAGACCGAAACAATTTGGGATGTCGAACCCGGTGATGTTGTTTACGTGCCTCCCACAGTTGCCCATCATGGCGTTAGCCTAGATGATGATTGTATGACATTTTCCATTGGCTATCGATCATATTCACATCAAGAGATGCTATTGGCGATGGATGTTGTTGATACAGTTGAAAATACTACTTACTACCAAGACCCTGAATGGCAAGAAAATGAGTCAACCGCCCTTATTCCTGAAGCGGCCTTGATTCAAGCTCAATCGTTTTTAGGTGATGTCGAATTGCCCGATGACTTCTTTGGCGAGTTCGTCACCAAGCTTGATCCGATGGACGAGCAAAATATGAATGAAATTAGTGCTTACGCTGATCTCGAGCCGCTTGATCTCGAAGCAACATACGAGCTGCAGCCGTGTTGTCGTATTGCTTATCAACTTAGTCATGATGCCATTAATTGCTACATTAATGGCGAAGTATTTGATTGTGACAATATCGACAAAGATGTTGTTATCGACTTTTGCAATACACGTAGGCTTAAAATCATTGATCACGATTCCAGTAATTATTTACTGGCTTCACGCTTACAGATACTTGCCCACATTCGCAGGCTGCGCTCTTAGTTTTGTTTTAACGGCAAAGCACTCTTTGAAAAAGTTTGCTTTAACACCACAGTTGACTCAATACTGGCAATGCATTTTAAACTGCCCAACGATTGCTTCACAAAGCTTTCGTAGCTGAGCAAGTCGCTTGCAATAATTTTCAGCAAATAATCGTGTGCACCGGTAATCACGCAGCACTCTAAAACCTGCTCTAAATTTTGGAGAGAAGCAGAGTAAGCTGCTCGACTCACTCTAGAAAAACAACATCACCGTCGATCGCAGAAGCCTAGGACTGCGAATCTCACCTCATATTTAGCTACCACCTGTTTGATGATATTTTATCCCCTCAACACAGCCGCTAAAACACCTTAATAATAGACTGCTAAATGCACTAATTAGCGCCTAAACAATAGGATATAGGGGATAATCTACGAAGTTTTATGGATTAGGTAAGTTTTATCTCAAACACACCCTCCCTCGGGTGTGTTTGATATAAAGCTTATTGCGTTAAACCATAAGGCATTTTATTTATTTATTGGAGACTCAATATGGACATGAACATCGTTCAAAAAAGCTTTGCATTTGGCAACAGCACAATTACATTCGAAACAGGCAGAATCGCTCGTCAAGCACATGGTGCAGTACTTGCTAGCATGGATGACACACAAGTACTAGTTAGTGTTGTTGGCGCTAAAGACGCTAAACCAGGGCAAAGCTTTTTCCCGCTTTCTGTTGACTACATTGAAAAGACTTACGCTGCAGGAAAAATCCCAGGTGGCTTCTTAAAACGTGAAGGCCGCCCTAGTGAAAAAGAAACTCTAACATCTCGCCTAATTGACCGCCCTATTCGCCCGTTATTCCCGAACGGATACATGAACGAAGTACAGGTCATGATTCAGGTGATTTCTGCCAACAAAAATGTTGACCCAGACGTTTTAGCAATGCTTGGCACTTCAGCTGCATTGGCTATTTCAGGCGTACCTTTCAGTGGCCCAATTGGCGCTGCACGTGTTGGTTACCAAGATGGCAACTACATCATCAATCCTACGTATTCTGACCTTTCAACTTCTGATTTAGACATGGTTGTTGCTGGTACAAAAGATGCGGTATTAATGGTTGAATCAGAAGCCAGTGAGCTTTCTGAAGAAATTATGCTTGGCGCAGTTATGTTTGCACATGAGCAATTCCAAGTGGTTGTTGACAGTGTTGCAGAATTTGCAGCAGAAGTTGGTGTCTCACCGCGTGAATGGGTTGCCCCAGCTACCAATGAAGCGCTACTTTCAGCTATTCAATCAGGATTCGGCGATAAAATATCACAAGCCTACACCACTGTGGACAAAATGGAACGTCAAGCCATGATGGCTGAAGTTAAAGAGGCGGCTCTTGCGTCACTTTGTACTGACGACGAAGGTTCAGCCAGTGAAGATGATGTTAAAAATTACGTTAAGAAAGTTGAGAAATCTACGGTTCGTGAGCGCATCCTTGCCGGTGAACCCCGCATTGACGGTCGTGACGGTGACACTGTTCGTGAACTTGCGATTGAAACTGGTGTGCTTAACAACACACACGGTTCAGCTCTTTTCACTCGTGGTGAAACTCAGGCACTTGTTGTAACAACATTAGGCTCTAAGCGTGATGCACAACTTATTGAAAAACTAGAAACTAACGATCGTATTGAAGATCACTTTATGCTTCATTACAATTTCCCTCCATACTGCGTAGGTGAAACGGGTCGTGTCATGGGTGTTAAGCGTCGCGAAGTTGGTCATGGTCGTCTTGCACGCCGTGGTATTGCTGCTTGCTTACCAAGCATCGAAGAGTACCCATACACAATTCGTGTGGTTTCAGAAATTACTGAATCTAACGGCTCTAGCTCTATGGCCAGTGTTTGTGGCTCATCACTTGCACTTATGGACGCAGGTGTTCCAATTAAAGCACCGGTTGCTGGTATTGCGATGGGTCTAGTTAAGGACGAAAGTCGCTTCACTGTTTTGACTGACATTTTGGGTGACGAAGATCACCTTGGCGATATGGACTTTAAAGTTGCTGGTACGTCACGTGGTATTAATGCCCTACAAATGGACATTAAAATCCAAGGCATCACTGAAGACATTATGGAGATTGCTCTTAAGCAAGCTAAAGTTGCAAGACTTGATATTCTTGGTCAAATGAACCAAGTAATATCTGAGCCAAGCTCTGCTTCGAAAAACGCCCCTAAGACGAAAGTGATTAAGATCCCAACGGATAAGATTCGCGATCTAATTGGTAAAGGTGGTGAGACAATCCGTGGCATCATTTCTCAGTCTGGCGCAAGTATCGATGTCGATGATGATGGCAACGTGAATGTTTTCGCTAATGATGACGAAAGTTTCGAGAAAGCCGTGCAAATGGTGAAAGACGTTACAGCAGTTCCTGAAATTAACAAGACTTACTTGGGCAAGGTTGCCAAGATTGTTGAGTTTGGCGCGTTTGTTACCATCATGCCAAATCAAGACGGCTTGCTTCACGTTTCTGAAATCGCTCATGAGCGCGTTGAAAATGTTGAAGACTATCTTAAAGAAGGTCAAGAAATCGAGGTTAAAGTCCTTGGTCTCGACCGTGGTAGAATCAAGCTTTCACGTAAAGCGTTGATCGACAAGTAATACAAAAAAGCCACCGCAAGGTGGCTTTTTTATCTCGATCTTAATATGATACAAAGGTCTTATTATGTCTGAAGAAAAACTAATAACATTGGAAGAAAAAATAGCCCATCTACAGCATATGCTAGATGAGCTTAATATGGTTGTTTTTCGTCAAAGCGAAGCAATTGACAAACTGAGTAAGCGCGTGAAAGAGTTAAATGAAAAAGCGACTAATTCAGACAGCGCTCAAACCGGCCAAGACATTATCAGCGATGACAGGCCACCGCACTATTAGATGCCTTTTGTAAGGCTACTTTTTTGTTAACATCTCGGTGTTTATTGAAACACCCTGCCAACCCAGACGCATAAAAGTTCGAATATTAAGGTGTGACGTTTTGTCTGCAAGAGAGGCGAGTACGCTTTGGTAATGCTCACCAAAGCATCTGAGAACCTCATGCTCGCTTAGCTCATGCATATCTCCAAAGCAAAACACTTTTGCAGAGCCTTGATTCTCATCTTCTTTGTTGCTTAAATCGCCGTTTATAAAAGCAGCTGCAACAAAATTGTATTCACTTTCAATCAGGCTAGTAAAGTCTGAAAACTTCATTTCTCCGCCCGACTTAAGTTGCTCTAAATATTGCTCTGTAGTCATTCTATTCTCTTAGCTGTACATTGGGTTTGGTTTATTTGCATCGATGCCTAATTGCGTCACTGCATCGGTCAATATTTTACCCTCTAAAGAACCCTCATCAACCAAGGCTTTTAATGCGGCAAAAGCGATGTAGTTGGCATTCACCTCAAAGAAAACTCGTAATTCGCTCCTGGAATCCGATCGACCAAAACCGTCAGTTCCCAAAACCTCATAACGCGCTGGTACATACTTTCGAATTTGTTCGGCGTAATTACGAATGTAGTCCGTTGCAGCAATAACCGGTCCCTTTGCTCCTTCTAAACACTGCGTAACGTAAGGTACCTGTTGAGCGCCGTCAATAGTAAATCGATTGTCTCGGTCCACTTTTTGCGCTTCACGCGTCAATTCATTAAAGCTGGGCACGCTCCATATAAAGGATTTAACACTCCAGCCTTTATCAAGAATTTCAGCGGCTTTTTCCACTTCCCTTAAAATCGCACCACTGCCTAATAATTGAATTTCATTTTCCCCCTTACCAACGACTTTCAATGGATACATGCCTTTGATAATGCCATCTTCAACGCCCTCAGGCATTGCTGGGTGGGTATAAGCCTCATTCATCAAAGTAATATAGTAGAAGACGTTTTCCATTTTTTCATACATGCGGTGCATACCATCACAAAGAATAACCGCCAATTCATAGGCGTAAGTTGGGTCGTAGGAAATACAATTTGGTATGGTGTTGGCAATAATTAATGAATCGCCATCTTGGTGTTGTAGGCCCTCGCCAGCAAGGGTTGTGCGCCCTGCGGTACCGCCCAACAAAAAGCCTTTCGCCTGCATGTCTCCAGCAGCCCAAGCCAAATCACCAACCCGTTGAAAGCCGAACTTGGAATAATAAATATAAAACGGAATCATGGTGACATTATGCGAGGCATAAGAAGTGGCAGCAGCCATCCAATCCGAAATCGCGCCAGCCTCGTTAATACCCTCTTGAAGCACCTGGCCTTTGATGTCTTCCTTGTACCACATTACTGTTTCGGCATCTTCGGGTTCATACAATTGCCCAGAAGAAGAATAAATACCCATCTGCCTAAACAAGCCCTCCATACCAAAAGTTCTTGCCTCATCTGGCACAATTGGTACAACCCTTGGCCCCAACTCTTTATCACGAACCAGTAAGGTTAAAAAGCGAACAAACGCCTTTGTGCTTGAGAGCTCTTTCTTGCCTGAAGATTTCAACAAAACATCGAAAACACTGATATCGGATGTTTTAATTTTTTCTAGTTCAAAGCTTCTTAGCGGTAAATATCCACCCAAAGCTTTTCGCCTCTCTTTAAGATAGGTAATTTCTTCACTATCTTCTGCAGGTTTGTAAAAATTTAACTGCTTTGCGTCTTCCTCAGTAACAGGAATATCAAATCTTTTAGCAAAGCGAGTAAGCGCCTCAACGCCGAGTTTTTTCTGGCTGTGAGTGGTATTTTTTCCCTCACCAGCCTCACCCATACCGTAGCCTTTAACAGTTTTAGCCAAAATAACCGTAGGTTGACCAATGTGCTCTTTCGCTCTTTTATAGGCTTGGTACATTTTATTTGGATCATGCCCGCCACGCGTCAGTGCGAAAATTTGATCATCACTCAAGTGTGCGACCAACTCTAATAATTCTGGGTACGCACCAAAAAAATGTCGACGCACATAAGCGCCATCTTTGGCTTTATAGGCTTGATATTCACCATCAACAACCTCTTCCATGCGTTGTTTGAGTAAGCCAGAGGTATCTTTGGCTAGTAATGCGTCCCAATCTCTACCCCAAATCACTTTGATCACGTTCCAGCCAGCGCCTCGAAACATTGCCTCTAGCTCCTGAATAATCTTACCGTTTCCTCGAACAGGACCGTCTAAGCGCTGTAGATTACAATTAATAACGAAAATAAGGTTGTCAAGCTTCTCTCTGCCAGCTAACGAAATGGCACCCAAAGATTCCGGTTCATCGGTTTCACCGTCGCCAATGTAAGTCCATACCGTGCGTTTGTCGGTTTTAATAATTTCGCGATGATGAAGATACTTCATAAAGCGCGCTTGATAAATCGCCATGATTGGGCCTAGACCCATCGATACCGTTGGGAATTGCCAAAAATCAGGCATTAACCACGGGTGTGGATAGGAAGACAATCCCGGGTGGTTTGCTTCTTGACGGAAATTGAGCATTTGCTCTTCGGTAATTCGACCCTCTAAAAAAGCACGCGAATAAATACCGGGGGCGATATGGCCTTGGAAAAAGATTAAATCAGCACCTTGATCGGCATCATTGCCACGATAAAAATGGTTAAACCCCACTTCGTAAAGTGTTGCGCTTGACGCAAAAGAGGCAATATGGCCACCCAATTCGGACGAAACCTGGTTTGCCTTAACCACCATAATCATCGCATTCCAACGAATAATCGACTTGATTCGGTGCTCAATCTCATGCTTAACCACCAGTTCGGTTTCTTTCTCGACGGGAATAGAATTGAGATAGGCGGTATTCACACCCTCGGGCAAATCCATGCCCTCGCTGTGCGCCATATCCATTAATTGGTTAAGAATAAACTTAGCTCTATCCTCGCCTTCAAAGCG
>Ga0105349_10000117_pt1 | contig 27928 bp, 23 predicted proteins | sample EN1Hudseemescosm_FD_83661 | JGI IMG/M metagenome (GOLD analysis project Ga0105349, IMG submission 83661) | Methane-oxidizing microbial communities from mesocosms in the Hudson Canyon - EN1B Hudson Canyon | ecosystem: Environmental > Aquatic > Marine > Cold seeps | place: Hudson Canyon...
AACTCCATTAGATAATTTTGTTTTGGAAAAAATGTTGCCTAATATGGGTAATAATTTTGGAAATCCAACATCTATTCATCAAAAAGGGAGAAAAGTTAAATCTGCTATTGAAAAATCAAGATCAAAAGTTGCTGATATTTTAAATTGTGACCCAGGAGAAATATTTTTTACCTCAGGAGGTACAGAAGCAGACAATACATTTCTTATTAATACATTTCTTGAGAAAAACATAGACACTTTTATTACTACAAAAATAGAACATCATGCGGTTTTACATTGTGCGGAATATTTAAAACAGATAAAAAATATAAACATAGAATATCTTAAAATAGATGCAAAAGGATCTTTTGATATGTCTGATTTAGAAAATAAACTTAAAAAATACCCAAATAGTCTTGTGAGTTTGATGCATGGAAATAATGAAATTGGTAACATTTTGGATATTAATGTTGTTGCAGATTTATGTAATGATATGAGCGTTATTTTTCATTCTGATACCGTTCAAACTGTTGGTCATTATAATTTCGATCTTGTTAAACTTGGAGCACATGGAATAGTAGGCTCTGCTCATAAATTCCACGGACCTAAAGGTATTGGATTTTTATATTTAAATAAATCTCAAAAAATATCTCCTTTTATCCATGGTGGATCTCAGGAAAGAAATATGAGGGGGGGAACTGAAAATGTGTATGGTATTGTTGGTCTTTCTGAGGCTTTAGAATTAGCTAATTCAAATCTTGAAAATCACAAAAAATATATTTTAGAATTAAAACAAAGAATGATAAATGGACTTAAGTCTAAAATTAAAAATATAAAGTTTAATGGAGAGTCTGCCAATTTAAATAATAGTTTATATACTGTTTTAAATGTAGCGATACCAGACATAGAAGATCAACAAATGTTTTTATTTAATCTTGATATTAACAATATTTCTGCTTCTGCAGGGAGTGCCTGCACAAGTGGATCAGACGCTGGCTCTCATGTTCTTCAAGAAATTCAACATCACAAAAAGCATGTTTCTGTAAGGTTTTCGTTCAGTAAGAACAATACCATTGATGAGGTTGACTATGTGGTTGGTAAAATAATGGAAATAAAAAATCTTTAAAATGGATGTGCTAGCCATATCATATATGCGTATATGGCATATCTTACAAATCTAGCTAGAGCAAAATATAAAAATTTAATTTTATTAAATCCTACTGCTCCAACAACTGCACAGGTAGCAGAAAAAGGAAGTGGTGTTAAAGCAGCAACAACAATAACAAGCCACCCATATAAATTAATTTTTTTCTCATATTTTCCTATTATATATTTTTTCATTGTTTCATAAAGCCACGTTTTATGCAAATATTTTCCAAATATAAATGCTATAAATCCAGCAAAGTATGAAAGACAAGCAAGAGCAGCAATGAAATAAGGATATAGGTCTAATGATTTAGCATTAATTATCCAGATCATGAATAGTTCGGGAGGGATTAATCCAAAAATTAATTCTGAGAAGAAAAATAAAATAAAAACAAATGATGAAGATAAATCAAATGAAAAAATGTTTTCAGAAGCGCTTAAATCAAAATATCTAAAAATTAATTTATAGAAAAGAATAGCTATTGCAAAAAAGATTAGACCTCTAATAAAATTTTTTAAAAAAAAGAAAAGACGAACTTTATGTCTTCTTAACATTGTTAAATTTTAGGGTATCATTAAATTAGTCTGAATATATAAACTAAATATATATATTTTTGTTATATGATAAAAAAATTATCTCTGTCTGCTAGTTCTATTTCTAAAACTTACGGTTCAAAAAAAGTTGTTGATGACGTTTCTTTAAATGTAAAGCAAGGTGAAATTGTTGGGCTTTTGGGGCCTAATGGTGCTGGTAAAACAACTTCTTTTTATATAATTGTTGGATTAATTAAGTCTGATTCTGGGTTTGTCTACATTGGAGATAATGATATTACTAAATTACCAATGTATAAAAGAGCAAGAAAAGGTATTGGATATTTAGCGCAGGAAGCCTCAATATTTAGAAATTTGTCTGTAGAAGATAATATTCTTGCGGTATTAGAAAATCAAGGGATTTCAAAAGAGGATCAGTTAGAAAGAACAGAAAAATTATTAAATGAATTTGGTTTAGTTAATATTAGAAATTATATGGGAAAGGTTTTATCTGGCGGTGAAAGAAGAAGAACAGAAATTGCGAGAGCGCTTGCAACAGAACCAAATTTTATTTTATTAGATGAGCCTTTTGCTGGAGTAGATCCAATTGCGGTAGAAGAAATTCAAAGTATAGTTTATAAGTTAAAACAAAAAAATATAGGAATATTAATAACCGATCATAATGTTGGAGAAACTTTATTTATTACAGATCGATCATATTTAATGTTTGAAGGACGTCTTTTAAAATCTGGCACTTCTGAAGAGCTTGCATCAGATGATCAAGTTAGAAAATTGTATTTAGGAAAACATTTCAAGTTGAAACGTAAATTATAATAATGGGGATGTTCACATCAGGAGCTAAATTATACTTAAGCTCTAGAAACAGAAGAGTTGATAATTTTCGAAAAAACCCTATAGATCTTCAAAAAAAAGTATTAAAAAAGCTTCTTTTGTTTTCTAAAAAAACTTCTTATGGAATAAAATACAGTTTTAATAATCTTATTAATTATAAGGATTTTTCTGAATCAGTTCCTATTGTCAATTATGAAGAATTTTATCCAGAAATAAAAAAAATCTTATCTGGAGAAGAAAATGTATTGTGGCCTGAAAAAATAAAATGGTTTGCTAAATCTTCGGGCACTACAAATGATAAAAGTAAATTTATACCCGTTTCACAAACGGCATTAAATCAAGGACATTACAAAGCTGGGATTGATATGCTTTCTATTTATTTAAGTAACTACAATTCTTCAAATTTATTTGACGGAAAATCTTTGGTTTTGGGGGGAAGTAAACAAATTAATCCAATTGGTAATGCTGAGAGATTATTTACTGGGGATATTTCTGCTGTTTTACTGAAGAATCTTCCTTTTTGGGCACGATTATTTAGAACTCCAAGCTTAGATGTTGCAATGATGCCTGAATGGGAAAATAAATTAAAAAAAATGGCTTTAATAACCTCTAAACAAAACATTACAAATATTTCAGGGGTTCCTACTTGGACTATAGTTTTGATTAAAGAAATTTTAAAAATAACAAAATCACAAAACATATTAGAAGTTTGGCCAAATCTAGAATTGTTTATACATGGAGCGGTTTCTTTTAAACCATATAAAGATTTGTTTAAAGAATTAATACCATCAAATAAAATGAGGTATTTGGAAACATATAATGCCTCAGAAGGGTTTTTTGCTGTTCAGGATAATCCAAAAAAAGAAGAAATGCTTTTATTTACTGATCATGGAATTTTTTATGAGTTTGAAAATACAGAAACTAAAGAAGTGGTAGATTTATCCAATGTAAATGTTGGATCAAATTACGCATTAATAATTACCACAAATTCAGGGTTGTGGAGGTATAGAATAGGAGACACAATTAGATTTTATTCTATTAATCCATACAAAATTAAAATTTCAGGCAGAACAAAACATTTTATTAATGCTTTTGGAGAAGAATTAATTATTGAAAACGCAGATACTGCCATGGAATTGGCATGTAAAAAACACAAATCTTCATTTTATAATTATACTGCTGGTCCGGTTTATATTTCTGGTAATAAAAAAGGAAGACATGAATGGTTTATAGAATTTCTTTCTCCACCAAAAAATCTTAAAGATTTCGCACATTCTCTAGATATTGAATTAAAAAATTTAAATTCGGATTACGAGGCAAAAAGATATAAGGATCTTGCTTTAGAAATACCTCAAATCAAAATATTACATTCGGGTACATTTGATAAATGGTTAAAGAAAAAGAATATGTTGGGAGGACAAAATAAAATTCCTAGGCTTTCAAACAACAGAAAATATTTAGATGATATTTTAAAAATTACCTCTAATGTATAGATTCTATGTAGTCAAAAGTTGATAATATATTTGGTTTACCATTTATTACAGCAACATTATGTTCAAAATGAGCTGAAGGTTTTTTGTCTTTAGTTATTACGGTCCACCCATCATTAAGTTGAAAAATATCTTTAGTTCCCAAGTTTATCATTGGTTCAATAGCAACAACAAGTCCATTTTGAATTTTTGGTCCAGTATTTTTTAATCCGTAATTTGGTATTTCGGGATCTTCGTGCATATTTTTACCAAGACCGTGTCCAACTAATTCTCTAACAACACCATATCCAAAACTTTCTGTATAGGATTGAATTTCATGACTTACATCTCCAATTTTGTTTCCTACTTTTAATTTTTTTATTCCTTTATAGAGGGATTCTTTAGTTACTTCTAATAATTTCTTTATTTCATCGCTCACTTCTCCTACTTCAAATGTATATGCGTGATCACCATAAAAATTATTTTTTAAAACACCACAATCAATTGAAATTATATCCCCATTTTGTAATGGTTTGTTTCCTGGAATTCCATGTACAACTTCTTCATTTATAGAAATACAAAGTGAGTTTGGAAAACCATAGAGACCTAAAAACCCAGGAATAGCTTTATTATCTTTAATAAATGTTTCGGCAATTTTATCAAGGTCAATAGGAAGTGCTCCAGGAACAATATAATTTTTTAATTCACCTAATGTTTTTGAAACTAGTTGTGCACTTTCTTTAACTAATTCAATTTCTTCTAAAGTCTTATAGGGTATCATCAATCCCAATTAACCAATCATTTTTTTAGGATTCACCCATTTGTCAAAATCTGATGCAGAAACTAATTTTAGTTTTAAGGCAGCTTCTTTTAGTGTGAGGCCTTCTTTATGAGCTTTTTTAGCAATTCTTGCTGCATTTTCATAACCTATGTGAGTATTAAGAGCGGTAACCAACATTAGTGATTTTTCAACTTTTTCTTGAATTATCTTTTTATTAGCTTTTATTCCTTTTATACAATTTAAATTAAAGGAAGAGCAAGCGTCACCTATGAGTCTAGCTGAATTTAAGACGTTATGAGCAATCATTGGCTTATAAACATTTAATTCAAATTGACCATTCATCCCCCCTATACTAACAGCAACATCATTTCCAATAACTTGAGAGCAAACCATTGTCATAGCTTCACATTGAGTTGGATTTACTTTTCCTGGCATAATTGAAGATCCAGGTTCATTTTCTGGTAAATGGATTTCTCCTATACCACTTCTTGGTCCAGAAGAAAGCATTCTAATATCATTGGCTATTTTCATTAGAGAAACGGCTAAAGATTTTAATGCTCCAGAGGCTTTTACCATTGCGTCGTTAGCTGCTAATGCTTCAAATTTATTATTTGCTGTTTTAAATTTATATCCAGTTATTTCAGATATTTTTTTAGCAACTAATTTAGAATAACCTTTTGGGGTATTTAATCCAGTTCCAACCGCTGTTCCACCTAGTGCTAATTCAGAGAGATGATCAAAAGATTCTTTGAGTGTTTTGATTCCATGTTCAAGTTGCGAAGCATATCCACTAAACTCCATTCCTAAAGTAAGTGGTGTAGCGTCCATAAAATGAGTTCTTCCAATTTTTATAATATTTTTAAATTCATTAACTTTTTTTAATAATTCTTTGTGTAAGTTTTCAACTTGAATTAATGTAAAACTTTTTAAAATATGGTAACCAGCCATATTCATTGCTGTTGGAAAAGTATCATTTGAAGATTGTGATTTATTAACATCATCATTAGGGTGTATAATTTTTTTGTTGTCAGTAAGTTTACCTCCAGTTGCTACGTGAGCTCTGTTTGATATTACTTCATTAACGTTCATATTAGTTTGTGTTCCAGATCCGGTTTGCCATACTGAAAGAGGAAAATGATCAATTAATTCTCCATCTAGAATTTCTTCACAGACAGAAACAATTAATTTCATTTTTTCTTTTTCTAGTACATTTAAATCACAATTAGTTTCGGCTACAGCCATTTTAAGAACAGCAAAACTTTCAATTATTTCCCAAGGCATTTTTTCAAATCCTATATCAAAGTTTTGTAAGGATCTTTGTGTTTGTGCTCCCCAGTATTTATTGAGAGGAACATCAAGTGATCCTAATGTGTCTTTTTCAATTCTTTTTTTCATTTTCAATACAAAATTACACATAAATAAATTTTATGCCTTCAAAAGACCTATCATATTATAGTTAGGCATCTTTTTGTTTTTCTGATATAAATATTATTACTTGCAGTTTAGAATAAATCTAAATAAGAAAAATATGAACAAATGTTATTTTATACTATTAATTTTAGTGTTGTGTGTAAGTTGTTCTTCAACTAATAAAACATCTAATGAGATAAATATTTATAGTCAAAGACATTATTCTGTAGACGAAATTCAATATAAAAATTTTGAAAAATTAACCGGCATTAAAGTTAATGTTGTAAAAGCTAATGCAGATGAATTAATTGAACGTCTTAAAAATGAAGGAGAGAATACTCCAGCTGATTTATTTATTACTGTAGATGCTGGAAAATTATTTAAAGCTAAGGAACTATCTCTTTTACAAAAAGTTTCTACATCAGAAATAAAAGAAAATATAAACGATGAATTTGAGGACAAAGATGGATATTGGGTCCCTATTACTTATAGAGCAAGAATTGTTGTATATAGTAATGAGAGAGTTGATTTTTCGGAACTAAGCACCTATGAAGATCTAGCTACTCCAAAATGGAAAGATCGTTTGTTGGTCAGGTCTTCTTCAAATGCTTATAATCAGGCACTTATGTCATCAATAGTTGCAAATCTTGGGTCTGATTCTGCTGAGGTATGGTCTTTAGGATTAGTTAATAATTTTGCAAGAGATCCTAAGGGTAGTGATAGGGATCAGGTTAAAGCAATTGCTGCGGGGCAAGGTGATGTTGCTATCGTTAACTCTTATTACATAGGTCTTCTTTTATCATCAGAAAACGAAGAAGAATTAAAGGCAGGCAATTCTGTTTCTGTTTTTTTTCCTAATCAAGAAGAAGGAGGTAGGGGTAGCCATATAAATGTTTCTGGCATAGGATTGACAAAATATTCTCCCAATAAAGAAAATGCAATAAAATTAATTGAGTATTTAACTGGAGAAGAAGCTCAAAGAGTGTATGTTAATAATAGCTATGAGTATTCAGTCAATCCTAATGTTGAGCCAGCAGATATTGTAAAAAATTGGGGGAAATTTAAATCTGATAATTTAGATTTAAATTTATTAGGTAAACATAGAGAAGAAGCTATCTTAATTTTTGATAAAACAGGTTGGAAATAATAAAAAATTATTTTATTGTAGAAAACAAAAGATGGATTATAGGAAGTTTATTAATTGCTTTTTTGTTATTACTTCCTATTGCTATACTTTTTATAAAGTTATTTTCTGAGCCAGGAAAGAACTTTTCTTACTTATGGAATACGGTTTTAATTGATTATACTTTTAATACTTTTTATTTAATACTTATAACTTCTCTATTCACTTTGTTGTTTGGTTTATTCCCTGCGTGGATTATTAGTAATTATAGGTTTATTGGTAGAAATTTTTATGACTTGGTCCTTTTTTTGCCTTTGGCAATACCATCATACATAATGGGATTTACTTATATTGATATTTTAAGTTTTACCGGACCGGTTCAATCTTTTTTGAGAAATAACTTTCCTTGGTTGGCTTCCTATTTTAATATAGATTATATGCAAATAGAAACATTAGGTGTTCTGTTAGGCTTAGCTCTTTATCCATACGTGTATGCTGCCGCAAGAGTAGCTTTTAGTTTATTAGGATCAAATTATATTGATTTATCAAAAAGTTTAGGTCTTTCAACGATTAAAAGTTTTTATAAAATTATTTTGCCTTTATCAAGACCTGCAATTTTTTCAGGATTATTTCTTGTGTTTATGGAGGTTTTGAATGAATATGGTGCCGTTAAATATTTTGGAATAAATACATACACAACGGGTATATTTAAAGCTTGGTTCTCATTGGGAGATATAGGTACAGCAATACAATTAGCTTGTTTATTATTATTAGTTGTTTTTTTCTTTTTTGTTTTGGAAAAAATATCATCTTCTAAAACAAAATTTTTTTATGAAACTAATGTACTAGTTCAAAGGCTACTTTATGTTAGTAAGGATAAATTATTATTTTTTCATTTAGTTTGTTCTATTCCATTTATTTTGGGGTTTTTTATTCCTTTTATTTTTATAGTCAATAATGTTTTTCAAACCTATTCAAGCATAGATTTTGTTCGACTGTTTACACTTTCTTTTAACACAATTTTTGTTTCTTCTTTATCTTCTTTTATTATAATAATTGTGGCTCTTTTCTTTTTATTTATTGAAAAAATTTCGAAAACAAAAATCAATACTATTATTAGTCATTTAATTTCATTGGGTTATGCTATTCCTGGTGCCGTTATAGGCCTTGGTTTGATAATGCTATTTAGTAATATTATTGATTCTTTTTTCTCGGTTTCTTTAATAGGTTCGTTTTATGTTCTGATTTATGCTTATGTGATAAGATTTTTAGCAGTAGGAAAATCTCCTATAAAATCGAGTCTAGAAAAACATCCAGAATCATATGATGATACAGGAAAAAATTTAGGATTAGGACCTTTTAAACTTCTTCAAAAAATTCATCTTCCAATAAATAAGTTTGCACTTATAAGCGCATTTATATTAACCTTTATTGATATTATGAAAGAGCTTCCTATAACATTGATTTTAAGGCCATTCAATTTTGATACGTTAGCAACACAAACGTATGAATTTGCTATAGAAGAAATGTTACCATTATCAAGCTCATATTCTCTTTCTATAATTATCATTGGAAGCATGTTATTGTTATTTTTAAAGAATGTAATTAATAAGCAGCTAAATGTATCTTGAAGTAAAAAATTTAGTAAAGTATTATAATAAAGAACTTCCAATAATAAGAAAATTAGAATTTTCCGTAAAAAAAGGAGAAATTATTTCTTTTTTGGGAGAAAGTGGTTCTGGGAAAACTACATTTCTTAAATGTATAGCTGGTTTAGAAAAAATACATTCTGGCTCTATTTTATTAAACAATGTTGTTCTTAATGATAAAGGTATTTTTGTTAAGCCTCAAGACAGAAAAATTGGTTTTGTTTTTCAAGACTATCCTTTATTCCCTCACCTTAATTTAGAAGAGAATATAGTTTTTAATCTTGACAAAAAATACCACAAAAATTTAGATTACATACTTACTCTTACGGGTCTTAAATATTTTGTTTCTAGATATCCCCATGAATTATCAGGAGGAGAGCAACAAAGGACATGTGTTGCTAGAGCATTAATAAGAGAACCTGAACTTTTATTGTTGGACGAACCTTTTAGCAATCTTGATTCGGCTATTAAACAATCTATGAGAGAGGAAATTTATAAAATTATAAAAGAAACAAATACAACAACGATATTAGTTACTCATGACATTAATGATTCTCTTAACATTGCAGATAAAATATTAATTTTTAAGGCTGGAATTGTTCAACAATATGATAAACCAGAAAAAATGTATTGTGAACCAGCAAATTGTTATTGTGCTATGATTCTTGGTGATATGAATAAGTTATTTATTGGTAGGAAAACTTATTATGTGAGACCAGAAAAAGTTGAAGTAGTAAAAAAGTCTAATCATAAAATTAAAGTAGAAAAATGTTTTTTTCAGGGACGAGAATATAAAATTAAAGGTAGGTATAATAATGAAATTTGGCATTTTTTTTCTAATAAAAGCATTAATGAAAATGAAGAAATTTTTATTGATTTTAAAAAAATCGATTTAATTTATTTTGATCCTGTGTGTAAGAATTTTTTTAAATAATATAATTAGAAAGTAATCTTTTTTCTCATTGTATCTCCTTCTCTGTTTACACTAACTGTAGTTGTGTTGCCTTTTTCAAATTTTGATAATGCTTTCATATATCCCATCATGTTCTTTATTTCATACTCACCTATTTTTATTACAATATCACCTTTTAGTAATCCAGCAATTTGAGCTGGACGATTTTCAGTTACTCCGTCAATTCTCATGCCTTCACCATCAAACAAATAATCAGGAATAACACCAAGAGAAACTTTAAATCTTGGTACCTCCTCACTTTCATTTATTGTTTTTGTAAATGGCAATTTTCCATTGTCATTTAAATCAGATATTATATCAAAAATATAATTAGAAATCATATTCATTCCTTCAAAATTTATTTTATCATAATCATCTGATGGTTTATGATAGTCTTCATGTTGACCTGTAAAAAAATGAAGAACTGGGATATCATTTAAATAAAAAGAAGTGTGATCAGATGGGCCAACGCCTGATTCTTTTTTAATTATTTTAAATTTTGTATTGTTTGCACTAATAGTTTGTTTAAAAATTGGAGAAGTGCCTAATCCGTATACAGCCAGAGTTGTGTCTTCATTTAATCTACCTACCATATCCATGTTTATCATATAATTTATGTTTGATAGTTCGATTATAGCATTTTTTGTATAGTAATTTGATCCAAGCAGTCCAATTTCTTCTCCGGAGAAAGCAATAAATAAATAGTTGTTGTTTTTGTTTGCAATTCTAAGTTTACTAGCTAGGTCTATCATCATTGCAACACCACTTGCATTATCATCAGCACCATTATGAATTAGATTTTTTTCACCCCTATGTAGAGAGTTCTCGTTGCCATATCCTAGATGATCATAATGCGCTCCAATGAGTATGGTATTTTTTGCTTGGTTGTCAATGTACCCAATTATGTTTTTTCCTGTAATGGTACTATCATTTTTTTGATTAGAGAATGAAATGTCTTGATGTGGGTTTGTTTTTGGTTTAAAATTAAAATTTTGAAAATAATTGTTGTTTTCTAAAGGTTGTAATCCTAATTTGATAAATCTTTTTTTTATATATTCTCCAGCTTTTATTTCTCCTTGTGTACCAGTTTCTCTACCCTCTAAGCTATCACTTGAAAGAAAGATTACATCATCTTTTATTTGGTTTTGATATTGGATTTTTTGCTTACAGCTGTTTATTAAAATAAAAAACAACAAATACTTTAAAAGTTTCATTTTTTCTGATTTATTTTTGGCAAAAATACTTAAAGATTTGGTTATGAAAAACACATTGTTTCTTTTTTTTATCTTGAATTTTGTTGGATGTAATAATGTTAAAAATGATTCAAAAATAGAATTTTTAAATGAAAATAGTAAAGCTTTGATTTATTCTGATGAAAAAAATTTTAAATCTCTGAGGCAGGTAACTTTTGGTGGAGATAATGCGGAAGCTTATTGGAGTTTTGATGATCAAAAATTAATTTTTCAGTCTAATTTTAATAAATGGAATGTTGGCTGTGATCAAATGTTTATTATGAATAATAATGATGTGTATAAGGATAATATTCCTCAAATGGTTAGTACGGGAATGGGAAGAACAACATGTGCATATTTTTTTCCTGATGGTAAATATTTTTTATATGCTTCTACTCATCTTAGTGATGAGAATTGTCCTGAGGCTCCCTTAAGAGTAGAGGGTAAATATGTTTGGCCTATCTATGATTCATATGATATTTTTGTTTCAGATTTGGATGGTAATATTGTGAATCAGTTAACTTCTGATTCTGGGTATGATGCAGAGGCAACAATTTCACCTTTAGGAGATAAAATCGTTTTTACTTCTACAAGAAGTGGTGACTTAGAATTGTATACCATGAATCTTGATGGTAGTGACGTTAAACAAATCACCAATCAACTTGGTTATGATGGAGGAGCTTTCTTTTCTCCTGATGGAACTAAAATTATTTTTAGATCATCTCGACCTAAAACTAAAGAAGAAATTGATGAGTATAAATCTTTATTGTCTCAAGGGTTGGTTCAGCCAACAGAAATGGAACTTTTCATTTGTGATGCAGATGGTCGTAACTTAAAACAATTGACAGATCTCGGTAATGCTAATTGGAGTCCTTTTTTCCATCCTTCTGGAAAAAAGATTCTTTTCTCTTCAAACTTTGAAGCAGAAAGAGGATTTCCTTTTAATTTATATATGATTGATATAGATGGAAAAAATCTAACAAGAATTACTCATGGTGAAACTTTTGATGCTTTTCCTGTATTCTCTAATGACGGTAAAAAATTAGCGTTTTCTTCAAATAGAAATAATGGAGACACTAGAGATACTAATTTATTTATTGCTGAATGGATTGATTAAAATTTTAAAAATCACACTTGATTCCTGCTGTAAATTTCCGAGATTTTTCCTGTTTGAGCTGTTATATTAGAATAAAGTGAAGTAAAGAGAATAATGAAAATAATTTTAAGTTTCAAATTATTTAGATTTATTTTAAATAAGACTACAGCTCTATTGTATATTTAGAATAATTCTAAATAAAAAAGGGTCTTTTTTAGACCCCAATTAATTAATTTTTAGATTTTGATTTAAAATGTAGTAAGATTTTCATTGGGTTGATAAGTATAAGAGAAGGTATAATACTCTGATTTACTTGTAAATGGATTTATGTTCTCTGGAGCATCTTTGTAAAAACTTACAATTTTTACTTTAGCATATCGGCTATTATGTGTTTTAAAAACTAACGTTTTGTCTGAATATGGAAAGATTGCATTATTTTTAATTTCATACCATCCTCCTTTAGTACTTGGAATAGCTTTTTGTGTTTGTGAATCTTGATTAAGTAAATTTTCATCTACAGATTTAATACCACCATAATTACCTATGGTAATATAACCAGCACCTAAACCAGTTCTTGTTGGTTCACCATTAGCTCCAGAAAAGCCTCCGTTTACTAGTATTTCAGTTCCTCTAAATGCTATATCCCAGTCGTCTCCTTCGGTAGTTGTTTGTTCTTTAAAACTGAATTTAATAAAATTTGCTGATTGTTGGTTGGGTACGTTACCGATGTACTCTGGAGTATATAGATTAGTTACAATCATGGCTTCAAGAGGCATTAAATCATCACCATCATCACATGATAACATAAAAAATATGGATAGAAATAATAGGAGTTTTAATTTCATAAGATCAAAAATTTAAACAACAAATTTAAAGAATATTTTCTTCCTGATTATTTAATAAGTTAATAATATATTGATATCCTAATATATTTTCTATTGTTATTTGTAAATTTATGTTGTCCTAAATCGTCTTATTAAATGTTGAATTCGTTTTTATTATTAATGCTATGAAAATTATAAATTTGATTTCCGGACCAAGAAATTTATCAACAGCACTTATGTATTCTTTTGCACAAAGACCAGACACAAAAGTTATTGATGAGCCTTTTTATGCGCATTATCTTTTATCAACAGGAATATCACATCCAGGAAGAAAAGAAACATTAGAAACGATGTCTGCAAATATTAATGAAATATTAGAGGATCTTTTTTCTAATACTGATTGTAATATTTTGTTTTTAAAAAATATGGCCCATCATCATCAACAAATGGATTTTTATTTTTTAGATAAAATGATAAATTTATTCTTAATAAGAAATCCAAAACAACTTATAGCTTCTTTTGCTCAGGTAATTAAAAATCCGACTATGAATGATATAGGTTTAAAAAAATCATGGGAGTTATATAATTGGATTAAAAAAACAAATGATTCTTCTCCGCTTGTTTTAGATTCTGCAGAAATATTGAAAAACCCAGAATTATTGTTAAAAAAGTTGTGTGATAAATTAAATGTACATTTTTATGATAATATGCTTAGTTGGTCTGAAGGGGGTATTAAAGAAGATGGTGTATGGGCAGATTATTGGTATAAAAATGTTCATCAGTCAACAGGATTTAAAAAACAAAAGACAAGTAGTAGAGAACTTCCGGTTCATTGTAAAGGACTTTATTTTGAAGCTTTAAAATATTATAATAAATTAACAGAAAAATCAATTCAAATATAAAATGTTACAGAAATTTAACCCTAAAAATAAAGACATATTAGTATATGTAAATGGAGAATTATTACATCGTGATAAAGCAGCGGTATCTGTTTTTGATAGCATCGTTCAAAATGGTGATGGTGTATGGGAGGGATTAAGAGTATATCCTCAAGGAATTGTATGTTTCGATAAGCATTTATCTAGATTAATAGAAGGAGCTCACGCATTAGCATATGAAAAAATTCCTTCAAAAGAATTTATAAAAAATGCCATAAAAAAAACATTAGAAGCTAATGGAATGAGCGATAATACTCATATTAGATTGACACTAACACGAGGAGAAAAAATTACATCAGGAATGGACTCTAGATTAAATCAAAGTGGTTGTTCTTTGATTGTATTGGCTGAATGGAAGAAAAAAGTATATGATTTTTCTTCTGGAATAAGGGCTATTAGTTCATCCATAAGAAGAAGCATTCCACAGTATTTAGATTCTAAAATTCACCATAATAATATGATGAGTCTTGTTATTGCTAAAATTCAAGCTAATATTTCGGGTTATGATGCGGCTGTTATGTTAGATGATAGGGGTTTTGTAGCTGAATTAAATGACACAAATTTATTTATGGTAAAAAATAAAAAAGTTTTTACACCTTTTGCTCATGCTTGTTTACCTGGTATAACAAGAGAAACTTTTATTTTACTTTTTAAAGAAAATAATATTTCTATTTCAGAACGAGATATGTCGTTAGCTGAGTTTATTAATGCAGATCTTGTTTTTGCTACTGGAACAAATGGTGAAATTACTCCTGTTACAGAAATTGATGGTAGAACGGTTGCTTGTGATAAAAGTTTTTTAATTGAAATTAAAAATTTATTTGAGAAAAAATTACCATTACTGTGTGAGCCTATTTGATAGTTGTTTTAACGTAATGATCCCATAAAATTATTCCCATTGATACGCTAATGTTAAAAGAATGTTTGGTTCCAAATTGAGGAATTTCTAAAGCCGTATCTGCTTCTTTTAAAGCATCTTCAGATACTCCAAAAACTTCATTGCCAAAAATAAAAACATATTTTTCAGGAAGAAGCGGTTTAAAATCTTTTAAATTAATGCTTTTGTCTGTTTGTTCCACTAATATTATTTTCCACCCTTCTTTTTTTAGTTGAATGATTAACTTTTTTATTTCCTTAATATGTTCCCATTCAACAGAATTTGTAGCGCCTAACGCAGTTCTTTCAATATCGCGACTAGGAGGTTTTGCAGTAAATCCTGTCAAATACATTTTTTTTATTAAAAAAGCATCTGCAGTTCTAAAACATGATCCAATATTATTAAGACTTCTTACATTATCTAATATTATGCATACAGGCATTTTCTTTGAATTTTTATACTCTTTTATAGATAACCGATTGAGGTCTTCATTTTTAATTTTTTTCATCTTATTAATAGAGATTTAGTTGTATTTGATTATTGACCTACTAAATTTTGACTTATTATTTTGAAGTTTTATAAAATAAAGTCCATTTTTTAATTTACTTGCATTATACCTTATTCTATGTATTCCAGAAGTTAAGTTTTTGTTTATAATCTCTTTAATTAATCTTCCATTGCTATCAATCAAGTATAATCTTACTGGCCCAGTATCAATTTTTATTTCTAAAGTAACCCAATCTTTAAATGGATTAGGGAAAGATTTTATATTATCAGCTTGTTTTATGATTTCTCCATTACTTGTAACGGTTCCCAATAAAATTGGAATGTATTGAAAATTTTCATAAAGAATTGATTTTATTGTTGACTCCTCAACTCCAAACCAGTCCATTAGAATAGAGCCATATGCTGATCTAAAATCATATTCATATTCAATATTGTCAATGAATTCAAGAGATGGCAGTGTCCCTATTGGTGAAGGGTTTACAAAAGGACTAATAAAAAACATTGGGGCAGCTTCTCCATGATCTGTACCATATGATTTATTTTGAAAGACACGCCTACCAAATTCAGAGTAGGTCATTGTTAAAACTCTTTCTTCAAGATTTCTATTAATTATGTCTTGCTGAAAAGCATAAATTGATTCCGTAAGGTTTTCCATTAAATATGCATGTTTTCCGGTCTCTGGACTCCCAGCGTCTACTTGATGATCATGTGTATCAAAACCTCCTGTTTTTACAATAAATATTTTAGATTTTAGTCCACCGGCTATTAGTTGAGCAACCATTTTTAATTGATTTGAAAATTTTGATTCAGGGTATTCGATTTTTGATGAGCCCCCATATGTTGCAGCTTCTTCTAATCTATCAAAATAATCGTTAGTTAATTTTGATGCAGTTCTTATATATTCAAGCTCATGTCCATATGGTGTGTCTGGCACATCCCCTTCTCCCTCCTTAATATCTGGAAAGCTATTTAAGTTTTTTATAGACATACCCATATTAATAATTGGACCTTGACATGTACTAGACGAATTATTTCCAATTGTTAGAGCAAGAGGGTCTGGAATATCATTATTTGGATAACCTTCAGGGTATGAAGGATGATTATTACTTAAGTATCTTCCAAACCACCCACTATTTTTGAATTCATGTGAAGAAGAACCGGTATTCCATATATCTGTAGATCTAAAATGCGATTTATTTGGGTTTGGGTATCCAATGTTTCTAACGAATCCTAGCTTATTTTCATTAAATAGAGTTTGAAATTTTTCCATACTTGAGTGCAATCCAGTATCTGAGAGTCCATCCATTTTTAATATTTTATTTTCAGGAATCATAAGGTCAGGCCTTCTAAGAGGCTGAGAGTCACCCCCTGACCCATCTCTCATTAAAATATCATACTGATCTATTGGAATTAAAGTATTAATGCCATCATTACCCCCACCAAGAAAAACCAGGACTAAACATCGATCTGACATAGAACCCGCATTCGTTAATGCAGCTAGGGTAGGTGATTCACCCATAACACTGATTGGCATGCCTGAAATGTACAACGGAATTGTAGATAGGGGTATAGATTTTTTTATAAAATCTCTTCTTTTCATGTTAGCTTAAATAATATTCAGGTGTTAAACATATTTCTTTCAAGAGACTTCTTAATTTTTTATTTAAAGATTCTTTTTTTTCATCATCTGGAGTATTAATATAATCATTGTATTCATCTTCCCACAAATTGGGGTTATTGCCTATGACAATATTTATAAGATCAGACTTTCTGCTATCAGATATTTCACTATACAGTGGGAAAAGCCATTTACATAATGTTTCTATTATTAAAATAATATCCGAAGGTTTATCAATAGAATTTAAAATTTCTAGAGGTTCAGATTTTATCATTAATTCATCATTTTCTTCTGATGCTCTAAAAACTCCATTATTTGATAAATATTTACTAATGTGTTTGGTCCTCATAGGAAGGGTCACGGAAGTAATCCAGTATTCATGATAGAGTGGATTTGATAATATGCAGGCCAGCCAGCCACGTTAGGACTATCTAATATACTTTGTCCTAGTGCATCTGATTCTCTATGTCTTTCCCACCAAAATTTATATTTATGGAAATAAGAAATGTCATCATAATTTGTAAAAGGAATTTGTCTTAATATTCCAAAATTAAAATCAATTGGACCTTTAATTACTGCTCCTTGTATGTGTTGCTCAAAAAAATGAGAGCTCTTAAATAATTGACTTAATACAGGTTTAATTTCAAAATTGTTTTCACGTAATGTTTTAGAGAGAGGGATGATTATTTTTTCTTTTACTTCATCATCAATAACATAGTAAACAAACCATCGATATATTTTTTCACATATGTATTCAGAGACCCTATTGTTTTCAAATATCATATTTATTAAATCTTCATGTTCTTTATCTCCATTATTGCTGATAGATTTTCCTCCAAATTTTGAAGAAAATGTTTTTGTAGAATTGTCATGTCTGTCACTAGTAAAATATTGTCTGTTAGCTCCAATAAAGTTTTTTTCGACTTGCCAACCGGTTAGAACTTTTGATGCTTCGACAATATCAGATTCAGTATAATATGTGTAACTATCATCTCCATCAATTGGACCTTTTCCAATTGTAAATAGCTCTAATAGTTCTCTAGCATAATTTTCATTAGGAGCTTCTTTTACATTATATATTCCACTCAAATACTCAAGTATTTGCGGATCGATATTAACCTTTTTAACAAGATCTTTAAAATTACCAATGAAATTATTTCTAAATTTTTCATGCATCCAATATAAATAACGAGACTCCTTTACAACAGCCCATTCTGTAGCAAAATGATTCTGCCAAAATAAAACCATATTTTCTCTAATAGATATGGGATTTTTTTTATCTAGAATTAAACTTACTCTCCAGCCCGCATATGAACTTTTCCTTACACTAGCTCCTGCTTCCCTATTTTTTTCTGCATTAACCCATGTTTCTCCTAATTGAGTTTCTTTGTCTTTATCATCATCATAATTAATTGGAGGCTCAAAAATCTTTTCGCTATTATCAAGTAATTTTTCTAAGGTTTGATTTAATCCTTCTTCTACACTTTTATTGATTTCCTCTAATGTTGGACCTATGGTAGTTCTTCTTAGTAAATGAGCTGCTTTTTCAAAGTTCCAATCACCCGAGTAATCTTCAATTCCAGCAATATTTCTTGGAAATTCAGGTAATTTTTGATTTGCATATTTTAAAACCTTATCTCTTTTAATAGATGGCTTTTTTTTATCATTTACATTTTGCATATTTAAACTCCAAAAATTTATAATTTAAAATTACTTAAATTTTTTTAATGTTAGATTCTATAAAGCAACAAGAAACACCTTTAATGAGACAATATAATGATATAAAGTCAAAACATCCAGATGCCTTATTATTGTTTAGAGTAGGGGATTTTTATGAGACTTTTGGATCAGACGCAATATTAGCAAGTAAAATTTTAGGTATTGTTTTAACTAAAAGATCTAATGGAGCAGCTTCAGGTGTTGAACTTGCAGGATTCCCTCATCATTCTTTAGAGAAATATCTTCCTAAATTGGTTAAGGCAGGATGTAGGGTTGCTGTTTGTGATCAACTAGAAGATCCCAAGAAAACAAAAAGTATTGTAAAGAGAGGTGTTACAGAATTAGTTACTCCAGGAGTTTCAGCTAATGATAATGTTCTTGATTCAAAAAAAAATAATTATTTAGCATCAATATCAAAAAATAAAGATCTTTTTGGAATTTCTTTTTTTGATATTTCTACTGGAGAATTTAGTTTAACAAACTGTGACTATCATCAACTAGAAAAATTAATTCATACTTATTGTCCTGCAGAAATTATATGTTCAAAAAATGATAAAGAATTTTTTCTTGAAAAATTTAGTGATAATAATTTTTTCTTTATAGATGATTGGGTATATAAAATCGGTTATTCTTATGATAAATTACTTTCTTTTTTTAATGTAAAAAATTTAAAAGGATTTGGAGTTGAAAAAGAGACAGAAGGATTAATTTCCGCTGGATCAACGTTGTATTATTTAGAACTAACAGAACATAATAATTTAAGACATATCACTTCGCTATCTAGAATAGAAAATGATAAGTTTATGTGGCTAGATAAATTTACCATTAGAAATTTAGAATTAATAGCACCACTTCATTCAGATTCAATAACATTAAAAGATGTTATCGATAAAACATTTACACCAATGGGTTCTAGACTTATGAGTAAATGGCTTCTTTTTCCTTTGCTAGATAAAAAAGAGATAAACTATAGGCAGTCTATAGTTACAAATTTTATTAAAAATGAAGATCTTCTTAAAAACGTTTCTGACTCTTTAAAATCAATTTCTGATATTGAACGAATAACTTCTAAGTTAGCTTTATTGCGTGTTACTCCGAGGGAACTTATAAATTTAAAAAATTCTCTTTTATGTATAAATGAAATAAAAATGTTGATCAAGCATTCATCTAATAAGATATTATTTAGTTGGTCTAAAAAATTAGATTGTTGTGAGGATGTTATTAAAAAAATAGATAATTCACTTAATGAAGATGCTCCAATTTTATTAGCTAATGGGAGAGTATTTAAAGAAGGGTATAATAATGAACTTGATGAGTTAAGGAATATTTCTAAAACAGGAAAAAACATTTTACTTAAAATTCAAAATAATGAAATTAAAAAAACGGGAATTTCTTCTTTGAAGATTGCCTATAATAAAATATTTGGATATTATTTGGAGGTTACTCATGCTCATAAAGATAAAGTTCCTGATGAGTGGATTAGAAAACAGACTCTTGTTAATTCTGAACGATATATAACAGAAGAGCTTAAAGAATATGAAGAAAAAATATTGAATGCTGAAGAAAAAATTTATTCTATAGAAAATAATCTTTATAATGATTTACTTAATGAACTATCAAAAAATATTTTAAAACTACAATCAACTTCTTTATCTATTGCCTTTGTGGATTGTTTAATTTCTTTTGCAAACTCTGCGGTAGAGTATAAATTTTGTTTACCTACTATTTCTAATGATAATGTCATAGATATTAAAAAAGGAAGACATGTTATTATTGAAAGATCTTTGTCACCAGATGAAGTATATATACCTAATGATGTGTATCTAGATAATCAATCTCAACAAATTATTATTGTTACTGGACCAAATATGGCTGGTAAGTCAGCTCTCATAAGGCAAACAGCTTTAATTGTTCTTCTCACCCAAATAGGATCTTATGTACCTGCTGCATATGCAAAAATTGGTATAATAGATAAGATTTTTACTAGAGTTGGAGCTTCTGATAATATTTCTAAAGGAGAATCTACTTTTATGGTTGAAATGTTAGAAACTTCTAGCATTATGAATAATTTAAGTGATAGAAGTCTTATCCTCATGGATGAAATAGGTAGGGGAACTAGTACATACGATGGAATTTCAATCGCATGGTCAATAGTTGAGTTTTTACATAATCACAAAAAATATAAACCTAAAACTCTTTTTGCAACCCATTACCATGAATTAAATCAGTTGTCAAATAATTTGCCAAGAGTAAAAAATTATAATGTATCTGTAAAAGAAATTAATAATGAAATAATTTTTTTACGAAAACTTATCCCTGGTGGTACTGAGCATAGTTTTGGTATAAACGTAGCTCAACTTGCAGGTATGCCTAACCAAATATTACTGCGAGCATATCAGTTACTTGAGAGGTTAGAAAAAAAGAATTTGAAAGAGCCTTTAAAGGGCAATGATTCTACAAAAGTAGTAGAAAAACAGTTAACTTTTCTAACACCTGATCCTAGATTTGAAAAATGTAGAAAACTTTTGACGGATGTAAATATTAATGAAATTAATCCCTTACAGGCCCTTGTTAAACTTAATGAAATGATAGAAATATTAAAATCGAATAAAAAATAAAGTTATAAATTTTTTTATTTTTTACAGGGGATTTTTGTTATAGGATTATAAATTTGCAGTCCTTTATGAATTAAGCGAGATTAGCTCAGTGGTAGAGCACAACCTTGCCAAGGTTGGGGTCGTGGGTTCGAATCCCATATCTCGCTCAAAGTACAATTTGCCCGGATGGTGGAATTGGTAGACACGCAGGACTTAAAATCCTGTGGACCTTAAAGTCCGTGTGGGTTCAAGTCCCACTCCGGGTACTAAATGGGACGAAAGCTCATTTTGAACCAAACCTTTATTAATTTCGTAGTTTTTCAATTGCATTCAATATACTCTGTTTATCCCTTTCTAAATCTTTCCCTACACTTCTGAAAAATGTCTGTCTGTCTTTGGGATAATTCAGTTCGAAATCTACTGGAATTCCGATGTTTTCATAATGTTTGTCATTATTATCTGTGTAAATTTCGTTTGAAAGTGAAAAGTGCCAACCATTTGGTAAAGTTTTTTGTAAAGCGTCTGATATTGCTCCATTAGTATGTGAGCCAATACGTTTTAATTGATTTAACTCCATTGAACTTAAAGATATCATATCTGTCGCACTTGCAGATTGTTGTGAAGTCAATAAATAAACTGGTTTTGTATATGGATTTTTGGTAGAGTCCAAATATATTGGTGTTTTCTTAGTGAAACCATCATAATGCCTTGCTTTTTTAGAAGCAATCTGTTTTCTATTTGCATTAAAACGTTTTAAGATTTCCAATGCTACTACATCTTGTCCACCACCATTAAAACGAACATCAATAATAATATATTTGGTTTCCTTGAGGTCTTCCATTATCGTGTCCATAATATTATTTATCCCAGCAACTTCTTTCGAAATCTGTTGCTCATAACTCAATTTATTAAAGGCATCCATATATGTGTTAACAAAACCATTTTCTTTAACCAAACTATCGTTCAAGTTTAAATCTGCATACAAGAACATCGCTTTAATTTGTATATACCCAATGTTGTTTTTCATCTTTCCCCAATTGATGAGCCAAGAATCTTTAGTTAAATTTTCTTTGAGATAATAATCTGCAACAAGTCCAGCAATTTCGAAATCTCCATATTCTTTTTGTAGCTCGGTTTCTTCTTCAGTAGAATTTTGTTCCTCTGATAACTCGTAAACTTCATCTGTTGGTTCAATAGAACCGTGATTGTCTTTTAAACTGTCAATCATTTCTTGAATGATTAAATACAATTCAACTTCCGTTGTTTTAGAATTGATTTTTCCTTTTGCAGTTTTATAAATACTATCCCAATTTATTTTGTTTAGTTCAAAAAATGCGTAGTGATTTTTGTAAGTTTCTGCAAATACCTCGAAGTTGTATAGTGGTTTATTTACATTAGTTTTACTTTGTTGACACAATTTCAGGAATTCCTCTGTTCTTGTATATTGATAAACATTAAATCCTCTTTTTATTGAAAGAGTATCATTTATTAATTCTAATGAATTTTTGATTTCGGAAATTTCGCCTCGTTTTGAAGGCAAACAAGAGATGTTCGTTATATCAAAGTATTTATAAGTCGTAGAATCAATTTTTAGAATTTTCCCATAGCCGATAGACTTCCAAATTCCTTCAATAGAATTCTTTGTTTGGTCATTCGATTTACAGCTTGTAATAACAAATAAGAAAATTAAGAGTTTTTTCATACTTTCAATCTACAATTATCCAAGAAAAATTCAAAAGGGGAGTGGGGTTAGTGGGGTTTTTTGTTTAATATAAATCCTATTATTAAATCCATCTTCTAACTTTTGAACAATAATTTTCAAATTCTTTTCCATAAAGTTTTAACATCGCTTTTTCTTCTGGTTCAATTTGAAAGAGATTCATATAAATCACAAATAGTGGTGTTATAATTAAACCAAGAAAAGAACCTAAATAAATAGAAAAAGCAATCAATAGGTTAAGTAATGATAAATAAATTGGATTTCTTGAGAGCTTAAAAACTCCTGTTGTAACCAATGCAGTGGATTCTTCAGGCATTAGAGGATTAAGCGTTGTTTTGTGTTTTCTAAACTCAACAATTCCTGTTAAAAAAAAAGATATCGATAAACATAAAAAAAAGAAAGAAGTATAAAGTTGATAACTAAAAGTAAAAACTTCTAATAAATTTTTGAGCAAAAAAATCAATACTAAAAAAAATACAACTATTATTAGAGGAGGAATTTTATTTTCTAATGATTTCATATATGGTTATTAATTAAATTTACCAACAACAAAGCAAAATTCAAAAGGGGGGATGGGGCATAGGCATATCTTCTTCTTTTAATTCAGCCACTTCTAAACCTCGTAAGTAGGTTAAACTAACATTATAATCCGAATGTTTTTTTATCTATTTTAGTATATATAAAACTTAACCATAAATTAAAATGAAAAAAATCCTTATACTTTCTATATTAATACTAATTACAATTAGTTGTCAAAACCCAACTCAAGACGAAAATCCAATCAAAAAATTTCAAAATAATTTAGTAGAGAAAGGAATCACGGGCTCAAACGTAACACAGGTATTTAAGGATGGAAAAATTATTTATAGTAATATTGCTAATTCAGGTGCTTTAGGCGATAAAGATATTGATGAAAATACGATATTTCCAATATGGTCTATGTCTAAAACTGTAACCACAGTTACAATGATGATTTTATTAGATGAAGGCAAATATAATCTGAATGATAATGTAGCTGATTACCTGCCAGAATATGAAAACATTAATTGTAAGGGGCCTGATGGAATTTACCCTTGTGAGAATGAATTAAAAATAATTCATTTATTGACTCATAGATCAGGTTATACTTATTATGCAAATAATGGAGCTAATTGGGTTTCAGCTTTACATACTGATTTGTACCCTGCAATTACAAATCCAGTCAGATTTAATAATCTTGATGATTATTCTAAAGCAGTTTCTGAAATTCCTTTAGATTTTGAACCTGGATCGATGTATACGTATGGTATTAATCAGGCAATTTTAGGCAGATTAATTGAGGTTATTACGAATAAGAGTTTTTATTCTTATTTAAAAGAAAATATTTTTGATAAATTAGAAATGAATGATACTAAATTTCATTTAACAGCTGCTGATAGAAAAAGATTTCAGCCATTAAGAGTTAATATAAAGCCTAATACTGCTTTTAATAATTCTGACTTCCATTTGGATGGTTACACGTCTGCTTTGGATGGATATACATATGATGAAAATAATAAAGCACATTTTGGAGGTGAAGGTTTAGTTTCAACTATGTCAGATTTCTCAAAATTTTGTGAAATGCTTGTTAATGGTGGTGTATATAATAATGAAAGAATTGTTTCTGAAGAAGGAATCAAGACAATGACTTCAAAATATTCCAATGGATATCCAGATCCAAGTGAACCAAATGTTTTTCCACTAGAAGGATACTCATATGGATTTACTTTTAGTGTACTTGAAGATAGTGATGCTAGGGCATCCGGTGCTCCCAATGGAATATACGGTTGGTCAGGATACCATAATACCTGGTTTTGGATTGATCCTACAAATAAATTATACGCTTTATTTATGTCAAATTCAATAGAACCTGATTTTAGTATTCTAAAAGATTTTGAATTAGCAACTTATAAGTTTATTAATTAACTAAAATTTTATAAAAAGAAAAGCAAAATTCAAAAGAGGAGTGGGAGAACCAAACCTTTATTAATTTCGTAGTTTTTCAATTGCAAATCCTATTATAATTATTGGTGAAAGAATTCCAAGTAAGAATCTCCATTGTGGCATTATTTGACCTTGCCAAAAAAAAGTTTCAAGAAAATAGTAAAGTTGAAAGGTTAGTTATTCACTGAAAATATTTTGTAATTTTAAATTTTCATTAGGTAAAACAGTATTAATATCATTAGTGTAATTTGTTAAGCTTTGATAAAATTGCTCAACACTAAATGTAAATACTTCCTGAAATATATTTTTCCAATTATTATCTTTAGGATCTTTAACCCAAAAATCATTATAAATAGCTTTAAAAGCATTTTCTTCTGTAAATCCAACTTTTTTTAGTTCTTTAACAAGGCACAATACCATAAATACTGATGAAGAATAATTAGAATCTTGTGTTTTTGATGCATCGTAGGTTTCAAAAATTGTAGGGTTATTAGTTGCTGCAATATCAACTCTATTTTGATCCATTTTAAAATAATTATAAGAATAATATTGTTGAATATATAATGATTCAAATGATGATGCTCCACCTTCTGATAACCATTTTAATTCTATTTTATCATCAAAAAAATTTTTTGATAACATTTGATATACATGAAAATATTCATGAGCAATAACACTATATCTATGCATTGATTCCCATTCAAACTCTTGATATGGTATTTCTAAAACCATGTACTTACCATTTATTTTCTCACCATTACCACTTATTGATGCACCTGTAGCATTTCCTATTTTATCTTTAAAGGGTTTATTAACATCACTATTCCATGCATAAATTGGTAATTCATAAAAATAACTGGATGCTTTAATTGGTATTATTTGATTTAAATTTTCCATGATTATATTAAAGTCACTTACCCAGTTAGATGGTAAACTTTCATGCAAATTATATTCGAAAGTAAATTCTGTAGGTATTGATAAATTTTCATCTTCTGAATTACAAGATGATATGGATAAACAAATTATAAATAAAAGATATTTTTTCATAATTTTTATTGTTTAGTTAAAAGAACAATCTACAACTATCTAATAAAAATTCAAAAGGGGAGTGGGGTTAGTAGGGTTTTTTATTTATTCATATAAGACTTTAATATCTGGATTACAAACTACAACTCTTGATATTTCTAATACTGTTTTTCTATCTTCATAAAAGTTAACTAACACATCTTCATTATATAAGTTATTACCAGCTGAACAACTAAATGTTAATGTTACTCTTACATCATCAATTCTTACCATTCCTTTATCAAGAGTAAAAGTTTGATTTTGCGATGTAACATCAAGCACATAATTAGGTAAAGAAATTTGAATAAAAGTCAGTCTTCGGATTATTGATTCATCAGTATATCGTAATTCTAATGTGTAAGAAGGTATTATAACCTCATCATCTTCACTACAAGACAGTAAGAAAAACATTGATAAGATTAATAGATATCTCATACCTCAATCTACAACTATCAAAGAAAAATTCAAAAGGGGAGTGGGGGTTGAAGTTATTTGACAGTTATTGATTAATCAATCTTTTAAAGCCTTTAAAATTGAAATATTTATAAATTTGCAACAATTAATTCCAAAAAAAGAAACTCCCTATGAAATTTGAAGATTTAAACTTACACCCTACATTACTAAAAGCTGTTAAAGATCAAAATTACACTCATCCAACTGCTATTCAGGAACAAGCAATTCCTTTATTATTAAAAAAAAATGATGTACTAGGGAGCGCTCAAACTGGAACTGGTAAAACAGCTGCTTTTGCATTGCCTATTTTACATCATCTAATAAATGAAAGAAATAATAATGATGGTAAAAAAAGAATAAGAACTTTAGTCGTAACTCCTACAAGAGAACTTGCTATACAAATTGCTGAGAACTTTACATCCTATTCAAAATATAATAAAATTACAAATACCGTCATTTTTGGAGGAGTGAAACAAGGGACTCAAACCACTACACTTAGTAATGGTGTTGATGTGTTAGTAGCAACTCCAGGAAGATTGTTAGATTTAATGGGACAGGGATATATTTCATTAAAAGATATTGGTTATTTTGTTTTAGATGAAGCCGATAGAATGTTAGATATGGGGTTCATCCATGACATTAAAAAGATATTGGACAAATTACCAAAAGAGCGTCAATCTTTATTCTTTTCGGCTACTATGCCTAAAAATATCGTAGAGCTTTCATCTCAGATATTAAAATTACCTAAACAAGTATCCGTTAATCCTGTGTCTTCAACTGCCGAAACTATTCAGCAGTTTATTTACTATACGAATAAGGCAGATAAAAAATATTTGTTACTGCATATCTTAAAAGATAAAAATATTAATCAATTATTGCTGTTTTCAAGAACTAAGCATGGTGCCGATAGGATAGCTCGTAATTTAAAAAAGAAAAATATTCGAGCTTCAGCAATTCATGGAGATAAATCACAGAAACAAAGACAAAAATCATTACAGTCCTTTAAAGATTCCGAAATACGAGTTTTGGTAGCTACTGATATTGCCGCTAGAGGTATTGATATTGATAAGTTAAGTTATGTACTGAATTATGATATCCCTAATGAGTCAGAAACGTATGTGCACAGGATAGGAAGATGTGGTAGGGCAGGAGAGACAGGAGTTTCTATTTCAATATGCGAACCAGAAGAAAATGAGTACGCAAGAGACATTGAAAAATTGATAAAGCAAAAAATTGAAGCGGTTCAAAACCATCCTTTCCCTCAAACGGATAAGCCTATGAATGCACAGCAGAAAAAGGAATTTGAAAAGGAAAAGCAAAGAAAGAAACAAGAATTTTTTGCTAATAGAAATAAAAATAGAAGTGCTAAAAATTCTAATAGCAGAAATAAGAGGAGGCAGTATTAATTAGAATAGTTCGGGGTAGCAG
>Ga0105349_10000121_pt1 | contig 27595 bp, 23 predicted proteins | sample EN1Hudseemescosm_FD_83661 | JGI IMG/M metagenome (GOLD analysis project Ga0105349, IMG submission 83661) | Methane-oxidizing microbial communities from mesocosms in the Hudson Canyon - EN1B Hudson Canyon | ecosystem: Environmental > Aquatic > Marine > Cold seeps | place: Hudson Canyon...
CAAAAACCTGTGTTGAAGCTTCGAGTTCATCGAATGGGATGGCCTCTTTATGGATCGGACGATACTCACTCACCTTAGCGGGTGGCAACTTGTCCACCGGTTCGCCAAGGAGATTGAACACTCGACCCAATACTTCTTCACCCACAGGAACCTTAATGGGAGAACCGGTATCGGAGATTTCCATGTTGCGAACGACACCATCCGTCGAGGCCATGGCGACCGCTCGAACCCTGTTTCCTCCGAGGTGCTGTTGCACTTCGAGAGTTAACTGGATTTGACCTTGGTCAATCTTCAACGCGTTGTATATCGGAGGAAGGTGTCCTTCGGGGTATTCGGCATCAATCGTTGCACCGATCACCTGAACTACCTTACCGACGTTTGCATTTTCACTCACGGGTTTGACTCCCGTCTCTCTACCCAGTGATCGAATCACCGGAGTACATGTTTAAATCAGCCCGAGACCTCAACGCCACCGATCACTTCCAGGATCTCCTGGGTGATACTTGCCTGACGCGTACGGTTATAAAGCTGGGTGTATGTTTTGGCCATTTCCTCAGCATTGTCAGTGGCGTTTTTCATAGCAATCCTTCGAGCAATTTGCTCGCTAGCTGCCGCCTCTACCAATACCTGGAAAAACTGCATTTTCAAGGAAAGCGGAAGGAGCCTTCCCAATATCATTTCTGGATTTGGTTCGAGGATGAAGTCTTTGCCTCCACCCCATTCTTCCTCCGAAACCGCGAGCGGCAAAAGCTGACGAAGTTGCGGAGACTGTCGACTCGAACTTTCGTAATGGGTAAAGACCAAACTGATTCCGTCAATCTTTCCCTTCTCAAAATCATTCATCACTGGCTCAAAGACTTCTTCCGCCTCGTCAAAGGTGGGTCGATCCTCAAACTGCGTGAACTTGCCAGCAGTTTCTATATCAAGGTAACGGAATCGGGCGATGCCCTTTTTACCAGCAACGTAGACATCGACTTCGATACCTTCGCTGTTTTTCTCCCTGATAAACTTTTCTGCCAACTTCAGTACATTGGTGTTGTAACCCCCGCAAAGCCCTCGGTTCGCAGTCACCACTAACAACGCTTCACGCCGAGAAGTCTCGGGGACTCTCAGAAGAGGAAACTCACCGGATTCGGCATCGCCTCCTGCACCACCGAGATCCTTCAGAATCTCGCTGAGCTTGTCGCCATATGGCTGGGTCTTTTCAATTCGCTTTTGACAGACCACGGCCTTGGCGGTGGAGATCATCTCCATCGTCCGTGTGATCTTCTTGGTGTTACTCACCGAGCGAATCTTGTTTTTCAACTCTCTGGCATTGGCCACGAGTTTCTCCTCTTGTTCAGTCGGTCTCTAACGAGACCTTCATGAGTCTGTTTACTGGGGCAACTTGGCAGCGAAATCTTTACGGAAGTTCGTCACTGCCGAGGTCAACTTTGTCTCCATGTCGTCAGAGATCTCACCCGTCGAAGTGATCGACTCGAGAATCTCCGGGAATTCAGTACGGATGTGCTCAAGGAACTTATCCTCGAATTCAGCCAGTGAATTCACGGGCAACGCATCCAAGTTTCCGCTGGAGCCACACCAAATGATGACGACCTGTTCAGAAATCGACATTGGCTTGTACTGAGACTGCTTGAGGATCTCCACCATTCGGAATCCACGATCCAGCTGCGCCTGAGTGGCCTTGTCCAATTCGGTTCCCAACTGGGCGAAAGCTTCCAACTCACGGAATGCTGACAAGTCCAGTCGCAAAGATCCTGAGATTTTCTTCATGGCCTTGATCTGTGCACTTCCTCCGACTCGTGAGACGGAGATACCCACGTTCACCGCAGGTCTTTGCCCGGCGTAGAACAGGTTGGGCTCCAGGTAGATCTGACCATCCGTAATCGAAATCACGTTCGTGGGGATGTACGCGGAGACTTCACCTTCTTGCGTCTCAATGACGGGAAGCGCTGTCAGCGATCCTCCTCCGAGGTCATCGGAAAGTTTCGCCGAACGCTCAAGAAGACGGGAGTGCAAGTAGAACACGTCACCAGGGTATGCCTCACGGCCTGGTGGACGACGCAAGAGCAGAGAAATCTGACGATACGCAGCAGCCTGCTTGGACAAGTCGTCATACACACAAAGAGTGTGTCCACCTTTGTACATGAAATGTTCCGCCATGGCACAACCGGAGTAAGGTGCGATGTACTGCAACGGTGCCGGAGCAGAAGCAGGGGCACTCACCACGATGGTGTAGGCCAAGGCTCCTTCTCGCTCGAGACGATCCACAACACCAGCTATCGTCGAACCTTTTTGTCCGACTGCGACATAGACGCAAATAACGCCACTGTCCTTCTGGTTGATGATGGTATCGATCGCGATGGCGGTCTTACCGATTCCACGGTCACCGATGATCAGCTCTCGCTGACCACGGCCGATAGGAATCGTGGAGTCGATCGCCTTGATACCGGTTTGAAGCGGCTCGTGTACAGACTTTCTGTCAGCGATTCCCGGCGCAGGAGACTCTACAGGACGGTAAGTATCCGTCTTGATGGGGCCCTTACCGTCGAGGGGATTACCGAGAGGATCGACCACTCTTCCGAGCAAGGCCTCTCCACAGGGAACCTGCATGACAGTACCGGTCCGCTTGACTGCATCGCCCTCTTTCAAGGTCGAAAAGTCTCCCAGGATCACAGCTCCGATTGAGTTCTCTTCCAGATTGAATGCCAGGCCGTTGGCACCGTTTGCAAACTCGAGCATCTCACCTGCCATGCAGTTAGAGATACCATAGATGCGGGCGATTCCGTCCCCCACCTCGAGTACGGTGCCCACCTCGTCAACGGCCAAGTCAGACTGGTAATTCTCGATCTCCTTCTTGAGGACAGAGGAGATTTCGTCGGCATTAATTTTCATCGATCAGGTCTTTCCCGAATCGGGTTTGTAACACTTCTTGACGAACCCTGTGCAAATGACTGCGCAAAGATCCGTCAACGACCAGGTCACCGACCTGAATCGTCAATCCTGCGAGGAGTTCGGGGTCTACCGCTTGAGTAGCCACAACCTCCCTGCCCGTTTTTGTCTGAATACTCGCCACCAAGGACTCCCGCTGTTCTGCGGGCAACTCAACGGCACTCGTGATCGTGGCCTTTACACGGCCTGCAGCGGCATCTTCCAACTCCGAATAGGTGTCGGCGATGTCCTGCACCAAGAACTGACGTCCCCGGTCAATCAGCAACTGGAGCAAGTTAAGAACCTGCTCAGCCACCTTCCCCGTCAAAGCAGACGAGAACACAGCTTTTTTATTTTCCCTGCTGATCTTAGGGCTCTCGATAAACACCCTCATCTGAGGATCATTCGAGATGGCGTTGGCAACAGCTATCAGTTGCTCACCAAATGCCGAAGCTTCCCCAAGGGAACTACCGACCTGAAGCATCGCAGATGCATAGGCCAAAGCTGCCGGGTGTCGCTGTTTTGTCGAAGCCGCCATGGGCTACTCCTCGTCGATTACTTGTCGATTTTCTGGTACTGCTCAATCGCTTCCTGGGCGATGCGCTGGTGATCCGATCCCTCCAGGGACCGGCCGATCAAACGCTCGGAAATGGTCAACGATAGATCCACAGAAAGTTTGTGAACCTCATCGATCGCCGTATCCTTGGCTCGACTGATCTCGGTGAGCGCTTTATCAGTCATCGCTTCCGCTTCTTTTGCAGCAGAGGCTTTAACTTGCTCGGCAACAGCCTGCGCATCTCTTTTTCCTTCGGCGACAATCTCGCTAGCTTGACGACGAGCATCACGAAGGATTTCTTCATTCTCCGTGTTGGTCTTCGCCATTTCAGCCTGCATACGATCGGCAGCCTCTAGGGATTCCTTGATCTTTTGCTCTCGCTCTTCCATGGCCTGAACGATCGGTCCCCATGCGAATTTCTTCAGCGTGAGGAGCGCGGTCAGGAAGATTCCTACGGTCCAAGCAGCCGTTTTCAAATCAAAGTCCATAGGACCTTTGCCACTGGTGTCCGCAGCGAAAGACGCTGCCGGGAAGAAGATAAGAGTCACTCCAACGATCAGGAAGGAGAGCTTGCTCGTCAGTTTCTGCATTAGGCAGCAGCCTTGGTGGCGTTGATGATTTCGGATTGGATCAGGAAGCAGATCACCGCAGCAAAGAGGGCGACACCCTCGACGAAAGCAGCAGTCAAAATCATGTTCGCACGAATGTCACCGGCAGCCTCAGGATTACGGGCAATGCCTTCCATGGCGGATCCGGCCAAACGACCAATTCCAATGCCTGCACCAACTGCTGCAAGGCCTGCACCGATACCTGCGCCCAGAATGCCGTAGTTGAGTACAGAACTATCTGCAACCGCAAGGGTGATGAAACTCAGAATTTCCATAGTTTCCTTTCTTGATCACCCTTTGGGTGATCCACGATTCACTTCCCCGTGAATCGTCATTTATTGATTTGTTAAAATCTTCCTAATGCTCCGGATGAAGAGCCGCTCCCAGGAAGACAGTGGTCAAATTAGTAAAAATGAACGCCTGAATCATCGCGACCAGAAGTTCAAGAAATGTCAGCATTACTGCACCTGTAGCAGAGACGAGAGAAATACCGCCTCCGATCAGGAGATTGTCGAGACTCACAACGGTTGTTCCCATCATGATCACCGCCAAGAGGATGTGGCCACCCATCATGTTGGCAAAAAGTCGAATCGCCAAAGCTGCAGGTTTGATCAAGTGCCCCGCCGCCTCGATGATGATCATCAAGGGCCAAAGAGGAGCGGGTCCAACGAGAAGGCTGTCTTTCCAGTAGGAGACAACGCCATTCTGCTTCATGCCGAAGAAGTGGTAAGTGACGAAGGCGATTCCCGCAAGGGCTGCCGTGACACTGATGTTTCCTGTGGCTGTCGCCAAGAAGGGGACAAGACCTAACAAGTTACAAAACACGATGAAGAAAAAGTAAGTCCAGAGAAGAGGAAGGAACCGATTGGTATCCGCACCGAGACTGGGCTTGACCATGTCATCCCTAAGGAACACCAGAGTCGCCTCTAGCATGCTTGAAAGGGTGCCCTTCGATTCTCCTGTTTTTATTTGACGCTCAAGACCTTTGGCAACACGACTGAACAAAAATACGCAGACGAGAGTGGAGATCAGCATCATGAACACATGCTTGCTCAGCCCGATCTGGTCCAGAATCGGGTGATGCAACCAAAAGAGCGTCATGTCACTCGAGAGAGAGTGATCCAACACGTGACCGAGAGGATCACCTGCGGCAAATGTCAGCATCCCGCACCTTTCTGTCCGCAACCTGAATCCAATGACGTGTAAGGTATCATTCTGGTTGCGTTTCCTTGTCCTGTTTCAAATCCCCACCCGAAGCGGGAACGTCTTTTCGTTTTCTCACCGTTTCCTCCTGCAGATACTGCTGCAAGGAGAAGATCTCTACACCAAGAACCACGAGGTAAAAAGAAACCGCCGCGATCAGTGTTCTACCGCCAGTCTCGCGGCCGTACATCTCAAACACTGGCACCTGACTCACCGCCAGAACCAACGCCCTCAATCCCATCCCCAGAAAAACCTTGCCGATCGCCCGGTCCGACTCAGGCCGAAGCACCGCCAAAAGGTTGCGTATCCCGAGCACGCCCAACAAGGCGGCCACCAGCATCCCGTATCCAAGGATAGCCAGCGTGTCCTCTTCCCAAAGGGAAGAGACCGGCGAATACACTAGGGCTCCAATGATCAAAAGAAGACCACAAGTCCTCAGCAGAAATCTCAGCGTCAATCGCGAGAGTCCGCTCAAGGGGACCTCCGGTTTTCCCGATATTTTGTTTACCAGTCTCAAGTCAGCACTCGCACTTCAACCCCGTCCGGATTCCTTCAGGGCTTGAACGATCACGGAAATGAAACCCAGGAGACATCCTCCCAGCACACCCCACGGATCTGTTTCATACCGACTGTCGATCCATTGACCGACCCATGTGAAGATCACGAATGCCAGCACCATTTGCAATCCTATGGTGCTCCAACCCGCAGACCCCTTGAGCTCAACTCCTGAAGGATCTTTCGCTGAATCAGCGGAGTCTTTCGATCGTTTTTGCTCAGCGTTTTCCTCTGTCATCTATCCCCACTCCAGAATCGGCTCAACAAGGAAAACAACCCTTTTCCCCCGTGAGAGATCCCCGATTTATTGGGTTCGAATCTCATGGAAACGTTCACATGTGGCGAGGATAGTCCACCCTGACAAAGGGGGTCAAGCAATTCAGAGACCCCTCCCCGAACTGGCTGCATAGAAGAAAAATCTCATCCAGGGTTTATCCAGAATGAGCCGATCTGGAATATCCGCTTCTGAGACCGATCTGAAGCCCAGATGCGGTATTCGAGACCTCTTCAGTGCACTCCTGCCGGATCAAGAACCCAGTGCGTCCACCACTTGCTGAGCCCTGACTGACGCGGGATCGATCAACAATGCCCTATTTGCGATTTTGAGAGCTTCCTCATTTTCTCCAAGTTTCCAGAGAACCCAGCAGAGATCTGGATAGATCTCTTCGAGTCGGGGTTCCTCCATGGCCAAACGAAGGTTCAGTTCTCTTTTGGCATTGGGCCAATCACGGAGTTCTAAATATGCACGCGAGAGGATGGCATGACCTTCATCTCCATAAGGTGAGATGTACGGCAGATCCCAAGCGGCTTCGACGACTCCACTCCAATTCTCTCTTTTGGAAAGCGTCTTCGCCAAAAGGAGCCGGGTCGGAGCATCATCCCGATTGTAGAGCACCTGTGATTGGAGCGACTGGATTGCGGCATCTTCCATATCCAGATCTTTTTGTAGAGTCGCCAGTTGAGCCCATGGGCTTCCACTTGATACCGGAGAACCTGTCGCCGTGGGTGCTTGTGAGGTGGCTTCAGTCAAGAGCTTCAGAGGTTCTGCGGTTTCACCCCTTTTTCTGAGTTGATCCGCAAGGAGCAATCGACAACGCCAACTCCAAATCGAATCTCCTTCGATCGCCTGCCTCAATGAAGCGATGCCCTTCTCTTTCAAACCTTCATTCAATTGGATCAATGCTTTGACCGCTGCCAAATCTGGATGATCTGCCTGAAGTTTTTCAGCCTTCCCCAAAACCAACTCGGCATCGGCGATTTTTTTTGCCGAGAGATATGCAGAGGCGAGCCAAATCCAATGGCGGGCCTCTTCAGGATCGTCTTCGGCTTTTTCTCTCAATACATCAATATGACGCCCCTCAAAGCTGGGCCCCACTCCTGCTCTCTGAACTCTGATCGCCAACCACTCTTTAAACTGTTGATCAAATTCACGAGTGGAAACTCCCAGAATCTTCTGGATCACTGAAGGTGTGGTTCCTCCACTGGAGTAGGCTTTCAACATCTCCCTGATGGCCGAAATACCTTTTTTCTCGACGATCATCTCGCATATAAGTCCACCCTGAACATAGCCGACGAGAATCTCTCCAGGCCATTTGGGGCTCATAAACGCACCCTGGAGGGCGTCTATGGGTCGAAGAGTTCCTGCGTAGAACTCCGAGGAAACCATCAAGGGTTCGTGCCTCTTCCAACGGGGTCGGGTTCGGCCTTCCTCTAAAACAGACAACCCCTCTCCGAACCATCTTGGGATTCTGTGTTTTGCTTTTTGTAACGTCACGACATGAGCCAACTCATGGACAGCCACCGCACCCCAATTACCCGGCAACGCATTTGGTGTTGTCAAGGTAACGAGTCGTCCAAAGCAAACTCCACTCGCAGCCAAACCCGGAAGCCCGATCGACCTCGCAGAGAAATATGAGTGACTAGAAAAATCTTCTATCGTCAACGGACGCAAAACTTCAAGGCCATAGTCAGACTCTAGTGCAGTTCTAGAATCTTTCATCAAGGGCATCAGGTACGGCATTAGGAAAGGCCCCTCATCCGATTTCATTCGAATGATTAAACCGTCGTCTTCTCGAGTGATGAAATTCTCATCGATATGCTTCATCAAGGTTCGAGTATTTTTTACCCAGACATTAAATCGATCTTTTTGCCAAGCTTCTTCAAGAACTTCACGCCCCTTCTCTTCTAATCCGCTTCTCAAGGCGTTGATGGAAAATATGGCATATGACTTTGGGATGCCCGGATCCAGCTCCATCGCCTTCAGGGCAAATTCAGCAGATTCCCGATAGAAAAATCTATCGACAAGTCTTTCCGCAAGGGTTGCGTAAAAGAGGGCTGGCTGAGGTCGGGAGGCTTCAACCGAATCCCGCAAAGCGGCAAACTCATCGAGCTTTGCAGTGGCGTAATACACCGCTGCCAATAACCCCTGAGCCTCTTCATTTTGCGGCTGAATGGCGAGAACTCTTCTGTAGTACTTCTCCGCCTGGGGCCAATTCTCGCTGGAAAAGGCGATATCACCCTCTAGCAAGAGTGCCTCCGGATGGTCAGGCCATACCGCATGAGACCTAGCCAATAACTCCGTGACCTCTTGACCCCGTTCACCCGGGTATGCGTAGTCGGTCCAAATGGCTCGTGCTAAACCCACCAACGCAGCTGCGCTTTTAGGATTCGTACTCAAAGCATCTTTAAAGTGACTTCTGGAATCGGGGTAATTGTATTTAGAGAAGAGCGCCTGACCACTGGCCACATGTGCTGATACTGATTTTGGATCAAGATATAGAGCACTATCATACATCACTTCGTATGCATCTCTAAATCTCTGCAACCCTTCACAAGCTTTTCCAAACCAAACGAATTTATCAGCGCTTAATGCCTGTGCTTCTGATTTTGGCATCTTTTTATAAACATCAACAACTGCCCTCAGAAGATCTTCACCTTCTTTTCTTTTTCCCTCATTGATCTTCAACATTCCGAGCTTAGACATCGCTTCGAAATTTCCGGGGTCGATTAATAATGCTTTTTCAAAGTTTTCAGTGGCACCTTTATAACGTCCCAAGTGCATCTTTATCTCGCCCAATAGTGAATAAAGATCTGCGCCAGCTCCTTCTTTCTCGATCACATTTTCGAGAACTTTTATGGCATCGGCACCTCGACCTTTTTCAAAAAATAGTCGTGCTTCGAGTAATGGGAACTCACCCGGCTCTTCTTCTACCCAATCGAGTGCTTCTTGATACTGACCCGTCTCAAGGAGAAGCCGAAATTCTTCTGCATCTTCGCTGGACTGGGCCCAGCCAAATCCAGAAACAAAAATGAGTGCCAACATACTGAGTAAAACGCTATTGATTTTGATCACCTGGGACAAGGTCATGGGCATTGCTTCTCTCCACACCGCATTCTTTGGATGAAGTTCAATTTGCACCCGACTTCTCGGGGGCGAAGTTTTCATATCCTACACCAGTTGCTCCTCAGGGACATTATTCGACTGATACTGCAATATCTCCCTGAACAGTTTCCCGGCGATTTGTCGTGTTTGGCCTGACCATCCTATTCTCCTATGTAGGCGTTGTGCCTCATTTCGTAACTCAGGGAGGGAGTCCCGCTCTTGGCCGTCAAATTCACCGAAAAGGCCGAAAAGGTCCTGCAGCTCGCAGGTAACGAGGCGAACCGCCTTGGCCATGGCTATATCGGTACAGAACATATCTTGTGGGCCTTACTGCATCAGCCTGACTCTGTGGCTGTGCAAGCGATACAAAAATGTGATCGCACCACAGATGAATTGCTTCGCTCACTTAGGGAAAGTCTCGATCGTATCCCCTCCAGTAAAGGGAACCATATAGAAGACACCCCCTATACACCCCACGCAAAACGCTGCCTTGAACTCGCAAGAGAACAGGCTGTCGTCCTTGATCAATATTATATCGGTACAGAACACCTACTGATCGGATTGAGTAAGGAAGACGAAGGGGAAGCTTCGAGAATTCTTGCGGAAAGAGATCTCGGCAAAGACAGACTACAAAACGTGATTCAGAGAATGCTTGGAGGAGATGTGGACAGTTCTCAGGGAGCCGCCGTTAAACGATCTGGAATAGCAACACCCACACTGGACTCAAACGGTGTGGATCTCACTGCTATCGCAGCACAAAACAGACTCGATCCTGTGATCGGTCGTCAAAAGGAGATTGATCGCATCATTCAGATCCTCTCCAGAAAAACAAAGAACAACCCTGTTGTCATGGGAGAGCCTGGTGTTGGTAAAACAGCCATCGTTGAGGGCCTCGCACAACGCATTGCACAGAGTGCTGTTCCAGAAACGCTTTCACGAAAGCGCGTGGTATCACTCGACCTCGCTTCTCTCTTGGCAGGTACTAAATATCGCGGAGAATTCGAGAAGCGTATCAAGGCGATCATTAAAGAGATTTCTGAATCCGGAAACGTGATCCTCTTTGTCGACGAATTGCACACCATCATGGGTGCGGGAGCTTCTGAGTCGAGCTTGGATGCTTCAAACATCCTCAAGCCAGCACTCTCGCGCGGCGAGATTCAGTGCATCGGAGCGACGACCCTCGATGAATACCGTAAGCACATCGAAAAAGATGGAGCCATGGAGCGTCGCTTCCAGCCCATCATCGTCGATCCGCCCAGTCGTGATGACGCACTTGAGATTCTCACAGGACTTCGAGATACATTTGAGGCTCATCACAGGGTTCAAATAACAGATGAAGCCCTCGAAGCGAGTGTCGACATGTCGATCCGCTATATCTCTAACAGGTTCCTTCCCGACAAGGCTATCGACGTGCTCGATGAGGCCTGTTCCTGTGAACGGTTGCAGCGCACCACTCGTCCGCCAGACCTGACAGAGATCGAGGAAGAGATCGATCAGTTGCAACAGGATAAAAATGAATCTGTGTTTGCACAAGACTTCGAACTGGCTGCTCAAATTCGAGACAACCTCGAAAGTAGAAAAAACTACAAAGAGCAAATCATTTTTGATTGGAAAGCCAGTTCAAAGGAAGTGGATGGCCAGGTAGATGCTTCAAGCATCGCAAAGACTGTCGCCGAAATGACAGGCGTTCCCATCCAGAATCTTCAAGAAGAAGAAGCTTCTCGCTTGCGTAAAATGGAAGAGACACTGCATGAAGATGTAGTCAGTCAAGACCATGCCGTTCATTCGATCAGTCGCGCAATCCGAAGGGCTCGTGCAGGTCTCCGTGATCCACAACGCCCCATGGGATCGTTCGTATTCGTAGGCCCCACCGGTGTTGGAAAAACTCTGGTGGCAAAGTCCCTGGCGAAGTTTCTCTTCGGAACCGAAGACGCCATATTGAGCATCGACATGTCGGAGTACTCTGAAAAGCACTCCGTCTCCCGCTTGATTGGATCTCCTCCTGGATACGTCGGGTACGATGAGGGTGGACTGCTGACCGAGAAGGTACGCCGTAAGCCCTACCTGGTCGTTCTCTTTGACGAGATTGAAAAGGCACATGCCGACATCACCAATACTCTTCTTCAGGTACTTGAAGAAGGACGATTGACAGATGCCTTTGGTAGAAAAGTCGATTTCAAAAATACGATTGTGATCTTCACTTCAAACCTTGGAGTTCGTGAAGCAGAGAACAAGTCTTCTCTGGGCTTTGTTGAATCAGACTCCGAAAGCAATGAGGCATCACGGAATGCGGTCTTAGATGCAGTTCAGTCCTACTTCCGCCCCGAGTTCCTCAACAGGGTTGACGAAGTTGTAGTCTTCGACGAGTTGGACACGACTGATCTGACTGAGATTCTCGATTTGGAAGTTGCTAAACTCGAGAATCGTATCTCTCAGCTTCAGTTGTCGATTCAAATCGATGACAATGCAAAGAGGTACCTCGTAAACGAAAGTGCAGGCCCCTCAACGGGAGCCCGTGGTCTACGAAGAGTTCTTGAGGACAAGCTACAAGACAAGATTGCTGACCTGATTATCGACGGAAACCTCACTCGAGGAGGAGTCGTCAATGTCTCCCTCCCCGAAGAAGGAAACCTGATCGTCAATGTCACTGCTACGAATGAAGTTCAGTAGCCAAGTCTTCGAGATTGTACTGAAGCTATGATTTGATACCTTGACCGTGGTCATCGAGAATCGATGACCACGGTTTTTTTGGAACAGGTACGCGGATGCAAGATTGTCCTCATTGTGGAGCAGAAGTATCAAAAGGCCGATTGGCGTGCCGTGAATGCGGCAGCGACCTCGACACTGGTTGGCAAGATTCCACCGATATCGACTATTTGTCAGTCGATCTTGGAGAGGACCCTGTTGAAAACACAGTGGTCAAAAAAACCTTCCAGAAAAATATAGTGATCTTGCTTATTCTGGGATTTATCTGCATTCCCATTCTTCATCAACTAGGTGTCAGAGGCTGGGACTTAGGGAATGTGATATTGGCAGTTCTCCTCACCTCTGCGGTCTTAACCTTAAAGAGAAGCGACGAGAATTAGTGCTCAGTTATTCCGGGGTCTGATCCCAGGCTCTCAGAACTATTTTCAACATTGCCCTGATCACCCTTCCATGCCACAGCTGTGATTCCCAAAATAACGAGTGGCCCTCCTATCCAAAAAGATTCTGGAGGAGCTTCTTTAATGACAAGCCACACCAAGAGCGGGGCTCCCGCCATCTCTCCCAAGTAAGAGGTCGATACCACTGTAGGAGGTAACCTTTTCAATGCCGCATTGAGGGGAGTATGGCCCAGCAGAGTGGGGAACAAGGCGAGCAAGAAGGCGTAGCCCCACTCTTTTTCCCCTATCGGTAAAACGGGTAAGTCTTGAATCCATAAATAGACCAACAATGCCAACGCCGCTACGGAATAAGCCCGGGATGTATACACCGCTGTCGACATCTTTGCCGTGGCACTTCTACCCGCGAGAAGATATCCGACAAAAGCCAAAGATCCGATCACAGAGAGAGTCATCCCTATCAGCTTAGCCTCAGCTTCATCTGCACTTCCCGATTCTCCCGAAAAGAGTGCAAGAGTAGATGTCCCCACAAGAGTGATCAAAACTCCAGCGATACGCAGGGCATCCGGCTTAGCCCGCCCTCTCCAAACCTCGATCCCATAAACGATGACCGGATGGAGATAGACCAACACAACAGAAGTGGCGACAGAGAGATATGCCAATGAAGCCATCCAAGCGCCAAAATGAAGTGCAAGGCACGCACCAGAAACGAGAATAGCGGCCCCACCTTGTTTGAAGGGCACATGCTTTTCCCTGAGTGCAAAAGCGAGAAGAACCGGGATCGAAAGTGCCAAACGGAGAAATGCCAATTGCACTTCTTCCATTTCCGCCATTCGAATCCATAGCGTAGACGTAGAAATCCCAAGAATACCGGTAACCAGCAATACCCAGGTTCCAACAGATCTCTTCAAGCGTTCCCACCCATGTGCCACTCACTATCAAGCCGGTGTGGATTCGAAGAATCTATTGATAAGTCTTCTGGGAGCAAAGACTCTGAAAACCCTTGCCAGCAAACAGGTCTTTGAAATCTTTCCAAGGCCGTCATTCCTACAGATGTCCAACGTGAATCGGTCGTTGCAGGCCAAGGTCCGCCATGTTGCATCGCCTCACCCACCTCCACACCTGTGGGGAATCCATTCAGTACGATCCGCCCAACCTTATCTTCCAATCGGTGGACCAGACCCATGTTTCCAGAAAGTTCTCTCTCGGTAGCATGGATAGTTGCCGTTAACTGCCCCTCAAGAGCGTTGGCTACACTTTTCATTTGATCCGCATCTTCACACTCAACAAGAAGAGTGCTCGGTCCAAAGTTTTCTTCCTGCAAAGATCCGTCTTCTAGAAAACGAGAAGCTGAAGTGACGAGCAATCCCGATTGAGCAGAACAAGGACTATCACCACTTGGCCCTTGGCCAATCAGCTCAACATCTGATTTCTGAGACTGCTGAAGAAGCCCTTCCTGATATGCCTGATGGATTCCAAAATGAAGCATCGTTCCAGCAGGGTTTTTCAAGAGGTGCGCCGCGAGTTGCTCCTTGAAAAGTTCCGATTGAGAACTTTTTTCAATCACTAACAAGCCCGGACTGGTACAAAACTGACCCACTCCTAAAAGTACACTTCCTGCCAAGCCCTCTGCGATCGCTTCACTTCTTTCAGAGAGCGCTTCAGGGAATATAAACACTGGATTGGTGCTCCCCATCTCAGCGAAAACAGGAATCGGGCAATCTCGTTGAGTTGCCAACTTCCACAGAGCCATACCTCCGGCTTTGGACCCGGTAAATCCCACAGCAGAAATTCCTGGATGCTCCGTCAACCATGCCCCCGCCTGATGAGATTCACCATGCAGCATACTGAAGACTCCCCCTGGTAATCCTGTCTCCGATACCGCAGCAGAGATAGCAGCAGCAACCAGTTCGGATACACCGGGATGAGCAGGGTGTCCCTTCACTATGACAGGACAACCCGCAGCCAGAGCACTCGCCGTATCTCCCCCCGCCACCCCAAATGCGAGAGGAAAGTTACTGGCACCAAAAACAGCCACGGGCCCCAAGGGAATCATACGGCGACGTAAATCTGGTCTTGGAATCGGCTGACGATCGGGATCAGAGCTCTGAAGTACTGCTTCGCTAAAAGCACCGGTTCCGATGGTTGCTGCAAACTGCCTTAACTGCTGACAAGTTCTCCCCATCTCCGCTTCGAATCGACCTGCAGGAAGTCCTGTCTCTTGGACGCCCCGGGTCTGGATTTCAGGGAGAGCTGATTCGAGATGACTCGCAATCGACTCCAAGAGTTTTATACGAATCTCTTTGGGAAAGAGCAGACGCTGATCATGTATTTCTTGTGCTTTTTCAACAGCAGTATTCACCTGCTCAAGATTCACTTCCGGAAAAAATGGATTTAGGTCTGAACCATCTTCAGGATTACGAGCCTGAAAACCGTCTTTCCCCGAAACTTTTTCTCCTGCAATAAAATGTACTCCAGTGATCATGAAGTCTCTCCACTTCCCTGTAGCTCAGGTCGACACTCCATCGCTGCACGGATGATGCTCAAAGCGCTCTCTCGCAATGACCCTACCGCTGGCATGCGAGGCGACCGAACCATCTCCGATCCTCTGTTCACCTCCTGCTGCACGAGTTTGATCAGTTGAACAAACTCCGGTACACAATCGAGTCTGAGCATCGGCAAGAACCAACGATAAATTTCATCTGCTTTCTTAGCTGCGACAGGATCATGAATTCCATGAAGTGCATTTTCGAAGAGGGACACCGATTCTTCTGGAAAAGCATTCACCAATCCCGCAACCCAGCCAACTGCGCCTTGTCGAACAGCCTCGACAACCATGTCATCCAAACCGGCAAAGAGGGCTAAGCGATCTCCTACCAAAGATTTCACGGCGGTGATACGGCGCGCATCTCCACTTGAATCTTTCACTGCTTTAAGTCTTTCTTGACGGTCGGCAAGATCCGCTATCCAGCCTGGAGGGAAGTCAACTCCATATGCGGCAGGGTTGTTGTAGAGCATGCATGGAAGATCCGTAGCAGCCATCACCGCTTCCACGTGAGACTCCATTTCGTGGAATGGACCCTTGTGAATATAGGGAGGCAATACCATCAATCCTTTTGCACCCATCACCGAGGCCGTCGCTGCCAGTCTCCCGGCTTCTTGCGTAGATGCTGCCGCAATCCCAGGTATGACGGGAACACGATGTCCGACAGCTCGAACAAGGGTGTCGATAACGCGTTGTTTCTCCTCAAATGAGAGAGTGGCTCCCTCTCCCAAGGATCCACATGGAATGATTCCAGTCGCACCGTTATCAACCAACCACACTGCATGCTCAGAGAGAAATGCGTAATCCACTTCGCCTATCTCGTCGAACGGAGTCGTAATGGCGGGCATGACCCCAGCCCAATCCCACTTTAATTCGGAACTCATATCGATCCTTCCAGATCACATGCCCGGCAATAAGGCACACACTTGAGTCATGTTTCCACCCCAATGACGGCAACCACCTTGGGGACTTTGATTTCATGATTCTACGCCAATTGATCCACGGGAACCCGTGTCGAAACGACTTTCAGTATTGAAAGATATTCTTCAAACTCTTCGGGATCTCCGCAGCACCAACAGAAACAAAACCGGTGCTCCCAGTGACGCCGTAATCACACCCACGGGCACATCCCTGTTTTGCAACATTATTCTGCCTAAGCCATCGCAAAGCGGAAGAAATGCAGCCCCAAACATCATCGATGCTGGAACTAGAAAACGGGGCTGTCCCCCTCCAAGTATTCTCATGACGTGAGGGCAGATCAATCCGACAAATGCGATGGGGCCACAGGTGGCCACTCCCGCAGCAACACCCAGAGAGGACAATCCTACGCCCAAAGTTCGTATTCTGGGAACATTGACACCTCTACTTGCGGCACGTTCCGATCCTGTGGCCAAAACGTCTAAGGGTCTCAACAAAGTCAGCATTCCCACGAGCGAAATGCCAAAGAAAGGAGCCGCCAAGATCCAGCGATCGTAACTGATCAGCGACAAGCTCCCCAAAGACCAGCGCAAGGCATCGAGAGCCATCACTTGATCAAATCCAAGTCGTAGGGCCGAAGAGATCGCTCCCGTCATCAAGGTCAGAGCAATTCCTGCTAGGAGCACATCTTCTGTACGGGTTCGAGATCGAGCCGCCACCGTAGCGACCAACGCTGTCACTCCCATGGCGCCAACAAATGCTGCCAACGGAAGCAATGGGAATCCCCCCAATTGCAAAACCGTTCCAGACAGCAACGCAATAATAACTCCCAAAGATGCACCAGCAGTCGTTCCGACTGTTCCCGGTGTCGCCAACGGATTTTGGAGCAGGATTTGCAAGACCGCTCCAGCACCCGCCAACACGGCTCCCATCGACAACCCGACGAGTGCTCTTGGAACTCTCAAGTCAGAAAAAATCTTGTCGCCCAACTCCCCCTCGAGGGTCGGGCCAATCCAAGCTGAAGCGAAACCTGCGCATAGCGTCACAACGCACCAGAGAAACATTTGCAAGAAACTCCAGCTTTTTCGAGGAGCCCCTTCCACATTTTCGGTCTGCAGTGCAGGTTTTACTGAATGAGCCTCCCCGTAGATTTTATCTCTGGCGTCATCCTCTAATGCAGATGCATCTGGAGAATCCAAGATGACTTTGCCTTCTGAGAGAGCAATCACCCGGGTTTGAATCTTCGAGATTTCTTTGATCAAATGCATATCGTGAAGAACAACGATGACGGTTTGACCCGAGATGGCTTTTTCTTGTAAATCCACCAGCAGTCTCTCACGCCACAATGGATCCAAATGATTCACCGGTTCATCCAACAACCAAGCCGGAGTCGACTGCGCTCGCAAGGTCGCTATTTCCACTCTTTGACGTTCTCCGCCAGAGAGTTCCGTCCACCATCTCCGAGCAAGATCTCCCGCTCCGGATTCTTCCAAGGCTTCTCTCGATTTTTCCAGAGAAACGGGACGAGGTTCATCTAAGTGATATCGGGCAGCAGCCACAACTTCTTCAACGAGGATCGCTTCGGGAGAGTGAGATTCCTGAGGTAACCATGCAAACCAATGAGCCCGTTCACGCACGCTCATCGATTCTAGATTTTCCCCCTCCACATGGATGGCTCCACTCGCAATGGGAACTTGTCCCAGTAATGCCGCAAGAAGAGTCGATTTCCCCGACCCATTCGCCCCTAGAATGACGACGAATTCTCCATGATCGATCTCTAGATCGACGTTCTCGAGAACCGTTTTCCCGCCCCGCTTTACTGTGAGTTGGTCGAAACGAAGCCAGGGTTCAGTTTTCATCAACAACCCTCTCCTGCATATTTCTTCGACTCAATCGAGAAATCTCTCCGCGAAGAATATCAACGAGGGTGATGAGTTCCGGACCTTCATCGAGAGCTTGAGGATGGTAGATCGCTCCGATGGTTCCTTTTTCGAGTGCCGACAAACCTGGGATTCCGATATACGCAGCGGCAATTTGTTCCCGGGAGGGTCCAGCTTCTTCATTCGAAGGCACCAAATGCACGATGTAATCGGGATCGATTTCCACAAGAGATTCCAATGATAACTGCGGAGCCCCTTGTAAGGGCACCTCGAACGGATGCCTGAATCCTGCGGCATGAAGTACTTGCCCATGAAGAGAAGATTCACGAATCACCCAAGGGCCACCGCTTCTGTCCATCTCTCCTCCTATAACGAGAAGAACACGGGGAGCATCAGGAGTGACTCTCGATGCGAGCGAGGTTCTTAACTGTTCGGAGAGAGACAGAGCCGCTTCTAGATTCCCACTGATCTTTCCAAGCTTCTCCACACTGGTGCACATCTGATCCACGCTCGACCAAGGAAGAATCACCGGCATTCCAATGCTTCTCAAAGAGTCAACAGGTACTCCCGCTGCCGCTCGCACCAGTAGAACCCTCGCTCCAGACCGAATGATTCTTTCCAAATCGGGAAGCAGCGCTGTTCCCCCACGAGGAAGATCGCTCTCGATATGACAATAATCACTCACGACCGCCAAGTTGGAGGTGGCGCCGATGGCTTTGAGTGTAGAGGTGATACAGGGTGCCAATGACCCCAATGGGTCGGCGGCTGGACTTGAAGCGTCTTGCGAAACTAAAGCGTCTTGCGAAATAGGTTCCGAAAACCAACCTGCCAACAGTGTTGCGGTCAGTACGAGGATGGTCACGGTGACCAATGCGATTCGATCGATGACTTCCTCCCTTCCATGCAACGGCCTCGACGAGTTCAGCCTTCAAGATAACCGATTCAGACAGGGAAGACTCCCTATCGGCTGGTTTCGATTCGAGCTTCCGGAGGAGCTACCGTCCAGGGAGGTCGCACCGAGTCACTTCCCTCCAGAGCAGCGCACATCGAACTTCCCTCACACACTCTGCCTTGGCAATGCCCCATACCCCACCGATGGATTAAACGGGCTTCTCTACGACTGACACATCCCGTTATTTCTCCAGCCCTCACATCTTCGCATCGGCAGACGACATCCTCAGCCCCTGCAAGCTGTAAGACCTCATCTCGCAATGGATGCGCTTTCTCTATCGCCTGCCCCCAGAATCGGTGACGTCGAACTCTGGCCAACAACCTCGATCTCGGATTTCGACCCGCTGAGACTATTCCTGCGACGAGTCCTTCATCAAGAGCCGATTCACTTCCTGCAATACCCGTAGACTCACCCGCACAAAGAACGCCAGGAACTCGGGTCTGTTGGTGCTCATCTACTCTGACAAAACCATCTTCATCTATCTCGCATCCCAACCCTGCTGCCACTCTCGATTCTGGAATAAGGCCATAACCCACGGCAAGTCCATCGACCTCCAGAGTTTTGATTCCTTGCGGAGTCCGAATACTGACTTCCTGAACATGCTGATGACCCCGAGCAGATGTTACCCAACTAGAGGTATACATTTCGACGCCCCGAAGTGAGTTCCATAATTCTCTCGCTGGCCTCCAACGAGATGGCGACAACAGGAGGGGAATCGCCAAAGCACTCCTGTCGGCGAATGAAGCCTGCTCGACAACCACCACTGTTGCTCCCTCGCTCACAGCAAGTTTAGCAACAGCCAAGAGCAAGGGGCCGGTACCTGCGACAACGAGACGCCGACCAGAGACCGGTAGACCTCCCTTGATCAATGATTGCAAGGCACCCGCTCCAACCACACCGGGAAGAGTCCAACCCGGGAAGGGTAAAAATCTTTCTCGTGCCCCTGTCGCAATGACGATCGATGAACAATGAACCCGGTGGCGAGTACCATCCTTGACACTTGCGACCTTCAGTTCTCCTGGTTTTCCATCGATCACTGAATATCCCTGAAGTCTTTGAACTCCTGCGATTCTTGCCCGTTCAATCCAAGGGCGAGCTTCGACAGGTGGTGATCCTCTATGACTCCAAATACGCCCCCCTGGCCCTGGGGATTCGTCGATGATCATCACAGTTTTCCCCAGTTCTGCAGCAGCACAAGCCGCCGCCAAACCAGCGGGCCCAGAACCAATGACAGCGACGTCTGTTTCGAAACTCTTGGTTTCATGAACAGCGCTCACTCCCATCGAAGTTCTCAGAACAGGTTGTTCTCGTTCGATTGTCATCCCCTCCTCGACGTTCACGAGACAGGTTCTGACTCCTCGAACTCCATTCACTGTCGCCCGGCATTCATGGCATGAGCCCATGGCACATAGAGCGCCCCGCGGCTCCCCAGAAGGAGATTTCCTTACAGCGGAAATACCAGATCTCATCAATGCGGATGTCACAGTTTGGTGAGACTCCACCCGGAGAGTTGCGCCATCGACATGGATGCATATGGAATCACGCATGATCGTTCTCTCGTTTCGTCAAAACAGAACTCTCTTTATAGGGCCTAGCAGGATCCCATGGCCAAGGATCCAATGTGCATGACTCCCCCATAATTCTCTGTCGGATCAACTCTGCAGCTGCCGGAGCTTGGGTAATTCCCAAACCTTCAAATCCTGCAGCGATCCAAGTTCTTTGGAGTCCAGGCACCGGACCTAGTAAAGGTTTTCCATCACTGGTGGCAGCCCGCGCGCCCGTCCATGTCCTGAGAATCGGTAATGTCTTTACTGAAGGGACGAATCGTTCACACCGGTCGATCACTCTCATCATCATATTGGGATCGACAGGCCCGGGTTCACCCGGTCTACGTGAAGACCCCAGACATAGCTGATCTGTTTGCCGAGGAAGAATAGCGCATGCGACCGAACCCGCTTTCGAGCCCGCTTGTGAAGTACTGTGAGCAGCCTTCTGATATCCCGCTTCAACAATGTGATGATCGAGTATTCGTGTGCCCCTAGCAGTAATGGCGAGATGCCCCTCTCTTGGATATAGAGAAACTTTCTCTGCCAATCTTGCTCCCGCTTCTCCCAATATCGTAAGAACACTAATACCCGTGGCGACGATCACTGCTTCACCTTCAAAAATTCGACCGTCTGTGAGTTTCACTATCCCATCACCGATATTTTCAACACTCACTCCATAGTGACATGTCACCTTCGGAGAAGCGTTCAGGAATTCTCTGGCAGCAGTGGGTGCATAGATAACACCATCATGAGGAACTCGAAGTCCACCCGCCAAATCGGGAGCCAAGGCAGGTTCCAGTTTGATCAATTGCCTTCCATCGATGCGCTCCGCAACAACTCCCACGCTCTCCAGTTTTTTTTGTGCGCCCTCAAGTTGAAGAAGAGTCTCTTCATCTTCTGCAATCCAGAGAGTTCCTGTTTCCCAATAACTATCTCTCTCTGACATCGGTGGAGCATCCGATCTCCAAAGCTCTCGACCCCTAAGACATAGTTTCAGAGTGTCGGTATCTCCTTCATTGACGACCACGTGACCCATTCCTGCTGCGGTCCCACCCTGTAAGCCGGCTCCTGGCCCAGAATCGATGACGGTAACGCGGTTCCCTGCTCGCGCTAATTCTCTGACGCAAGCGGCTCCAACGATGCCGGCTCCAACGACCAAGAAGTGAGGGATTGCCATCAAGCCACCTCCATTGCGCGCTGATATACTTCAAGGGTCTTTTCTGCGCATCTCCCCCATGTGAAGGACCCTGCATGATCGGCTGCCATACGCAAGGCTTGAGGAGATCTCGCTAAGGCGGAGTGCAAGGCAGAAGCAATAGTCTCCGCATCTTCAGGGTCACACTGATCGCCGTGATCACCCGCAATTTCTGAAGTCGCTCCTCTTCTGGATATGACCACAGGAGTCTCACTGGCCAAAGCCTCTAACACGGGTAATCCAAAACCTTCGTAATGGGTACAGAATAGAAGTGCTTTAGAAGACCGATACAACGCCGGCAAGATGTCATGTCCACGCCAACCCACTTTGACAATTTGACCTGGGGAATGATCGAGAATCTTTTGCTCCAGCTCTTTTGAACCAAAGGTACTTTCACCCGCTATCACCAACGGAATCTCCGGTCCAAGATCTGCTTTCAAAAATCCATCGATGATTCCATCTAAATTTTTCCTGCTAGAAATATCACCGACGTATAAGATTCCGCCCTCCGGGATATCCGCTTGCTGAAGGATCTTACAAGAATCATCGGCATCTGCAGGAGACGGAGAAAAGACGGGATCAACTCCATGGTGAACGACAGAGACCTTTGCCGGATCACACTCTACATATTTAAGAAAGTCTCTACGAGTCGCTTCGCTAACGGCAATAATCATGTCGCAATCAACCGCCATCTTTCGATACCTATCAATTTTTTTCCGCTGAAACTCCGGCGTCGAAAAACGATGGCCGGAATCTAACCCCGGCAAAATATGAAACACATCATGCAAGGTCGCCACTTTTGGAAGTCCCCGAGAAGCCAATGGCCAACGAGGGACTCGCGCATCCGTCACATGAATCACATCTGGATTTTTGTAAAGTGGCCAAATCGGTTCCTGAATCCAAAACTGATTTGCGGATTCAACATGAAGACGATGTTTTCTTAAATGAAAGTGGGAATATCTTGTCCCCAAAGACAAAGAGATTTCTTTATTCATCAAGGCTTCTGCGAGAGCTTCTGTGTATCGCCCAATACCGGTAGGTCGAGGGGTACAAGATGCGGTGGCATCAATAGCGATGCTGAGCACGATAATTTCCCCCTCCATAAATGAAACTCTGCAACTGAGGTTATCCTCAAGCCAGTGCACTCTCTACGTGGGAAATCCTGATCGGAAAGGGTCATCGTCTTCGAAAATCAATTGCCCCCTTGAGCTGTGATAAGCCCTTCCTCTAATCGTCGGCAATATACCTTGGGGTCCATTCTCATATGTCGCCGAAAAGCGACTCCCCAAAATACTCTCCTGAATCCAGGTTTGACCCTCCTGAATTTTTCCTTTGGCCGCCTTCACAGCGAGTGTCGCGCTCGTGCCCGTCCCGCAAGGTGATCTATCCCATTCCATTCCTGGGCAAAGAACAAAACAACGAACTCCAAGTGGCTCATCTGGCAAATCCTCATGCAGTTCGACATGATCGATGGGAGCCCCTCCGATACCAGTACAACCCTGCAAATCCAACGCCACCCGAATCGCTGAAGAATATTTCACGAGTCGCGGTAAATCTTTGCGTTGAAGCGGTATTCCAGCAGCCTCTGTAATGAAAAACCAATTCCCGCCCCATGCGATGTCACCACAGACAACGGTTCCATTATCAAGAGTGATCTCTACATCTTCTTGGAACAGAAAACTTTCTACATTCTCTACCGAGATATCTCCATCGTCATGAAGTTTTGCTCGAACAATTCCTGCAGGAGTTTCAAGGGAACAAATCTTTCCCTGAACTCGTCCCATTTCTGAAAGTGCACGCACCACACCGATAGTTCCATGCCCACACATACCCAATGGTCCAACATTGTTGAAAAAGATAACTCCTGCATCGCACTGAGGATCAGAAGAATCCAACAGGAGTGCTGCAACGATAGCTTCGTGGCCTCTCGGTTCGCGAACAATTCCAGCGCACAACTCTTGGTGCTCCGATGCCAATCTTTGGCATCTCTCTGAGATCGTTCCATTTCCAAGATCCGGAAATCCACTGACGATGACTCGAGTGGGTTCGCCTGCGGTATGGAGATCATGAAATTCAATCATCGACGCTCCTGCCGGGACACTATTGAGGTGAGAGTCCCCGGTCTCCTGAAAAAGAAGACCGGGGAGTATCTACCACTGGCTTATTGACCGCCAGATTTCTGACTACTGACGCTTGGCTTGAAGATTTTCATCCAACTTCGCGAGAAACTCTTCTGTCGTCATGAAGGGTGTATCTCCACTGACGAGCAGTGCGAGATCTTTAGTCATGTGCCCAGATTCCACCGTTTCGATACAGACGGCTTCAAGATCATCTGCAAACTGCTTCAGAGCTTCATTCCCATCCATCCTTGCCCTGTGGGCGAATCCTCGCGTCCAGGCAAAAATGCTAGCGATGGGATTCGTGGAGGTCGGAAGTCCCTTTTGGTGTTGGCGATAATGCCTCGTCACCGTTCCGTGAGCGGCTTCAGCCTCTACGGTATTACCGTCGGGGGTCATCAAGACACTCGTCATCAAGCCCAAAGAGCCGAAGCCCTGAGCCACGGTGTCTGACTGAACATCACCATCGTAGTTTTTACATGCCCAAACAAATCCACCTGACCACTTCATGGCACATGCGACCATGTCATCAATCAAACGGTGCTCGTATGTGATGTCGGCATCTTCGAATGCAGCTTTAAATTCTGCATCAAAGACTTCTTGGAATAGATCCTTAAACCGACCGTCATAAGCTTTGAGAATTGTGTTCTTCGTAGAAAGATAAACGGGCCATTTTCTCTGAAGGCCGTAGTTCATGCATGCGCGGGCAAAACCTCGAATCGATTCATCAAGGTTGTACATTCCCATGGCGATGCCCGCTTCTTCGAACTGCATCACATCGAAGTTCATAGTCTCTCCCCCATCTTCTGGGGTGAAGGTCATCGTCAATTTGCCCGCTCCAGGTACAAGGAAATCCGTGGCTCTGTATTGGTCGCCGTGTGCATGACGTCCAATCACGATGGGTTGTGTCCATCCAGGAACAAGCCTCGGTACATTTTCGCAAGTGATCGGTTCACGGAACACAGTGCCGCCCAAAATATTGCGGATCGTTCCATTGGGGGAACGCCACATCTTCTTGAGACCAAACTCCTCAACTCGCTCTTCATCTGGAGTGATCGTTGCGCACTTCACTCCCACGCCGTATTTCTTGATCGCTTCTGCTGCATCAATCGTAATCTGATCGTCTGTTTCATCTCGTTTTTGAACACTCAGGTCGAAGTACTTCAGCTCGACATCGACGTAAGGAAGAATTAAACGATCTTTAATAAACTGCCAAATGATGCGGGTCATCTCGTCGCCGTCGAGTTCGACAACAGGATGATCAACCTTGATCTTTTCCACGATGGGTCTCCTTGATTATTATCCCCACTGGGGGGATCGGGGCTCTTCTATCAGCGTCTGATCTCGACGTGAATACTGATTCTAGATCGAGTCTGGGCTCGACGAAAGCAGACCCGAGCCGGGATGCACCCCAAAGATCCTGAAATGCTCAGCGTTGGCACTGACGGCAATAGAAAAGGGATCTATTGGAGAGAACTTCCCTGACGATTTCACTCTCACAGTGGTGGCAGGGCTCACCTTCACGTCCGTAGACATTAAAGACATGCTGGAAGTAACCTGTTTGCCCCTCAGGATCGACAAAGTCCCTGAGAGTACTCCCACCCTTGTCGACGGCACTTTGAAGCACGTCCTGCAGATCATGAGCCAGTTTCCTGTATCGCTGACGGGCAATCCGTCCACAGGATCGATCCGGACGTATGCCCGCACGCCAAGCGGCTTCATTGGCATAGATGTTTCCGACCCCGGCCACGACCCGACCATCGAGGAGAAAGTCCCTCAATCTTCTCGTTTTTTTTCTGGAATATGCGTAGAGGTGGTCTCCCAGAGCGTCTCCGTCAAGGTCTTCATTCCCGATGGGCTCTGGACCCAACCCCTGAATCAGGGAGTGGGGCTCTGCCTCGGTTCCCGCCCAGGTCACGATGCCGAATCGCCTCGGATCGTGGTATCTCAGTTGACGATCACCTTCCAGATTCCAAATGACATGATCATGCTTGCGAAGCTCCTGAGTCGGATCTGCGATTCGGAGACTTCCGGACATGCCGAGATGGATCAATAATCGTCCGGAAGAGCTCTCCACGATCAGATACTTTGCCCGCCGAAGGGTATCCCCCAAAATGGCACCCTCGAGTCGCGCTGAAAAGTCCTCAGGGACCGGTAATCGCAATCGGAATTGACGGACCTCCACCGACTCCACCATCAATCCACGGATGCGATCCGCGATTCCCCGTCGAGTGGTCTCCACTTCTGGAAGTTCTGGCATGGAGCTCCATTTCTGGGTCAGATCCGGACTCTTCCCCGGATTCCTTAAAATACTATATAAGGCCATTCAGGGGGTATTTTAAGGCCAAATTCGCCACTCCAGAGCCTCATCTTGAAAAAAATATGCCTTGCACCAATAGGCCTCTACACGGTACCCGTAATTAAACGTCGCTTTTTTGGCGACCCAGTTACGAAAGGATGGCCGGTATTCCATGGCAAAAAGGCTCGTGATTGTCGAATCCCCAACCAAAGCTAAAACCATTGAAAAGTACCTCGGTGGAGATTTCGTAGTGGAAGCCAGCGTGGGCCATATTAGAGACTTGCCCTCAAAGGCGAGTCAGGTCCCCGAAGAGTTCAAAAAGTCACAGGTGGTCACCGGTATCACTGACGAATTCCAAGCGATATACGTTCTCGACGACGACAAAAAATCAACAGTCAGCGCCATCCGGAAACAGATGAGAGATGCTGATGAATTATTCCTCGCAACTGACGCGGACCGCGAGGGAGAAGCGATCTCTTGGCATCTACTCCAAGTACTCAATCCCAAAAAAGGTATCCCAGTCAAACGCTTGAGATTGGGACAGATCACCAAAACGGCTCTTGAAAAAGCCATCGCTGAACCCGAGGAACTCGACACTCAGTTGGTGGATGCTCAGGAAGCACGGAGGATGGTTGATCGCCTATACGGATATCCTGTTTCCAATTTGTTATGGAGAAAAGTTGCTCAGGGACTTTCTGCAGGACGAGTTCAAACGGTCGCAATCCGACTCCTCGTTGAAAGAGAAAAAGAACGTCTCATTTTTATCCCTGCCGTTTATTGGGATATGGATGCTGATTTCAAAACGAAATCCGACGAAACTTTTTCAGCGAAGCTACTGACCTTAGGTGGACAACCTATTGCTCAAAGTAAAGATTTTGGTGACGACGGAAAATTGAAACCCGAATCCACCAAATGCAAAGTTCTCGACGCAGACTCTGCTGCCACTCTCAAACAACGTTTCACAGATGGATCATTCAAGGTCTCCTCTTTGGAAGAAAAACCGTATTCACGCAAGACGCCTGTTCCATTCATTACCAGTGGATTGCAGCAGGAAGCGAGTAATCGCCTCGGTTTTTCCCCGTCTCGGACAATGCGCTCCGCCAATGCTCTCTTCCAAAAGGGCTACATCACTTACGTCCGTACAGACAACTATGTTCTCGCTCCAGAAGCGATGCAGGCGATTCAAGACCTGATTGAAAAACGATTCGGATCCGAAGAACACGCACCTAAAAACTTTGAACACCTCTCCAAGAATGCAGCAGGTGAACACGAACCGATTCGTCCCTCTGATTTTGTCGACCCTGCAGAGGTCTCGTCAAAAGTAGGTGACGATGAGGGACGTCTATACGATCTCATCTGGAAAAGAACTGTCGCCAGTCAGATGAAGCCGGCCACAGGACGCACTGTCATTCTTGAAGTCCAAGAAGAACATTCAGAACCCGCTCGCTACCAATCCCGTGGAACAGTGATCGACAATCCAGGATTCATGCGAGTTGACCCTGCAGGAACGAAGGAAACTATTTTGCCCGCCGTCTCAGTCGATGAGACCGTCAACTTGGCGGATTTGGACCCGGAAGAACACCGGACCCAAGCCATCGGACGATACACTGAAGCGGGACTGATCAAGGAGATGGAGAAGCGTGGAATTGGACGACCCAGTACCTACGCAGCGATCATCGAAAGAATCCAATCTGCTCAGTATTCCTTCCGCAGAAACAAAGCTCTAGTTCCTACCTGGACAGCCTTCGCCGTGGTCCGATTGATGGAAGAGCACTTTGCCAGCATCGTTAGTTATGATTTCACAAA
>Ga0105349_10000123_pt1 | contig 27517 bp, 24 predicted proteins | sample EN1Hudseemescosm_FD_83661 | JGI IMG/M metagenome (GOLD analysis project Ga0105349, IMG submission 83661) | Methane-oxidizing microbial communities from mesocosms in the Hudson Canyon - EN1B Hudson Canyon | ecosystem: Environmental > Aquatic > Marine > Cold seeps | place: Hudson Canyon...
ATCACGATGACTCCTCTCTGAGTTTATCGACTGCAGCAGGCACAACAACTGAGAATATTGCAATTGATCACGATGACTCCTCTCTGAGTTTATCGACTGCAGCAGGCACGACAACTGAGAATATTGAGACTAAAATTACCCAACAAAGGAGGGCGTCTATAGTAAATGTAAGTGGCTCACACAATTTTTTTGTGGATCTATACGTAAATTTCTCTATGCTGTCCTTTTTAATGATTCTATTACCATTAATATCAATGGTGTATATTGCATACAAAAGGAATATTAGCCCTTATTCAAAGGATTTTTCAAATGCCAAATTAATGTACGGGGTGATACTATTTTGTGTAGTTGTTAATTTTATGTTCTCTTCATACCTACCAAGAAATATGCTGTTTCCGGTACTTGTCGCTGTCTCTTATTTTATTGCTAGTATCAAGATGGAAAAAGTTAAAGAGCGTATATAATTTTTCAAATAAATAATAATATGAATAAGAAAATAAAAACAATAATTTATATTGGTAACGGTAATAGGTATACAAGGTCATATAGACGCTTGGAATTATTAAAGAAACTTGGTTATAATGTTTTTGAAAAGTCACATCAACCAGTAAGTGAAATTGGATTGATTGAGAAGCCAGCATTACTTACCAGAATATTTCACAGGTTAAGATTGCACCGAGACTCTGTCGGAGTTAATAAGTGGTTATTATCTATAGTTAGGACAGAGGCCGATATTCAGCTTGTTTGGATAGATGGCGCTACCAATATCTATCCATGGGTTCTATCTAGATTGAAGCGTGTTAATAGTAATGCTGTATTAATATTTCTCTCAGAGGACGATATAATTGCCAAACATAATACATCGCACTGGTTTAAGTTTGGGCTACATAACTATGATCATGTATTTACGACAAAACAGTTTAATATTGGTGAATTGAATTTAATTGGAGCTAGAAAAGTTCATTTAGTATCAGACTCTTATTGCAAGGAAATTCACCATCCATGTCATTTAACAAGTAAAGAAAAAAACATTTATTTAGCAGATGTTTCAGCTATTGGAGCATATGAAGAGGATCGTTATAATTCATTACTTTATATTGCCCAAAAGGGAGTTAAAGTTAGTGTTTGGGGTGGTGGTGGCTGGGATGCTTATATTAACAAGCATTGTAACTTGGATGTAAAAGGTAAGTATTTATATGGTGATGAGTATAGTAAAGCGATAAGCGGATCAAAGATAAATCTGAATTTTTTAAGAAAAATGAATCGAGATACCATTACAAGTAGAAGCGTTGAAATACCGGCCTGTAAAGGATTTATGCTTTCAGAGAGGACAGATAGACAAAGAGAAGTGTTTGCCGAAGGCAAGGAGGCGGACTATTTTTCATCTAATGAAGAGCTACTAAGAAAAATTAAATTCTATTTAACTCATAATGATAAAAGACAGGAAATTGCCAATAATGGCTTTATTGAGTGCCTTAATAAAAAACTATCCATGGAGGATGTCGTATCTGATGTGATTGAGAAAAGTGTTATTAACAAGTGAGAGATATGAAAAATAAGTATAAGTTAAGCTTTTGTATAGTCACTTGCAATCAACCCTTTCAACTAGAAAGATTATTGAACAGTTTAAAAGATCAGGATCTAAATAATGTTGAAGTAATTATCAGAGATGATAGCAAGGATGACCAATCTAAATTAATAGTTGATAAATATTTTAATGATATTAATATGCAATATTATCATTTGCATGCAAATGGAATAGATGTATCAATCCAGTACGTGGTAAAAAAATCTAATGGCCAATATGTTTGGATGTTTGGAGATGATATATTAGAGCCTGGTGCGTTTAAAAAGTTAAAGTTACAATTGGAAAATAATAATCCTGATTTTGTTTATCTTAATTCATCAAATTTAAAAAAAGACATGACCGCAATTTTGCATCATAACAATACTATTACAAGCAATAAAGATGATTTTTTAATGCTGCTTAAAGATCAACTAGGCTTTATATCTGCTTTAGTTTTTAAAAGAGATATTGTTGCGATTGCTGTTGAAAATGATGAGACGGTAGTAGGAACTCATTGGCTTATATTGTACTGTTCATTGTTTGCAATAACACAAGGAAAAATATTTATGTATCTATCTGATATATATTTTTGTAGTGATGACAAGCCTGCTGGAGAGGAGAGGTGGTATGATTCTTACGATGTTCATGCAGTGAAATTTGCCAAAGTAGTTGTAAGATTTAAAAACAATTTTTCTAGTGGAGTGATTAGGGATTTAATAAGTTTTAAGTTTAATATCTCCTGGAAGGCAGTTTCAGTGGAAAGAGCACTAGGTCTTCATACCGGATTTGCTTCTCATACACCTAAAATTAGACAAACGCTAGAAACTTTTTGGTCATATCCAATTTGTTATTTTGTGTTGTTTCTTTTTATAGTTCCGAGAAAAGTATTGTCTGTTACTTATTATTATTATTTGAAGATAAAAAAATCATATGAATAAAAAAATTGATAACAGGGCTTATAAGGCGTAATTTATCTTATTCTTTCGGATTCTTAATTAATAAGAGTTATGGAGTTCATGACATTGAAAAAGGATTGTTTTTGATTATTATTTTGAAAGTTGATTATTTATCTAAAAAAATTTTTTCTTTTTTATGAAAATTTTAATAACTGGTGCAAATGGTATGGTGGGAAAGAATCTTGTTGAAATATTGACAAATCAAGATTGTAAAATATTGACACCAACTCGCTTCCAATTAGATTTAAGAAATTTTGACAGTGTTGATAAATATATAGATAGAAATAAACCTGATTTAATTGTTCACTTGGCATCTATTGTAGGTAGCATTCAAGAGAAAATTCTCAATCCTTTTACTTATCTATCTGAAAATATCAGTATCGATAATAATGTTATTAATGCGGCATATAAAAATAATATTAGAAAGGTTATTAATATTTCTAGTTTATTGGCATATCCACATCAGGATAAAATTCCTTTAGAGGAGGGTTTAATTACAAAAAATGGGGAAGTATTTTTTCTTAAAAATCCTTATGCTATAAGTAAATCTTTATCAATAAAACTATGCAGTTTATTGTATCAGCAAAATAATATGTTTAGGTATATATCTTTAATACCATGTAGTATATATGGGTGTTATGATAATTATGATAGTGAAAAATCTCATTTTATAGCTGCTGCAATTAATAAAATACATGGAAATAAATCTGGCACAGTAAGGATTTGGGGAAATGGACTGGCTTATCGAGAGGTTATTTTTGCAGGGGATTTTGCCAAAATTATTTGGGACATTATTCAAAAATATGAAGAACTTCCAAGTTGTATAAATGTTGGATCTGGCGTATTTAAAAGTATTTCTGAATATTACAATGCAATTGGAAAAGTGCTAGGGTACAAAGGGGAGTTTGAGTTTGATCATGGTAAACCTTCTGGAGATACGATAAATATGCTAGATACAACTATTCTTTCAAATCATATTCCTTTTAAATTTACAAATTTTGATGAAGCTATTAAATTAACATATCAACAATTTATTATCAGGAGTTAATTAAATATTATATGAAAAATAATATTAAATATCCAATAGCCTCATCAACTTGGGGGTGTGAAGAAATATCAGCCATTAATAAAGTAACAGAAAGCGGCTTCATTACAATGGGGGAAAATGTTTCAAAATTTGAAAAAGATTTTTCTATCTACATAGGCTCCAAATACAGTGTAATGGTTAATTCTGGTTCATCTGCCAATCTTCTTATGGTGGCATCTTTATTTTACTATAAAAATTCTAATTTAAAGCCTGGCGACGAAGTGATTGTCCCTTCTACATCTTGGGCGACTACTTACTATCCTCTTCAGCAATATGGATTGCATGTTCATTTTGTGGATATTGATTTAGAAACATTAAATTATGATTTGCATAAATTATCAAAAGCGGTATCTGATAAAACAAGAGTTATTATGGCAGTTAATTTACTAGGAAATCCGAATGACTTTAATGCCATAGAGGGGATTATTGGTGATAAAAATATTATTCTTATTGAAGATAATTGCGAATCACTTGGTGCCGAATTAAGCAATAAGAAGGCCGGAACTTTTGGCTTAATGGGTACTTTTAGCACCTACTTCTCTCACCATATATCGACTGTTGAGGGTGGAATTATTACAACAGACTCTGAAGAGCTTTATCAGATTTTATTAAGCTTACGCTCTCATGGATGGACGCGCAACCTTCCTTTCAGTAACTTACTAACAGGAAAAAAATCGGATAATGACTTTTATGAGTCTTTTAAGTTTGTTTTGCCAGGCTACAATGTTAGGCCTCTCGAATATTCTGGAGCTATAGGTATTGAGCAGTTAAAAAAATTACCAGATATGATTCTGCAAAGGAGAAAGAATGCTGCCTTATGGGTTGAGGAGATGTCAAAATATCCATTCCTGAAAATACAGAAAGAAGTTGGTAAAAGTAGTTGGTTTGGATTCAGTGTAATCGTGATGGATAACAAGAAATATAGTCGAGATATTATAGTTAGTAAATTATCTAATCAAGGCTATGATATTCGACCAATAGTGGCAGGAAACTTTGTTAAAAATCCCGTTATTAAGTATTTTACATCATACGAACATGGAGGCTTATCATGTTCTGATTTTGTTGACCGTAATGGGTTTTTTATTGGAAATCAGCACTATAATATAAAAGAGGCAATTATGCGATTTGGAGATATCTTTAAAGAGTAATTATTTGTGTGGCATAATAAATTAATTTAACTAAAACAAATTGAAAAGTGAAGAATTTAATAAAATTTATTTTAATAATATTATCAATTATTCTAAAAAAAGTAAAACTTAATAAGCACTTTGACAAGAATGAACGTAGTTTAGTCAACTTAGGATGTGGTTTGCATTGCCTACCTAAATGGGTAAATGTAGATGGCAGTTTGACATCGCTTCTTTCCACTAAATATACTTTTGGTAATAAATTTATTTACAGGTTGGCCGGAGCTTCCTCTTATTATGAATTTAAGGAATACAATAGAATTGTAGTAGATAATAATTTGCACTGGTACAACCTGTCAGATGGAGTGCCCTTCTATGATAATTCAATTGATATTGTATATACCAGCCACTTCTTAGAGCATCTAAATAAATATGATGGTTATAATTTTTTGGAAAAAATTTTTAACTCATTGAAAGAGGGTGGAATGCTAAGAGTAGTCGTGCCTGATTTGGATATTGCCATTCAAAGATTTAATAATAATGAAATAGATTGCACTCAAGATCTATTCTTTTATACGAGCATTGATAATGATTTTTCTATGCATAAGTATAATTATAATTTCAGTACTTTACGCAACAAGCTTGATCAAATTGGTTTTAAAAATATAGTCAAAATGAAGTATAAAGAGGGGGAGTGCCCAGATATTGATTATTTAGATTTATACCCTGATCATTCATTATATATTGAAGCATACAAGAAATGATGGGTGTAATTTCTCTTATTAAAGTAAATACTGAGTAAAAATATGTTTGAAATATCAATTTGTATACCAACTTTTAATCAACCTGAAATGCTGAAGAAAACATTGGACAGTTTGTTGTTGCAAGATAATGAAAATGTACAGATTGTAATTCATGATGGTAATGATGACGATGAGAATCAAGCGGTTGTTAGTAAATTTACAGGATTGTTGAATATTGAATATACACACAAACCTGGGCGGTCGGTAGATGTAGCTTTACTGGAGCTGATTGAAATATCAAGTGGTAAATATATATGGTGGTTTGGTGATGATATATTTAATCAAGGCGCCCTTAAAAAAGTATTGAAATGTATAAAGAATAATTATGATTGTATTTATGTTAATGGAACTATAGCCGGCTCAAATAAATTACTATTAAATATAGATAATAAAATTACAAGTGATAAAGATTTATTTCTTAAATCAATTGGTATTAACATAGGTTTTATATCTAGTTTTGTATTCATTAGAAGTGTGGCTATATCTCATATAGATATAGTGAAAAAGCATATGATTGAAGAGGCTAGGGTAGTTCCTACCCCTACATTTTCAAATGTGTATATTTTATTATATGTAATATCCAGGGGTGATAATTTTCTTTTGCATTCCAGTCCTCTATTTTTATGCAACCCAAATGATTCTAATCATTTTTTGAAAACAAAAGTAAAAAAGTCAGGAGTGATACTAAATGATGCTTTTTTTGTATTTGGTGTTAATTTCAAAGACATACTTCTTATGTATCAAGATCAGTTTGACGTAAATACAATAAAATTTTTGATAAATGCCTCGTTTAGAAGTGCTTGGCGAGGGGTTATTGTGGGGTCTGCTTTGGGCTGGGACACAGTCAAAGGGTTTGGGGATTTTTCTAAAAGATTATCATTGATTAAACACTACTATAATCAACCGGAGATGTTGTTAGCTTTATCATTATTTTTACTTCCAGTAAAAATTTTACGTATTTTCTATTTTGGCTACAAAAAAATAAATAGGTTTTAAATATTATGTGCGGAATTGGGGGTTTTTTTTTCAATAAATCTAAAGAGGTTAATTTTGATGCATCTTTGACTCTTGATTACATGATTCAACGAATGTCAAAAAGAGGGCCGGATGCTGTTGGAAAATGGCTATCTATCAATCATAATGTGGGTATTTGTCACACCCGTTTATCGGTAATTGATGTGAATATCCGCTCTACACAGCCGATGATTTCATCTTGTGGTCGATATGTAATTACATTTAATGGTGAAATATATAATTATAAAAAATTAAGAAAATCTCTTTTGGCAATGGGTGTTAAGTTACGAACTACAAGTGATACCGAAGTTGTCTTGGAGTTATTTTCTCTTTATAAGAAAAATGCGCTAGATAAATTGCGAGGAATGTTTGCCTTTTCTATTTATGACATTAATGCCAACTCTTTATTTGTTGCTAGAGATCCTTATGGAATAAAGCCTTTATATATAGCTAAATGCAAAAATGGCTGGGCATTCTCGTCACAAGTTAAGGCATTGATTGAAAGTAAATTAATATCCAAGAGTCCATCAGTATATGGCCAGTTTGGATTTTGGCTATACGGATCTGTTCCTGAGCCATATACATGGTACGAAGATATAAAGGCACTTCAACCGGGATCTTGGGTACAAATAAATTCTGATGGTATGTCTGATCCAGTAATGTTTAATGATATTTCTACGATATGGACCAATGCAAACTCTTGTAGTTATTCATTTGACGAGGTGGAGAATCAATTTCAGGATGCTATGCGTGATAGTATTTCTAGTCACTTAGTCTCTGATGTACCAGTTGGTTTGTTTTTATCTGGTGGAGTTGATTCTGGAGCTTTGGCGGGAGTAATGTCTGAAACTATTGATAATATTACTGGAATTACGCTTAAGTTTGATGAATTTGATGATAAAAATGATGAGTCAATTCATGCATCAGTTATAGCGAATACATATGGAATAGATCACCACATTAGAAGAGTAGGCAAGAGAGAGTTTGATGATGATATTGAAACTATTTTGTACGATATGGATCAGCCAACTATTGATGGTTTTAATACTTGGTATGCGAGTAAAGCAGCATCGGAGCTAGGAATAAAGGTATGCCTTAGTGGCGTTGGTGCAGATGAAATTCTGTGTGGCTACCCTAGTTTTTCAAGAGCTCTACTATTTAAATCCTTATGGAATATGGCATCAAAGTGTGGCGGCTTAACCCATTTTATAAAATTAATAACTCCTTACCTTTTGCCAAAAAATAAGTCGGAAAGAATTTGCACTATGCCTTCTAGCTCTATCAGTTTGACAAGTGCATATTGGGTTCAAAGAGGCTTATATTCACCTAAAGAGATAAGTCAAATTAATCCAAATATGTTTAATGGTTTAACTGATATATCTCCCTCAGTATTTATTGAAAATTATTTTGATAATTTGCCAGACTCCCCGTCACTCGCCGTTTCATTACTTGAAAGTAGGGCTTATTTAGGGAATCAATTATTAAAGGATTGTGATTGGGCTAGCATGGCTCATGGAGTTGAGTTAAGAACTCCTTTTGTCGATGTGGAGCTTCTTTCCAGCATTGTTAATTTAATTCCCAAATTTGAAAATAATATAGGAAAAGGGGTGTTATCTAATACACCGCACATATCATTACCAAAAAATATTCAACAAAAGAGTAAAACTGGTTTTGGGATTCCTATTGCATCATGGATTGATGGTAATAATCAGGTTTCCTCTAGTGGAGATTGGCCATCTTTTAAATTATCAGGTAGTAGGTCTATTGCAAAATTTGTGTCGGAAAGTTATTGATTTTTATATATCAGTATATTTTTTTAAACTAAATACTTTCGGTAATGTTGATAGTAATAGTTGTGGCGAATTGACTATCCTTAACAAAAATAGACAATATGAACACCTTACATAAAAAAAAGATTTTGATATATATAAGATATTACTTACCTGGTTATAAATCTGGAGGACCTGTTCGTAGTATTTCAAACATGGTTCATGCGTTGAATCATAAATATGAATTCTATATTATTTGCCTATCTAATGATTATGGTGAGAAGGAGGCATATAAGAATGTATCCGAAATGTCTTGGAGAGATATTGGCGGTGCAAAAATTCTCCATTTGAATAAATATTCTATTCTATTTGCAACATATTTAAACATTGTTCGCAGTCTTGAGCCAGATATTGTATATTTCAATAGCTTTTTAGATCCATTTTTTACTTTTATTCAGCTTCGGTACTACTTAAAAAAAGAAAAAAAAGTTATTATTGCCCCACGTGGTGAGTTAACCCCCGGGGCTTTATCGTTGTCTAAATTAAGAAAAAAGTTATATATTTATCTATTTAAAAAGTCTTCGTCTTTTAAAAAAATAATTTGGCATGCGACAACAAAAAATGAATTGAATCAAATTTCATTAAATGTTGCAGTAGACTGTAGGAAAATTCATATTGCTAATAATATTCCCTTTATAGATAATTTTGATTATAAGTATAATTTTCCTTATAAGGAGGTTAATAAGCTTAGAATTGTATTTCTTTCGAGAATATCACCAGTAAAGAACCTTGCGTATATCTTGGATGTTTTAAAAACCTGTAATTTGAATATAGTGTTTGATATATATGGTCCGATAGGCGATAAAAATTATTGGAATCAATGTAAGAAAAAAATTACAATATTACCAAAAACTATTTCAGTTAATTATTTTGACTCTGTTAGTCATAATCATGTCAGAGAGACACTTTCTGGTTATAATTTATTCGTCCTCCCAACTTTAGGAGAGAATTTCGGACATGCAATATTTGAAGCATTATCTTTAGGGATTCCAGTATTAATTAGTGATCGTACACCATGGACTGATATTGTTAACAAAAGTAACTATGGAGCAATTTCGTTAAGCAATCCAGAACGGTACATTGATTTTATAAAAAAGTTATCCATGATGGATAATAGTGAATTTATTAACTTGCAGCTTTATGCCGCTAAGGTGTTTAGTGAGCATATAAAGTCTAATAATTACACTTCCCCCTATGCTAAGTTATTTTGATCAACAATATTAAGGTCAATCCCATGATTAACAAGATCAGTGTTGTTATCCCTTCCTATAAAGTTAAGAGGCACTTGTTGGGTGTTATAGAATCCATTCCAGATTTTGTGGAAAAAATATACATAGTTGATGATAAATGTCCGGAAGGATCAGGTAAATATATAGTTGAAAATTGCCATGATAGTAGGGTTTTTGTTCATTTTCATGATGAAAATCTGGGAGTAGGGGGTGCTGTTATGACAGGTTATAGGTGTGCCATTTCAGATGGTATGGATGTAGTGGTTAAAATTGACGGTGATGGGCAAATGGACCCAAGTTTAATTCCCTTATTCATTGAGCCTATTTTATCCGGTGAAGCGGATTATACGAAGGGAAATCGATTTTATGATCTTGAAAAAATTAGATCAATGCCATTTATAAGGCTATTTGGCAATTCAATTCTGTCATTGATGACTAAATTTTCCTCTGGATATTGGAGCTTGTTCGATCCTACCAATGGCTACACTGCTATTCATATTGATGTTGCTAGACGTCTACCTTTTAAAAAAATCAGTTGTAGATATTTTTTTGAAACTGATGTGTTGTTTCGTCTTAATACAATTCGAGCAGTAGTGAGAGACATTCCAATGGATGCTAAGTATGGGGATGAAGAAAGCAACCTTAAAATATCAAAAATTATAGGTGAATTCCTATATAAGCATGCTCGTAATTTTTTTAAAAGAATTTTTTATAATTATTATTTGAGAGATTTGAATATCGCATCTATTGAGTTACCTCTTGGGCTAATCATGATGTTATTAGGAGTGAGCTATGGTGGCTATCAATGGTATTTCTTATCAAAAGCTGGGCTAATTGCCACCCCAGGGACGGTTATGCTGGCCTCTCTCCCGATTTTAATTGGATTTCAACTGATACTTGCATTTTTTAATTATGACATATCGTCAACTCCAACAAGTGTGATTCATAAGCGTAGTCGACATAATTTATAAAGTGTTAACTCGTTATTTTCAGAGAAATTTAGCGCTAATTATTCGCTATCTTTTTGCAGGTGTATTGATTTATTTAATTGATATGCTATCTTTTGTTTTTGCTTTTTATTTGTTAGGTATTAACGAGATTTTTGCAAATAGCTTTGCAAAAATATTTGCAGGAATTTTAGGATTCTTTTTGCATAAAAAAATAACCTTCCAAGTCAATACGTTGGAAAGTAGTACGGTTCAACAATATAGATATTTGTTACTATTGCTATTAACCTCTGTAAGCGCTATTGGTTTATTTCGGTTTATTTTATTAGTTATTGAAGATCTAATTTTGGCAAAGTTAATTTCTGATATTCTTATTGTTATATTGAGTTTTTTAATTAGTAAGCGGTGGGTATTTTCTACGGAAAATAGAAAATAAACATGAAAGCAAAGCAAAGCAAAGCAAAGCAAAGAATAAATAATACTGGTACCTATTTATTCTTTGCTTTAGTAATTACAAATATTTTAATCACGAGTATTGCTTGGCCTAATTGGGTATTTGGAGGTGAAATGTGGGCTGAGATGGCAACCAATTACTATCGAAATAGTCTATCGCATGACATCAGGATAGCGTTTTTCTCTACTGACTATGGATACTACTCAATCCCTCAACGAGCAATTGCCTTTTTAATAACCCTTTTAGATACCCCAAAGGCTTATGTACCATACTTTTATACATGGTCTGCGTTAGTCATCAGTAGCTGTTTGGTTGGTTCATTTTGCTTAGATTACTACAGCACAGTTATAAAAAACCCATTTCTCAGGCTTGTGTCGTGCTTCATGGTTTTATGGCTGGTAGATTTCGAGGTGCGTACTTTTATAAATTTCACGTATTTTGCCGCATTTTTTATATCGATAACTGTCGCTGCTATGATGCGGTATCCAAAAAAACAAGCGAGCCTGATTGCGAAATATCTACCGCTTTTTATTATATCAAAACCAGCGGTCCTTATAATATGCCCTGCACTCCTTGTGGCCATTATAAAAAGTAAAAGTCACATTTTAATTTTCACTCTGGGGCTAGCTTTCATTCAGGTAATTCGATTACTCTATAGTCACTACGAGGGGGTTGGAAATGCCCAATCACTCGAACTGACGCCCTACCTTTTGGTTGATACAGGTATTTATTTCTTTGGATTTATGGGGCAATGGCTAATGGGGCCATATATTAGTAATTTTCTCGGGTTTAATTTAATAAAAATAGTATCAGTCGCTATAGGCGCCAGTTTCTTCTTAACAACTTCATTCCTTATCTTTAAATTCCAGATAAAAAAAGAGTTGCCACTGATCTTAACTGGCTTAAGTGTTTTGATATGTGGAATTGTTTTTAACCAGATCACTAATCCAGTAGATTACAACGAATTCACCAGACCACTTAGATATTTCATTTTAGGCGGAAGACAGACTTCTGTATTGTTTTTTGGATGGGTTTTAATCTTTATTTCTTTTGTTTCTATCGTATCCAGACATAGCCTACTATCGAGATATATATTAGCAGGCCCAGCGACACTCATGGCCTACCTGTTTTTAGCGGGCTACATGCACCTAATGGCCCAGTTTTTCGATGAACCCAAGGTTACAACATTAAACATTGGGCAATGGCAAAATCAAACACAGGAAACACAGCCTATCAGAAATGAAATTTGCATTCCAATTAACCCATTGGGCTGGGCTTACCTAGAAAACTGCAACAGATTAAATGAAAATATTAACTGGGGAACGAAATTTATCTTTAATCGTGAACTACCTAAAGGTGAATATTTACATTTAGATATCAAGAGGTTTTCATTGAATGAAAATGCAGGCTCAAATCTGCTCTCCCTGGGGGTGGTGATCAAGCCAGAAACTAATGATCATCAAAAGACACCTATTTCAGGAAGATTAATTATCGAAACAAAGGATAAAAAATATATTGATATGTTTAGTACCCAAAATATTTTAGACAGTGGGGGTCTTTTTTACTTTACTTTTGATGCAGTACCCATCAACGATATTTCAACTATCAAAGTTAATTTTAGTCACTCTATTTATATAGCCACCACGATAGAAAGTACTCCTATTGCAATATTTTTTGGGAGGTGAGCTAGTTGAATCTTATTCAGCCAAATTTATATATTTTGAATAATCATGAGACATCTTCAAACATCTTAGTACTTAGAAAAGACATGGAAGGCTATAAACGAATTTTTGATTTACTTGTATCAAGTTTTGACAATGTTGTTATTAAGATTTTGGTTGGTATCGTTGTCGCTGTGAAATAGAAATGTTTTTTGATATTTTGAAGATCGGCTGCAAGGTAGAGAAGCTTCAGTTAGTAAGTAAAGAACGCATTGAAAAATCCTTAATCATGGCCATGATTACTGCTTGGCGAGTGATGTACCTTATGCGTTTAGGTCGCGTCTGACCTGCCTTACCCGCTGAACTTGTTTTTGATTCATTAGAATGGAAATCATCTTATATTTTACTGGAAAAGCCGATTCCAAAAAAATGCCTACGCTTATATACTGTGATAAGAAATTTGGCTACATTGGGCGGGTTTTTAGGGCGAAAATCGGATGGTAATCCTGGTGCCAAAAGCATTTGGATTGGTTTTCAGCGGATTCAAGATTGCGTCTATGGTATTCAAATGGCTCACAAGCTAGAAGGTCTGAATTAATAGTTGTGTGTAAGGATATGCCTTAAGCTATGTTGCGAATAGGCTCGAGTGATAACTTGAATGTTAGTACTTGGTGAAACCAATTAAATATTAGGGAGATGAATGATTATAAAAAAACTTCAAAGAAAAATAGATAATCTATCATTTGTAATTAAATTGAGTTGGATAGAGTTTGTTTTCTATGGGTTATTCATAGTATATGGTTTTTTTGGTGCGGCAACACCATCGTATATAAGTTTTGCATCCAATATCGGTGTTGGTATATTACAAATCGTTTTGCTATCTTTCTTTTTGGTACTGCTTGGGATAGTTGGATGGAAATGGGATAAAAACTATCAGGATTTCATCGTTATCTCAGGTAGGGATTTAGTTGTTTTATCTTTATTTCTCATATTGTTTTTTGGATTGGGATATGAAAGCCTAGGTCAATCAATACAGGGCGATGAATCAGCATACTTGATGTTGGCATTTGGTCATGCAATAAAAGTATTCCTAAAATTTGGTGATTATTTTGCAATTCTGAATCCATGGGCTGTGAAATATTTGATTCAATTTATTAGTCTTATTTTGGTTGTAGGGGTAATATTATTCATATATTTTTCAAGGAAACTTGTGTGGCCTAAACGAATTGCAGTTGTTTTGGTAGCTTTGCTTTTTTGTAGAATATTAATAATGTACTTTGGTGGAAATCCAAGTCCACATCCGCCTCTTTCTGGGGTTACACACTTGATTTTTGGTAGTTTATTCGGAATTAATGATTTTTCATTGAAATCGACATACTTTCTTGCCTATATTCTATTTGTTTTTGGAATATACAAGATGGCCAGTCGGGCAATGCCTCTCCACATTTCTTTATTGTTCGCTTTATCGGCAGGAACGATTCCTTTGTCGCTGCATTTGGCAGCCTTTGTGGAACAATCCATATACAGCTTAATCTGCTTTACATTAATAATGATGGAGCTTGTTACTAATAAGAATCCTAATTTTATTAGATTGGCGAGCTTTGTCGCCATTATTACTCTTTTCCGTCAATCCGCATTTATTGCGTACATTCCTATACTAATAGTATTCGCAGCATCATTGAAAAGACCGTATTCAGCAAATGACAGATGCATGTTGTTAAAACTGCTGGCACCTGCAGTTATTTTTGTCCCTTTTTTGATTCAAAGCCTTCTTCATGGGACGCCTGCTACTGCATCCTTGGGGGATCAAACCAGCCAATTAGCAAGGGTGTTTGATGCATTCGGCTCTGGGGTGATTTTAGCTGCCATCGCCAACTCCGTTTCAAAGTTGTGGATACTATTTATTCCGCTTGCATTTGTTTATGGAAAAAATTTCAGAGTAAAAAGTGTTGCATTTTTGGCTTTTTTTATAATGGCTTTGTTCATGTATTACGCTATTAGCCCCGGGCTGTATGGTTTGGCGAAATACCAATCTGAATATGCTGTTCCATTCGCTATAATTGGTGGGTTTAATGTTTTTGCAAGGGTAATTCCAGTATTTAATAAGGGCGTGGTTGTTTTTCTGTTAGTGCTGATAATCTGGCTAAATCTAGCAGAGTATCGTAGAATCCCATCTGCAAACAAACCTGTTGATGTCTTGGTTGACACTATCGGACATGATGCTCAAAATTATAATTCTGGATATCACATGTTGATTGGGTTTCCGCATGAATTTGGATCTGCGTATGATGAGATTGAGCGCTTAGGATTAACTGGTAATTCTTATACCATTGGGGTTACGTATGGGGTTTTTCTGGAGATTGTAAATGGATATTCTTTAGGGGCGCTGAGAGAAGCTGAAAGCATTTCTAGATTACAGAAAAAATTTAATGAAGAACCAAGTATTGAATCATGGTCTACTACTACACTTAAAAATATTGAAAGAGATCTTCGAATCAAAATTGTTGTTTTGGGGGCGATTCCTAAAAGAGAAGAATTAGTTGAAGGCTTTATTAGGCATGGTTGGGTCACGCATGTGGTTTATAAAAATAATCAATATGGTTCATCTGTAATCGTAATGAAGAGGGTTTCTAGTTGAAAAGCGATATGCAAATTATTATTCCCATGTCTGGTTTTGGTGAGCGTTTTAGACGTGCTGGTTACGAAGTACCAAAGCCATTAATAGAAATAGATGGTAAGCCTATTATTGCTCATGTGATCGACATGTTCCCTGGCGAACATGATTTTATTTTTATATGCAATCAGGATCATTTATCTAATCCCGTATACAGCATGGAGGCTACCCTTAAGCAGCTTTGCCCAACAGGGCGTGTTATCGGCATTGCGCCGCACAAACTGGGCCCGATTCATGCTGTCCGCCAAATCGATGACATAATTGACCACGCGCGCCCCGTTGTAGTGAATTATTGCGACTTTACATGCTATTGGGATTGGCATCAGTTTAAAGAGGATATGGTCGCCAGTAAGTGCGATGGTGCTATCCCTGCCTACCGAGGTTTCCATCCCCACACTCTGGGCAGTACCAATTATGCCTACATGCGTGAGAAAGGTGGGTGGGTACTGGATATACAAGAAAAACAGCCGTATACCGATAATCGTATGGAAGAATATGCATCAAGCGGAACTTACTATTTTGCTTCAGGCAAGATCATGAGTGACGCATTCCGCGCCACCATGGAGCAGGATATCAATGTGGGCGGGGAGTATTACGTCAGCCTTGCATACAAGCCGTTGCTAGCGAAAAAATATCGTATCGCCGTTTACCCGTTGCAGCACTTCATGCAATGGGGCACGCCAAATGACGTGGTGGAATACAAAGGCTGGTCATCCGCGTTCCGGCGCATGGGAGAACCACAACCACCTAAACTTAAGGCGATAGGGACGATAGTGGTGCCAATGGCGGGAATGGGGCAACGCTTTGCCAATGAAGGTTATGCAATGACCAAGCCATTACTTCCCGTTTCTGGCAAACCGATGGTCATGCAGGCGGTCAATGATCTTCCTTCTGCCGTCCATCATGTTTTTGTGCTGCGAAGTGATATGCCCGGCCATCAAGAAATCATGAACACGCTGAAACACAACTACCCCGATGCATTAACCCCTTCCATACCTAAAGTCACTGAAGGGCAGGCCTGCACAGCCCTGATCGGGCTTGATGCACTGGAGCGCGAGCTTGAAGATATTACGGGGCCGATCACTTTCGGCGCTTGTGACAATGGCGCGCTATATAATGCCGCAGCTTTTGATGCGCTGGCTGCCGATCCAGATGTGGACATCATCGTATGGGGAGTGCGTGGACATACCAATGCGGTGCGTCATCCGCAGATGTTTGGCTGGATTGACGCCGAGAAGGGCGTTATCCGGCACATCTCAGTAAAAACACCGTTGAGTTCGCCTGCAACCGATCCCATTGTTCTGGGCACATTTACTTTCAGGCGAGCCGAAGATTTCCGCAGAGTCGTAGAGCACCTCATTAGAAGAGATGGGCGTGTCAATGGAGAATTCTACCTTGACTCGTGCATTAACGATGCCATTGAACTCGGGCTACGGTGCCACCTGTTTGAAGTGGATAGCTTCCTTTCGTGGGGTACGCCCAATGACCTGCGTACTTTTGAGTACTGGCAGTCATGCTTTCATAAATGGGCGAGCCATCCATATAGGCTTCAAAATGATCCAAGGGTACCTGCCGAAACGTTAGAAGAGCTTGAGAGTAGATATCGCACTACCAGCCTTGAACTGAAGGTGTCAAAGTAATGGCTATGCTCAATGTAGAGATGTTACGTTTCTTATTTGTTGGTGTAGGTTCGAATGTGATCAACTTCATAGTTTATCTTCTAATCTACTCGATAGGTGTGCCGTTATTTGCAGCATCAGTCGCAGGATATACAGTGGGACTTTTCTTTTCTTATCATTTTGGAAGAATATGGGTATTTGGACGTAGATTCGATGTAAGTAAAAAAAATGTAATTCGATTCGTGGCCGTATATGCAGTAGGTGGACTAGGCATGAGCATGAGCATCGAAGTATTAGTGAAAACCATAGGACTAGATTATCGGTTAAGTTGGGTCATCGGTGCTGTTTTCGCCGCGATCAACAATTTTGTCGGGTTAAAATGGCTGGTCTTTAACAGAAGTGAGGAAAAATAATGGCAACACAATTTGGTTTTCTTTCAAAACTGGAGTTTCTGCAGGATTGGGCTTTCGTGTTAATTGCTAGGGTGAATCCTGCCATTGTGCACAATTTAGAGAAATACCACACTCTCAAAAAGGTGCATTACCCTTCGGCAATTGAAGATGTAGCGGGGGATTATCTAGAATTCGGAGTATTCACCGGGAGTTTATTTTGTCATTCGATCCGTTGTTGTAAAAAGCTTGCCAAATTGAATCCCAAAACACGTAATACAAAGTTTTATGGTTTCGATTCGTTTGCCGGATTTGGTACCTTAGCAGAGGATGATAAACATCCTTTCTACACAGACGAGAATTTCGCAACCTGTTTACCAGCTGTTAACCGTAGAGTTCAATGTGTTGCAGGTGATATTAAATTTCAATTGGTACCGGGCTTCTTTAGTGATTCATTGAAAGATAGTGCGAAACAGTTTGGGATCGAAAAATCGAGAATAATTTTCATCGATAGTGACACCTACTCTAGCGCCAATGAAGCCTTAACATTCTGCATGCTAACAGTACAAAAAGCACTTTCATTGTTCTTGATGACTATTTTTCTTACCGGGGTAGTGAGGTCAGAAGGGTGACGCGCGCCTTTTCTGAATTCATTGTTCAAAGTAGGATAAAAGTGCGGCATGTCTTTACCTACGGGATGGGCGGGGTGGTTTACGTGGTTTCAGAAAAAAAAGCATGAAGCTAACTCTAGTTATTCCTTGCTATAACGAAGCGGCTAATCTTCCGCTGCTGTTGGAGCGTTGCCAGGAGCTTACCGTGCAACCGGATGTTGAGATCGTACTTGTAGACAATGGTTCGACGGATGATAGTCCAGCAGTGTTGCTCAACTTGTTACCATCTTATCCGGGTTGTCGTAGTGTTCGTGTCGAAAAAAATCAGGGTTATGGCTTTGGTGTATTGGCGGGATTGAACGCGGCATCAGGGGAAATATTAGCTTGGACACACGCTGACATGCAAACCGACCCTGTGGATGTGCTAGCTGGCCTAAAGATATTTGAAAAACATGGTTTGGATATTTTTGTTAAAGGGCGTCGATATGGCCGGCCATTAAGTGATGTGGCTTTCACGGTCGGCATGAGCTTCTTTGAAACGGTGCTACTTAGAAAACGATTATGGGATATCAATGCACAACCAACGATGTTCTCTCGACAATTCTTTGAATCATGGCGCGAACCGCCCTACGATTTCTCTCTGGATCTGTATGCTTATTATCAGGCAGTGAGAACAAATCTGATCGTACATCGCTTCCCCGTGCTGTTTGGTGAGCGTGCGCACGGTGTTTCGCACTGGAACGTAAATTGGGCGGCCAAGCGCAAATTCATTCGTCGCACTATTGATTTCAGCCTGCAACTGAGAAGGTCGATAAAACCGTGAAACTGATCGCGCATCGCCGAAATACTCTGAATGAGTTACTTGCAACGCCTACAAAATACGGGGTGGAGGTTGATATTCGAAGTTATGGTGATAATCTGGTCATCCATCATGATCCGTTCATCGAAGGAGAATCCTTCGACGCCTGGATTGCAGCCTACCGGCATGGCACGCTGATTTTAAACATCAAGGAAGAAGGGCTCGAAACTCGATTGATTGAATTGATGGAATCGAAGGGGATCGAGGACTATTTTTTTCTGGATCAATCTTTCCCTTACCTCGTTAAGTGGTCAAAAGCCGGTGAGCGACGCTGTGCGGTACGCGTGTCTGAATTTGAGTCTGTTGAAACGGCACTGACTTTGGCTGGCAAGGTCGATTGGGTTTGGGTCGATTGCTTCAGTCACTTCCCGTTAAGTCACGCGGATGCAATACGCTTGAAAAGTGCCGGGTTTAGGCTTTGTCTTGTCTCGCCAGAATTGCAAGGAAAAAACGCAGAAATAGAGATACCTGCACTTGCAGCGTTGTTGAAAGAACGTGGCATACAAGCAGATGCTATTTGTACAAAGAAAGTCGATTTGTGGGAGATGGAATGTCCGGTATGAAGCAGCTACTGACTCATCCGTTTTTTTTAGTTGGGTTAGTGATCCGACTAGGCTTGATTGCCGTTGTGCTCCCCCTTGCTACAGTGCAGTGGTATGGTCCTTTCTTGGATATTACGACCTCACAATTTACCCTTGATCCTTGGTGGACGTTCCTCAATCAAGGTGGTGACTCGGTCGCGTTCCCATACGGGTATGTAATGTGGCTGATTTTTCTGCCACTAACGTTACTAATGAAATTGCTGGGTGTGTCAGTGCTTTATGGTTATAGCCTGACTTTGCTTGTAGTGGATTTTGTACTGTTGCTGGTGCTTAGAAAGATGGTGCCTAATCGAGATCGTCTGCTGCTGGCCATCTACTGGTTGTCCCCTATCATATTGCTGGCGACCTATTGGTACGGACTTAACGACCTTGTCCCGGTATTACTGTTGGTGATGGCACTGCATTTTGTACGCCAGATAAAGTTCTTCCATGCTGGTGCACTCTGTTCTGCTGCGATTTCAGCAAAGTTGAGCATGATTCTGGTTGTACCATTTTTCTTGATCTATCTGATACGCAATCGTGCACTGAGACAAATGCTCCCATCCTACTTGACTGGTGGCACCTTATTCGGATTGTTGTTCGGATTGCCATTCCTTTTCTCGGATTCCGGCTTGCACATGTTCTTAAGCAATCCGGAAATGGGCAAGATCTATCTGTTCGCTTTGGCCATCGGTAATTCCACATTCATCTATGTCGTACCCATGGTCTATCTGGTCATGCTCTACGCGGCATGGAGAGTGCGTAGGCTTAATTATGAGTTGTTCCATGCCATGTTAGGCATGGCGTTTATGCTTGTTGTTCTACTGACGCCAGCATCGCCAGGATGGTTCATCTGGGTAATGCCATTGCTGATTAGCTATCAAATGATGAGCGGGCGTATTGCGGTTGCTTTAGTTGGTGTGTTCTCAGTGCTGTATGTGTTGAGTAGTCTATTGCTGATACCTGCATCGGCACTGACATTTTTTAATACCACAGGATTTTTGTCGATAGAGTTAGCGAGCCTATCTAATAGTCATCTAAAATCGATATTGCATACTGGAATAACCGCGGTCGGTATCGTCCTTGCACTGCGTATTTGGCGTGAATCGGTCAGCTTCAACGATTATTTCAGGCTGAGCCGTAAGCCTTTTGTTGTTGGGATCGCGGGAGATTCAGGCGCGGGTAAAGACACCTTGGCAGATTCTCTCGAAGGCTTGTTTGGCGCTCATTCTGTTGCGCGCTTGTCGGGCGATGATTATCATCTTTGGGATCGGCATAAACCGATGTGGCAGGTGATGACACATCTGAATCCGATGGCAAATGACCTTGAGAGCTTCGCCGATGACTTGATCGCGTTGACCGATGGGAAGTCCATTATTTCTCGTCACTACGATCATGTAACTGGCAAGAAGAGTCGTCCTTTTCACATCAACAGTAACGATTTCATCATTGTCAGTGGCTTGCATGCGCTTTATTTGCCGCTGCTACGCGATTGCTACAACCTTAGTATCTACTTGGATATCGATGATGGTTTGAGACATCATTTGAAAATGCAACGCGATGTTGAGAAACGCGGATTGAGCACAGAACAGGTTGCTTCTTCATTGGCGATGCGTGAACCTGACTCAGTCCAGTTCGTGCGACCGCAGGCCGAACACGCTGATCTGGTTATGTCGTTGCAACCTATCCATCCGCGTATGCTGGAAGAGGCGAGAAATGGCAAGCAACCTTTGCGCTACAAACTATTTGTTCAATCCAGAAATGGGCTGAACGAACTCTCCTTGTCCAGAGTATTGGTAGGTGTGTGTGGACTACATGTTGATATGGGAATGAAAAATGAAGGCTCTGAAGTCGAACTCACGATTGAAGGGGAAACTTCAGCTGAAGATATTGAGCTTGCGGCAAAGATGCTTTTCCCGCGCGTGCTAGAGTTTCTTGATATCAGCCCGAAGTGGCAGGATGGGGCCAAGGGTATCATGCAACTCATTACGCTTTCTCACGTCAACCAGGCCTTGAATAAACGGTTAATTTGATGAAAATATTTAAACCAGAACAATTCGTTCGTCTTCCAGATGCAATTTTATTTGATACGGACAATACGTTATATCACTATGATCCTGCACATGCTGCAGCACAGAAGGCCGTTCGCGAAAAAGTGACAAGAACTTTCTCCATTACACCAGAAGCGTTCGACAAGGCGTTTAATGAGGCGCGCAATCAGGTCAAGACTAGATTGGCGCATACGGCAGCTTCGCATAGCCGCTTACTTTATCTGCAGCGTATGCTGGAGATAATAGGACTTGGTTCTCAGGTTCTATTGGCGTTGGATTTTGAACAAACATATTGGAGGACATTTCTCAGCAATGCAGTTTTGTTCGATGACGTAAAAGAGCTGCTGGATGACTTGAGGCTTCTCGGAATCCCTACTGCTATCGTTACCGATTTAACAGCTCAAATCCAATTCCGTAAGGTTGTCTATTTTGGCCTGGATCATTATTTTGATTATATTGTTACGAGTGAAGAGGCTGGATACGACAAACCCCATGAGGCGCCTTTCCAGATTGCACTGGAGAAAATGCGTCCACAGGGTAATTGTGTTTGGATGATTGGGGATAACTCAGTGACCGATATCGGTGGTGGCCGTATGAGTATCGGTGCTGTTACATTACAAAAAATACATCATGGTGTAGTAAAGGGAAACGGCTCCAACGAACCGGATGCAATGTTCAATAATTACGCTGAGTTGCGTGAAGTTCTCGTTCAGCTTGGTAAAAAATCATGATTGGAGATCAACCCATGAAAGAATCAGTTGTAAATTATTGTGCCGCTATTGGTGCTGATCCACTTCTTGTCCAAGGTGCAGGTGGTAACGCATCATGGAAAGACGGTGACACACTTTGGGTAAAGGCTTCTGGGACATGGTTATCTGATGCGGCTGAAAAGGATATTTTTGTTCCGGTTATTCTGGGCCATCTTCAGCAGGCGATTGCTGTCAGTAATTTTATGGTAACACCCAGGCTGCACAATGAATCCAACCTTCGCCCATCCATTGAAACATTGCTTCACGCACTTATGCCACATCCGGTGGTTCTTCATTTGCACGCTATAGAAATTTTGGCACATCTTGTGCGGCATGACGTTGAGCTAACTCTTTTGGCCTCTCTAGGTTCACTAGTCAGATGGACCCGTGTCAGTTATCAAAAACCAGGGGCAGAATTGGCGCGAGCCGTGTGCGAAGCGCTTGCTAGCACTCAAGATGCTAATGTCGTGTTTCTGCAAAATCACGGTGTAGTCATAGGAGGTTCAGATATAGCTGAGGTAGATGCCATACTGAAAAGGTTGGTTGATACGCTAAAAGTTCCCACGCGTACCGTCTCTAACCTTCCTTCACCTGACTTTGGCATTTCCATTGCCGAGAATAAATTCTATGCACCTATTCAAGATCTACTTGTACATCAATTGGTAATGGATATGGCTCTTTACAAACGCCTCGTATCTGACTGGGCGCTCTATCCTGACCATGTGGTGTTTCTTGGTGCGAAAGCTAATGTTTATGAGAGTATCGATATTCTGAAAAAATCACTTGGGGGCAAAGCCGAATTGCCGGAATTGGTCTTGGTGCAAGGGGTCGGTGTGTTTGTGCTACCAGAGTTCAATCAGGGTAAGCGTTCACAATTGCGCTGCTACTACGATGTGCTTACTCGGCAGGAAGAATATGCGACGCTCAATTCACTCAATAATGATGAAATTGCTGATTTGCTGAGCTGGGATGCTGAAAAATATCGTATGCTTGTAGCAATGTAATGAATTTTCACTCAAAGTTTGGCGGCCTACAATCATGTTGTGGCGCGCTTGGTTAATTAGGGAGTTATTTGTCAAATGCAGGATTTATCAAATATTAAAATAGCTGTTATTGGAATTGGTTACGTTGGCTTACCTTTGGCCGTTGCTTTTGGATGTAAACGACCAGTTTTAGGTTTTGATATAAATTTAACTCGCATCGAAGAATTAAAAATCGGGGAAGATCGTACACTTGAATTAAATTTCGATGATATTAAAAGAGCCAAGTTTCTGAGGTTTTCAACTGATACGGATGATTTAAGTGACTGTAATTGCTTCATTGTTACCGTTCCAACACCTGTTGATAAACATAATCGACCTGACTTCACCCCACTTATCACGGCTAGTGAAACTATTGGCAAGATTTTAAAAAAAGATGATATTGTAATTTATGAGTCAACAGTTTATCCGGGAGCCACTGAAGAAGAGTGTGTACCAGTACTAGAAAGAGGTTCTAAACTAAAGTTAAATACAGACTTCTACGTTGGATATAGTCCCGAAAGAATTAATCCGGGGGATAAAGAAAGAACTGTAACAACTATTAAAAAAATTACATCAGGATCAACTCCAGAGGCGGCCGAGTTGATTGATAGTCTTTATAGGGAAGTTATTGTTGCGGGCACATATAAAGCACAATCAATTAAAGTGGCAGAAGCGGCAAAAGTTATAGAAAATACGCAAAGAGATCTCAATATTGCTTTGATTAATGAATTGGCTATGATTTTCAATAAAATGGAAATCGACACGGAGCAGGTGTTGCAGGCTGCATCGACAAAATGGAATTTCTTACCCTTTAAGCCTGGATTGGTTGGGGGGCATTGTATAGGTGTTGATCCATATTACTTAACACATATGGCGCAGTCCATAGGTTATTATCCGGAAATTATACTTGCAGGGAGACGCGTTAATAATAGCATGAGTGATCACATAGTTACTCAGTTGATAAAAGCAATGAGTAAAAAGAGAATTCATGTAAGTGGTGCTCGTATTTTAGTGATGGGTTTGTCTTTTAAGGAGAATTGTCCCGATCTACGTAATACTAGAGTTGTAGACGTAATAAAAGCCTTGCAAAATTTTGATTGTGTAGTCGATGTTTATGACCCGTGGGTTTCGAAGGAGGAGTCATTGTATAAACATGGAATCACTCTTATTTTAGAGCCGGCTAAAGATTTTTATGATGCCATCATAATAGCCGTTGCTCATGATGAATTTAAGGCAATGGGCTCATCCATTCATTCATTTGCAAAGGACCCTCATGTTGTTTATGACCTCAAGTCTATTTTGCCTTTAGAAAGTGTTGATTTAAGATTGTAGAGAGATGAAATTACTAATGTTTACAAACAAGATTTTATTAATTACCGGTGGCACAGGTTCTTTTGGTAATGCTGTTCTTCGACGGGTTTTAGATTCTAATGTGCGTGAAATTCGCATCCTGAGCCGCGACGAAAAAAAACAGGATGACATGCGTAAGCGGTATAACAATCCAAAACTAAAGTTTTACATTGGGGACGTGAGAGATTATCAGTCGGTTTTAAATGCTGTGCGTGGCGCTGATTATATTTACCATGCTGCGGCATTAAAGCAGGTGCCTTCATGTGAGTTTCATCCACTTGAGGCTGTTAAAACCAATATTCTTGGGACAGAAAACGTACTTGAGGCTGCCATCTGCTCAGGGGTTAAGCGAGTGGTATGTTTGAGTACGGACAAGGCTGTTTATCCGATTAATGCGATGGGCATCTCGAAGGCGATGATGGAAAAAGTCATTGTTGCCAAGTCCCGTGGTAGTAAGTCCACTGTTATTTGTACAACTCGTTACGGCAACGTAATGGCATCTCGTGGCTCAGTTATCCCTCTTTTTGTTGAGCAAATTAGGGCCACTCAGGCGATCACTATTACTGACCCCAATATGACGCGATTTATGATGACGCTTGATGATGCAGTTGATCTGGTGCTTTATGCTTTTGAGCATGGCAAGCCAGGCGAAATATTTGTGCAGAAGGCGCCAGCGGCGACGATTGAAACGCTGACCAAGGCGCTTACCTCGGTGATGGGAAGACCTGAGCATGAGATAAGGATTATTGGTACACGGCATGGTGAGAAGTTATATGAAGCACTATTGAGCCGTGAAGAAATGGTGGCTGCTCATGACTTGGGCGACTACTTCCGAGTCCTACCTGATTTACGTGATTTAAATTACGGGAAGTTTGTTGAGCAGGGTGAGGTGAGAATTTCTGAAGCCGTCGACTATAACTCTCACAACACAACCCAGCTTGATGTGGATGGTATGAAGCAGTTATTGTTAAAGCTACCATTTATACAGGCTATCACGCGTGGTGAATACGCCCAGCCAGAGGCTTAAGCGATGCGGGTGTTAGTTACAGGCGCTAATGGGTTTTTGGGTAAAAACCTGCAAGTACATTTGCGAGAAAACAAGATAGAAGCGGTTTTCTTTACGCGTGAAATGCCAGTTGATAAGTTACAAGGTTGTCTTAACGGTGTTGATTTTATTTTTCATCTTGCAGGCGTTAATAGGCCATTAGATTCAAGTGAGTTTGCAATGGGAAATAAAGATTTGACGGAACATCTCTGCAATGCGGTTCGTGCTAGCGGCCGTCGAATACCCGTCATTTATACATCTTCGATACAAGCAGAGTTTAATAATCCTTATGGCATCAGCAAACAGGCTGCTGAGCAATCGCTTGTTACACTAGAAAGCGAAACTGGCTCACCAGTATATATATATCGCTTGCCTAATGTATTCGGTAAGTGGAGTCGCCCAAATTACAACTCAGCAGTAGCAACCTTTTGCCATAATATATCGAATAATCTCCCTATCCAGATTAATGATTCAACAACTGCCCTACGATTGGTTTATGTGGATGATGTAATTGCTAGTTTTATCAAAATTCTTTTTGAGAAGCCAGTTGGTTTACATTGGCAAGAGATTGCTCAGGTCTATACAATTTCTGTTGGTGGTTTAGCCGAACAAATTCGTGCTTTTAAGGGTAGCAGGGAATCAATGACAACGGAGGCTGTGGGTAGTGGATTGACGCGGGCTCTTTATTCAACTTATTTGAGTTTTTTAAAGCCAGAGCAATTTGCATATTCACTCACTTCACATGCAGATGAGCGTGGACGTTTTGTTGAAATGTTAAAAACTAAGGATTCTGGTCAGTTTTCTTATTTTACAGCGCATCCTGGTATTACTCGAGGCGGTCATTATCACCACACTAAAGCCGAAAAATTTTTGGTTCTGAAGGGTAATGCACTGTTTAAATTTCGTCATGTTCTGACTGATGAGATTTATGAGATTAAAACGGCGGGTGATGTGCCGCAGGTTGTGGAAACAGTTCCAGGTTGGACTCATGATATTACCAATATAGGTAAGGATGAGATGGTTGTGATGCTTTGGGCCAATGAGATTTTTGATCGTGAAAACCCCGACACTTATGCAAAGCCACTTTAAGGATTAAGATGAAGAAATTAAAAGTTGTAACTGTTGTTGGTACACGTCCTGAAATTATCCGGCTGGCTTGTGTTATTCCAAAGCTTGATCAGCATTGTGAGCATATTTTTGTGCATACCGGCCAAAACTATGACTATGAGTTAAATGAAATTTTCTTTAACGATTTAGGTATTCGCAAACCTGATTACTTCTTAGGGGTTGCAGGCGGTTCTGCTGTTGATACCATTGGCAATGTGATTATTGGTGTGGATAAAGTTTTAGCAGAGGTAAAGCCAGAGGCGATGCTTGTGTTAGGTGATACGAATAGTTGTATGGCTGTTCTGTCTGCTAAACGCAGAAAGATTCCAACTTTTCATATGGAGGCCGGTAATCGTTGTTTCGATCAGCGTGTGCCCGAAGAAATCAATCGTCGATTGGTTGATCACATGGCGGATATCAATCTTACCTATAGTAGTATCGCCCGCGATTATCTTTTGCGTGAAGGTTTGCCGGCAGATATGATTATTAAAACGGGTAGTCCAATGTTTGAGGTACTGAATACCTATCGAGAAGGCATTGAGTCTTCTGATGTGTTAGACCGACTAGGGCTACAAAAACATAAGTTTTTTGTTGTCAGTGCACACCGTGAAGAAAATGTGGATTCAGATAAAAACTTTTTAAATTTAGTAGAAACGCTTAATGCGATTGCTGAAACGTATCAACTGCCAGTAATTGTTTCTACACACCCGCGTACTCAAAAGCGGATAGATTCGATGGGTGTGGTTTTCGATCCATTGATAAAATTGTTGAAACCGCTTGGGTTTA
>Ga0105349_10000127_pt1 | contig 26924 bp, 23 predicted proteins | sample EN1Hudseemescosm_FD_83661 | JGI IMG/M metagenome (GOLD analysis project Ga0105349, IMG submission 83661) | Methane-oxidizing microbial communities from mesocosms in the Hudson Canyon - EN1B Hudson Canyon | ecosystem: Environmental > Aquatic > Marine > Cold seeps | place: Hudson Canyon...
GCCAAACTCGGAGCGGGTGATTCTTTTCATGCCGCCTCTGGCGCCATGAATTGGCATCGAGGCCCGGTTTCATTTCGAGCGAAATTAATGGGCGGTTTTTTCCGCTCTTTGTTCCGTAAGGTCCTCGGTGGGACCTCCATGTTTATCAATGAATATCAGGCAACAGGGCCCTCGGAAGTTGCTTTTTCTCACTGCGTTGCCGGGACTTTGGTAAAGATTCCTGTCACTTCTGAAGGGCTGCTCATCTCTGGAGGAGCTTTTACAGCGTGCACAACCGGTGTCGACATGAGAACACAGTTTGGCGGCCTCAAAGCCTTCTTCAGTGGCAAGGGTGCTTTTTTCATCGAGGCGTCCGGTTCTGGAGATGTTTTCTTCGGTGCATACGGTGCTGTCGTTGAAAAAGAGTTGGACGGTGAATTGATTATCGATAATGGCCATGTCCTCGCCTGGGAAAATACTCTCGACTGGACTCTTGAAGGCGCAGGGGGTCTGAAGAGCACTCTCTTTTCTGGAGAGGGTTTAGTGATGCGATTTAGCGGTCGGGGGAGAATCTGGGTTCAGACCCGACATTTGACAGGCACGGCGGGCTGGATTACGCCCTTCCTCAGATCATAGGAGGATCGATGAAATTCAATATCCTCGAAACGGGCGCTTTTCAATCTGCGCTGGTCGAATTTGAACATGGCGAAGAACTGTTCAGCGAATCCGGAGCGATGGTTCGTGCGTCCGGAAATGTCGAGATGGATGTGAGTACCCGCAGCCGCGGTAAGAGTGGCATCATGGGTGGCCTCAAACGAATGATCAGTGGTGAGTCTTTTTTCGTGAGCACCTACAAGGTAGGACCGGGCGAGAAAGGTGAGGTGGGTCTTGCACCTGTTCTTCCAGGAGAGATGAAGACCATCTCGCTAGATGGTTCGACCACATGGGTTTGTTCCGGAGGCTCATTTATTGCTGCCGGCGGCGACGATGTGGAAATGGAGACTCGATTTCAGGGTTTTGGCAATGTGTTCAGTGGAGAAGGACTCTTCTTCCTTGAATTGTCGGGGGTCGGTGACGCTCTGGTCGGTGGATTCGGAGCCTTGCATGAAATCGAGGTCTCTGGAGAGTTCACTCTCGATACAGGGCACCTCATCGCTTACGAAAAAACTCTGGAATACAAGATCTCCAAGGCTGCAAGTTCTCTGACTCAGAGTTTTCTTTCAGGAGAAGGCTTTGTCATGAAGTTTGAGGGGCATGGAAAATTGATCGTGCAGACTCACGATGTGACTGGGTTTGGGAAAAGACTCGGGCCGTTGTTACCGGAGAGGGAGTAACCTATGAAATATCGTATCGAATGCCAACCGGGGTACTCCTATCTCGAAGTAGAACTCAATCCGGGTGATAGTATCGCATCCGAATCGGGGTCGATGGCGTGGATGGATCCTGGAGTCGAGATGGAAACTTCGACCCGAGGGGGCGTTTTCGCAGGATTGAAGCGTTCTTTTCTCAGTGGGGAATCCTTCTTTCAAAACACATATACCACTGAAGAAGCGGGTTCTCGTTTGGCTCTGGCTCCGGGGCCTTCCGGATCTATCGTCGCCCTCGAGCTGAATGGCGAAGAAGTCTTCTTGCAGAAGGGGGCTTATTTGGCCTCCATCGGAGATATCAAGATCGATACCAAGTTTGATGGTCTTCGAGGATTTTTCAATGAAGGTTTGTTTATCCTAAAGTGCTCGGGAACTGGAACACTCTTCTTCAATGCTTTTGGAGACATTCAGGAGGTTTCTCTTTCAGGTCAAAAGGTTGGCAGTGATGTCGACGACGCTTTTGATGCTGGCTGGGAAGAAACTGCTCAGGTTTCCGGTGATTATACTGTGGATAATGGTTACGCCGTAGCATGGGATCCTAGCTTGGAATACCGTCTGACCACGGGAAGAAAGATACGTTCTTTCCTTTTTGGCGATCAGATCATGCTCAAATTTTCTGGGGTAGGTCGCGTGTGGGTTCAGAGCCGCAGTCCGCAGGCTTTTGCCAGTTGGATTCATCCTTTCCGTCGAGTGAAATCAAAAAACAACAATTGACCCGAGTCCGATTCTCTGGGGTTTTCTGATGTAAATCTGATACGGGCTTGCAGGGTGAGAATCTTGCAACGAAACACTCTTGCAATGAAATGCTCTTGCATAGTAACACTCTCGTAAAATATCTGTCCTTGAAGGCACCTGTAGGATTTAAGAGTTGAGGAGATACAAATTGGGTTTTTCAAAATCAGCGATCCAAGCCATTCAGAAGGCCGGGACTCCGGGTGAAGTTTCCGCAGGAGATCTTCTGATCGAGGAAGGAGTGTTTGACGAAACCCTGTACTACCTCGAATCGGGAAAAGTAGAGATTCTTCGCGGAGGAGAAGTGGTCGATACCATCTCCTCTGGAGATGTTTTTGGCGAGGTGGCCTTTGTTGAGAAGCGTCCTCGTACTGCGAGTGTCCGGGCTATGGAATCATGTTCCTTTATTGCTGTGCAGCGTCAGGATTTACTCCGCTCTCTTGCCGAAGATTCTGAGGCACTCTTTAATTTCGTGCACGCCATTGAGGAGCGCAGAAATGCGCATATGGAATCCCATGATGGCCAAGAGGTCGATGCTTTTCTCGAAGGTGTCGCTACCGAAGCGACTTCACACCGAGCTGTTCACCATCCTTACCTTCTTGCTCTCAGAGATAGATCTCTTCCAGATATGAAGTGGGCTCTGGCTGATTTCGCTCGTCAATATCTGGGATATTCATCACATTTTCCTCGTTACCTCACCACTGTCATCGGCAGATTAGAGGTTCCGGAACATCGATCTGCTTTGATGGAAAACCTGACGGAGGAATCAGGTATTTATGAGAGCGAAGAAATGGAAGAACTCGCAGAAATTGGAGTCGAGCAGGAGTGGATCGATGGGATTCCTCATCCTGTATTATTCCGAAGATTTTGTTTAGCTGCTGGAGTCGATCAAGAATCATTGTCAGAAGATGCGGTGGAAGTGGTTTGCTGGAGAGAGATGTTTCTCGGTGTTCTTTCCGGAGGATCTACAGCAGAAGCCTTGGGAGCGCTGGGGCTGGGTACCGAAAATGTTGTCAGTACCATGTACAAGCATTTCCTTCCTGCTTTGGAAGTCTTGGAGGTGCCGCCTTCTGAAACGGTGTTCTTCCCCTTGCATGCCGCAGTCGATGATCACCATCAGGAAACTCTTATGGAGATATCTAAGCACTACGCCGCGACGTCGGAGGGACGTAGGGATTTGCTCAAAGGGATGCGAAAGGCATTATCTCTTCGTGCGGGTTTTTGGGATTGGTTACACGCCAGGGCCTTGACGAAGGGGCAGTCCGACGAGGGCGCGACTCAACTCCTCTAGTCTTTGGTTCTGATCAGCCGCAGACCCATTGACGTAAAAGTAATCGAGGAGCATTCGGATCGTCTTCGTAAGCGGTTCTGTCGTGGAGCGTGGTCGTATTGTGAACCCAGAGCATTTCACCTCGTTGCAAGGTAAAGGTGGCGACCGCATCGGGTTCTTCCAATGTGCTATCCAATTGGTCGAGGGCATTTTGCAATTGCGAGTGTGGTTCTATTTCTGCTTTCTCATAACCCTTCTCGATCCAAAATCGCATATATCGGCAAACGGGACCTTTGGTGGTGTCGGTCACCTCAAACACGGGGAAGCGATTTCGTAATCGTTGACTCTGATCAGCACCGGGTGTGACGATATCTCGATAGTGCGGTTCCTCAAGAATCCTGCACAACTCAGGAAAATTACGAGAGAGTTTTTCGTGAGCCAGGAGTGCGCATGCAATGCGAGAAGCTCCTCCGACGGGAGCGGGCCTAATACAAATCAATCCGACAAGATCGGGAAGAACATTGACGGCACTCGAATCGGTGTGCAGACCCGTGGCCGCTTTGGTCTGGCTGACCGGGATGGCTTTCTTAGTGTAGTCTCCTCCCCGATCTTTGACTTCGTAGAGCCGACCATAATTGCCGAGTGGTTGTCCGAGATGCACCCCAAAGGCGAGGTAGTATCTTCGAAGCAAGTCATCACTCATAGCGCTTACCGGAGGAGCTGAAACTCTGACCACGCCACTCCCGTGGTAAACCTCCGCTCGAGTTTTTTGAGCGAGCTCGGCGAGTCGGGTCATCCCTGATACATGCTCAAGAGTGACTTCGTCATCGACAATCGTCGGGCAGGTTTCTTGCCAGTGTTGAAGCTCCTGCACGATACCTTCATCGAAGGTCAGGCAATGTTGAGGTCTTTGGGAAAGATCTGTATTTGTCCACGGTGCTCGGGTCATGACGTCTACTTCCCGACCTTAAAGGCCATATGAAGGGGAAGGTCCGCAAGTGGACCGAAGAAATCTTCATCTTCAGCGATCATCTTCTCGGTGACGGCGAGTTCCCGGAAGTCGGGGAAATGGGTAAATCCTGCTGTGCGTAAACCGTCGAGTACATCTTGGAAAGTTTTGTGTAGGCACCGCACCGAGACTTCTGAGCCATCCCGTTGAGCCATACGCCCTTCGAAGGTCTGATCGCGACCGCTGAACCAGCCCCCCGATTTCTCGAAGTGGAAACTGTCCGTCCCTGTATCCATGAAAGGGTTCACAGGGTGGGGTAGTGAAAAGATGAAGTGGCCGTCTGGTGCCAAATGATCATAGACCCGTTTCATCGACTGCTGCATCTGCTCGACAGTTGTGTAGTTGTAGACGAAGACGGCGGTGATCAGATCATATTCACTCAACTGTGCTTTGAAATCAGTGGCGCATCCCACCGAGTATGTGATCTCGAGTGGAATTTGCTGTTCGTTGGCTTGCGCCAACTCAATCATCCCCGCGCTGATATCGATGCCCTCCAAATGTTGGGCTTTCTCAGAGGAAGATCTCGCCAACTGGCGGGTGAAGTAGCCTTCGCCGCAGCCCAGATCGAGGATCCTTTTCTCGGCGACGGGTGTGGACCACTGTAAGAGAAATGGCCGGGCGGTCCAATCGGAGAGAAGGCGAGGTTCATCCCGGGCCCAACTTTTGGATGTGTCATCGAACATGTCTTGGGAAGATTGATCTGTCATGGCACCCATTTCGAAAAGAAATCCACTTGAGTAGGTTTCATTCTACTTGTGGGGGTTGAGGAATCCCAGAAGTAGCTGAGAGTTGATTCTAGAAGTACTACCCACCCTGAAACTCGATCAGGTTTGTTCTCAGTGGTCTTCGAATGATCGAAGTCTCTCGATGGTGACGATCGGAGTTCAGGAACCTCACGTATTGTTGGGGGGGGGAAGTCATGTCTTCGCTCGTCGATTTCATCGGGTTATCATGCTGCTGGAGGTGTTCTTTGAATAGCGGGTTACTGACCTTCTCAATCATTTCGAGCCTACTGTTACCAGTTCCTGGAGTGGGTCTTGATGCACTCGATGAACCTCTAGAGAAGCTCCTCTCGCGTGATCCCATCGTGGTCGAAGAGGGCGTGGTGGCGCTTTCCAAGATGGATGCGGACACGGTGCGGAGCAGGGCCCGGCGAATGATCCTCGAGGAGGGGAAAAATCCACAGCTGCCCGCCATTGTCTGTGATTTGTTTGGACATGTGGGTGGCGAAGAAGATCTCGATTTATTGAGAGGCTGGCTCAGTACAGATGATGAAGAGCTGACTTCTGCAGCGATCCGTGCGCTGGTAGAGATTGCTGCACGCTACCCTGATTCGGAAAGCATCGATCACCTGCTCAAATGGTGTGTGACAAAACGGGGAAGCCCTCGTGCAATGGCGGCTCTGGTGCGGCCCAACACCTCAGCTGAAATACTACCTTCGGCGATGAGAAAACTGCGTAGCAAGAATCCGGTAGATGTGGTGGCTGGGGCAGATTTCCTGAGAGCTCATGGCGCAGGGCCCCATCAGAAAGAACTCCAACGCGCCTGGAAAAAAATTCCTAAATCGTCGGGGCATTCGGCACGGATCGCCATCGTTCAGGCTTTGGGGACGATTCCCGTTGAAGAATGGACCGAAGGCAGCCAGGAGTTGCTGGTCGATGCTCTTGAGAATCGTGACTGGCGAGTTCGTCGAAGGACAGTGGAGGCTCTGGTCGAAGTCTGGTCGCCGATATCCATCGACTTATTACTGGAAACTCTGCCGGAAAAGCCAGGAGATCCTGATCTCTTTGACTGGCATCACGCACTTTCCGATTTGACCGGTGAAAGCAAACCGGTCGATGCGAGGGTTTGGCGCGTTTATGACGAGATGAATCCTTCCCCTCGTAAGATTGTCGATCCGAAAGAGCGACCTGTCGGTGGCTGGCTTCGAGCGCCAGCCGAAGGAGTCGGCAATGCTCGGGACAAGGATGGGCCCACCGTGGTCTTTTTCGATTTACCAGTTCTTGCTGCCGATGCCGTATTTTTGTTCGATCTTTCCGAATCGATGAATGGTGACTTTGGTGGCCGCACTCGCATGGAAGCGGCACGCATCGAGGTTCATACGATGTTGGAAAAGTGGCTTTCTCTCCCCCTGATCGAGCAGCCGCGATTTAACCTGGTTTTGTTTCGTGAACCCTACGACGATCCCTGGAATGCTCGTATCGATCGAGTGTTTCCGAGGCTGGCGCAGCTGTCGCCCAAGAATGCCCAAACTGCAGCGCAATGGTTTTCATCACAGGGGACCTGTCGCTTTGCCTATCAGGAGAATATTGAGGCGGCCATCGAGGATCCGGAGTGTCGTTTCATCTACTTCCTTTCCGACGGAGAACCTTGGGGTGGTCGGTGCAACGATCTCGATCGATTGCTGAAGGAGCTGGAACGGGTCACCCGTTTTCATCCGGTCGCGATTCACAATGTGGTCATCGGGGGTTCTGAAATAGCGGAAGAGTACTGCGAAAAGATTTCACAACGTCATAGCGGTCGTCTACGTAAGATCGGAAATGCCAGTGAAACGATGTCGAAGGAAAGTCGTGCTCCTCAAATTTTCATGGCTCGCAAGTTGGGGGAGAACATCATCGTCAACCCTGGCGCGGAAGATGATCAGGTTGAGGTTGCGAGTGGTCAGCAGGCCAAAGCTGGCGTCGTCAGCGCATGGGAATCCATCGGAACAAATACTCCCGTCCAGGTTCAACCGTGGAACGGATTTTCCTTGGATAATGGGGATCATTTGCCCGTGCCAGCTGGAGCTGGAGCGAATCACTTTCTTCATGGAACCATCGGCGATGTGGCGATGCGTACCACTCTTCGACAACACATCGATCTCAAGAAATTAAGAAGCACCATCCGGAAGGGGGCGACATATCATTTTTCAGCCTGGATCGGCGGGTGGCTGAAGCAGAAATATGAAGCCCAAGTTCGAATCGTATTTTTTGACGAAGAAGAAAATGAACTGGGAGAAGATACCCTTGGACCGGTGACAGCAGCGGACCGAGACAGCAAAAACGGCATGCGTAAACGCCAAGGCGAGGGTTCGGTTCCTACCGGTAGCCACAAGGTTGTGGTCGAGTTGATCTTCGATAAGGAGCAGGGCGGTAGCGTCAGCGATGCAGCCATGGATCTCCTGGAGCTTGTGATTTCTAAAGAAAGCGCCCCTCTTCAAAACTAGTCTTCAAACTAAGTCGAATATTCACCATTCCTAAATATGATAGGCTCTCTACTTTGCAATCTCATGATATGATTTGATCAATATCCTGAGCGTAGCCGATGGCAATTCGACCACAGAAAGATTTGACTGTGGTTTCCAGAGAAATGCCGAAGAAATTTGGAAAGGGCACTCGTTGTCATGAATGAAGAATTGAATATTCAGATTGAACCGTGGGAGTCAGACTCCGACACATGCGTCATGCGACTCAATAGGGTCGTTGCCCAATCTCCAGAGTATTACTCGACTGCCGAGGAGGCAGAAGAGAGTCCCTTGGGTCGTAAGCTTGTCGCCATCGAGGGACTTGAAGCAGTATTGATGCAAGATCGTGTGATCACTTTGCTGAAACCTTTGGACGGGTCTGATTGGCAGCCGCTCGTCGATCGTGCGACTGAACTTGTGCAAAAGCACTTCGAAGAGTTCGATCGCATCGTTTCTGAACGTAGTCGAGAAATGAATGAAGATGAAAAAGGACTTTTCATTGAGATTCAAAATCTCCTCAACTCTGATCTCAATCCCATGGTCGCCGCTCACGGTGGTTTTATCGAAGTGGTCGATGTGAAGGATCAGGATTTGTTCATTCACATGGGTGGAGGTTGTCAGGGCTGTGGTATGGCCGCCGTCACTCTGCGCCAAGGTGTTGAAACTTTGATACGCCAGAAGGTGCCAGCAATCCGCCATATCCATGACTCGACGGATCACAAAGCGGGAGAGAATCCTTACTATGCCAACTGAGTCTGAAGGAGAGTGGCACGATCTGTGTCCACTCGCAGAGGTCGAAGAAGAAGAACCCTTCTTTGCTAATTTCGCAGGTAAGGAGCTGATGGTGGTCAAAGCCGGGGACGAAGTCTCCGTGTTCACCGATAGTTGCCCTCACATTGGAGCTTCCATGGTCGGAGCGACCGTCGAAGACGGTCATATCGAATGTCCGCTTCATGGCGCTTGTTTCGACGCTCTCTCCGGCGAGGTTTCAGATGGCCCGACGAACCAAAATCTGGAGCGTCATTCTGCTCGCGTGGATGGGGACCGGGTTTTTGTCTGCTTGAGCCCTCCCAAAGAGTAAAGGCTCTTGTTCACTCGTCAGAGTCCTGTCAAAATGAGGTTGTCTAATGACTTACTTCCATGAGGGAGGCCTTCATGCTTTGCAGAGTTCTGACGAATAGTTTCGTCATTTTATCCATATTGTCTTTAACCGGTTGTCTCGTGGTCAATTCCGATGCCGCTAAATTGGACCCTGACAGCGGGGCCCTGACCATCGATTTCACTTCCGATTCTCCGGCGGCCTCCGCTCCTGCCGTGGAGGAAGTGGTCGATCCAGAGAAGATCAAAGCCCAAGAAGAAAAGGTTGAAGAATTGGAGATGAAAGTCGCCGATTTGGAGATCGATTTTCATATCGCCGAAATGGAGCGAGATCTCTCTCGTGAGTCGACTGAACATCGACATCAAGAGCTAGAGCGAGCCGTCATGGAAGCGGAACACGAAATGCGTATGTTTCATGAGTTCGATCGTCCTACTCGGGAATTCGGAAGTCGTAGATCTGTCATTTTCGCAGAGACCCGTCTCAAAGATTCACGTACCGAACTGGAGCAGTTGGAATTGCTCTACGCAGGAGCAGAGTTGGAAGACGGAACTGCAGAACTGGTACTTCAGAGGGGCCGAATGAGTTTGGCACGAGCGGAAGAGTCTCTCGGGCAAACTCGCAGAGAGCACCAAGTTGAAATGGAAGTTCGTATACCACGAGAGGAAGAACGTCTTCAACGAGCCATCGAAAGTGCGAATCGTGATCAGTCTCGCGCTGAGACCGAAGCTGAAATTGCAAGAATCCAGGAAGATCGCAAAGAAGAAAAAATGCAGCGTGAACTGGAAGAGCAGTTAGAAGCTTTGGAAAAGGCCCGCCACGAGTTACGAAACATGACCGGCTTAGATGACCGTGAGCAATCCGTTGCTTGGGGTCTCTTTTGATCGTTGGTTCCCTGATCCTTTTATCTCAGTTAGTTTCTTTGCCGGCACCCGCATTGGATCGTGTCGACGATTGGCAAGTGGAAGCCAGGGCGGGGCTCGATAAAGCTGTAGAGTACTTGATGGCTCACCAGGAAGAGGATGGGGCCTTTGGTCATTGGCGTAACCCTCTTTCTCCCGATGATAAAAATTGGATGGTTCCCGAGCAGCATCTGGCATTCCAAGTGGCGATCACAGGAATCAGTTGTGTCACTCTGATGGATTTGGGTGCAGGTCTTCCCGAGGGTGGGGAAGAAGCTCTGGAACGCGCTCTCGACAATATATGCGAAAAGGGTCGTCGGAAAAGAATCGACAACTGGGATACGGACAACCTCTGGGGTTACGTCTATGTTCTGGAAGCGGTGGCGAGAGCTCTGGCCGAGCCCGAATCTCGCTTTGGCAGCGAACGAAGGGCACGTCTTCGTCATTTGGGCGAAGACCTGATCGTCACTCTGGGCAACTATCAAAGCCCGGATGGGGGCTGGGCTTATTATGATAACCGTCCCTACACGCGGAGACCTACGTGGGGAACGTCCTTTGTGACCGCTTCGCTCCTGTTGATTTTTGAACAATGCGAGAGCGTTGAGTTGGAAGTTCCCGACAAAATACAAGAGCGTGGATTGCGCGCTCTACGAAGGACTCGATTGCCGAATGGGGCCTACGATTACAATATCGCGCCTATTCAAAGCACTCGGAATCTCCTGTCGATCAACCAGATCAAGGGATCGTTGTGCCGCATTCAGGTGGGCAATCTTGCTCTGAGACGATGTGGCAGTGACGGAGAAGTGACTGAGGGAAATATGGTCACGGGTTTGGAGCAATTGATCCGTCATCACAAGTTTATTTCATTGTCACGTGGACGCATCTATCCCCATGAAGCGTATTACGCCAACAGCGGATACTTTTTCTATTATGGCCATTACTATGCTGCCGACGTGATCGAAGAGTTGAATCCGGAACTGCGTCAGGCGTGGTGGCCCCAACTGACCGAAAAGATTCTGGAAACCCAAGAAGAAGATGGCTCGATGTGGGACTACGCCTTTTTCTCGTATCACCGGATTTATGGCACGGCGTGGTCTGCTTCGATCTTGGCCAAGGCACTCGCGGATAAGGGCGCCTTAGAGACCAAAGACTTAGAAATGATTCCTCCACAATCGGAGGAAGAATCTGCCTCTGAGAAGACTCCTCAAAAGCTACGTTGAGAGATCTCCTCGAAGGTTGGAGTTCGAAAGAGCGAGAAGGTTCATGAAACGTTATTGATGAATAAAAGTGGATCAAAAAAATAAAAGTGGATCAAAAAAAAGGGGTGCGGAGAGTAATTCTCCGCACCCTTTTTTTGTCACTATTACGGGAACTACTTGCAGGAACCGCAGCAGCTCTCTTTTTTGGCGGAATCGCACTCAGTGGCACACGCAGTGGCGCATGCAGAGGCGCACTCTGATTTTTCTTCGCCAGCCATGGGCGCAAAGTTACAACCAGCGGAACCCAGTCCACCGACGACTACAAGAGCAAGAAGAAACTTCTTCATGTGAATGACCTTTCTTGTCGCCGGGGGCGACACAAATTAAAAGATGGTTTTAACGACATATCCTTATGGATTCTACTTTGAAGATACGGAGAATTCTCCCCCCAAGTTCCCTAGATCAGGGCAAAATCCAAAGTTTTTGAGAAATTGGGCCGTCTTTGTTACCAAATTATGGGGAATTCAGGATTTCTTGCCTCCTCTGGGATTTCAATCGGGAATTACTACTGTCCGCTGAGGATTCCCAAAAGGAAGAATAGGCGAAATGACTCACTCCCTGACAACCCTGAATGAGGGCTGACTTCTCCTGTAAAAGAGTCGTTTTTGGATTTTCATGCAGATATGTACCTAGGCCCATGATGACTGGAAATCCTCGAGCATGCTGCATGCACTCCCCGACGCGCTCTTCGAAGCGGGGTACTTCTCGGTCATATTGCATGGGAAAGACCGCATCGATGAGCCCGAGGCGTAACCAGCGTGGCCAATCTTGCATGACTCTATCGTGGGCAATTTGCGGGGTTCTATAGACCGCTGCAGTCACGAGGGTTTCTCTTTTAGTTTGTCGACAACGATCGGAAATGGTGCGTACCATTTCGGTCACTTGATCCCGTCGCCAGCGATCCCAGACGGCCGTATTTTCATCCGGTGTGCTCTGCCCTGTGGATTCGCTGAAATATTTGAGGCTGACGGGATCTCTCGGATAATCCACGGTGACACCCGATTCGAGAAAGCGGATGTAGTCCAGATGGATCCCTGCGAGATCTGGATAGTTTTCTAGCAATTCTTGACAGATGTCTGCCACATGATTTCTCACCTCAGGGAGGCAAGGATTGAGGGCGACATAGTAGGAAGGCTGCAGGGGTTGTCGCTCACCTGCTTCGGAATGAAGAAACCAGTCAGGATTCTCGATCCAGTGCTGTGGAGGAGTCGTTGCCGGGGGAGGAGAGTCTCCTCTCCAGCCTGGGACCGCATTGACCCAGGCATGAACCTTTAGCCCCCTGACACGGGCTTCTCGGCAAACGGCTTCGACGGGATCAAAGCCGGGGTCTTGATGATTGAATTCCTCAGCCCAAGGTTCCAATCGGGAAGGGTAGAAGACGGTCCCGTTGCCTCGTACCTGAAAAAGAACGGTATCAAATCCGGAATAGTGAATGTTGCGCATGATGTTGACGATGTCTTGCTCTGTGGAGTAATCCCAACGCGTCACCCAGATCGCTTTTTTGATGGGAACGCTCGGGGCCTGTCGACAGCCGGTGATTCCAGTGAGGCACGAGAGTCCGGAAAGAAGAAGGATACAGAGACGGACATGATGGCTAAAGCCGAGATGATTTCGACGAACCTGAGCGACTGAATGAGAGCCGCACCGTTTTACAGAGCTGGCCGGGGTCAGAAGATTTACTGACATATGCGTCCTTCCGGGAGCGAGGCGGTCATGAATGAACTCAAAATGTCGAACTGATCAGCGATAGATCTCCAGGAATCACTTCGATTTCCACTATTTCTGGAGATCCCGCAATATCTCCGTCGATAAGAACGGGAAGTGGTTCTTGAGTCAGCTTTATCTTGCGTGCCTGACGGTAAACGACGTTCGAATGAGTATCCAGATGCTCGCCGGTAGAGACTTGATTGAAAAGGTGAAAGGCGTCGAAGTAGGAAATTTCTGGAAGAATACAAATGTCGAGGAGGCCGTCATCGAGAAGAGCTTGTGGACAAGGTTTGAAGCCTCCTCCGATCGTCGCTTCATTTCCGACAAAGATAGCAGGGCCGGTCGACGAGAATCGTTCATTTTCTATTTCTATGGTTGACGGAAAACTACGCTTTCTGTCGGTCAAGAGAGCCTGCATTGCGAGAAACCGATAGAAATAATCTCCGCAGTATCGAACCGGGACAGAAACGAGAGGTGTCTTTCTCCATCTGTCGAATCGGTGAGTGATAATTGCGGGTAATCCGGTTGAAAAAATCTGAAGCATTTTACCGATCGATCGACCATCGAATGTGACGTCGAGAGTATCGATAGAGCGGACCCCGAGGCCTTCGATGGCCAAGTTTGAGCTGGATTCGAAATCGAGAGGAATTCCAAGGCCCTTGGCCAAGTTGTTGCCTGTTCCTGCAGGTAACAGTCCAACAGGGATATTCATTTCGTGTGTTGCCAGCCAGTTCATAGCGAGGCGTATCGTGCCGTCTCCACCCATGACGATGACTCGGTCAGGGCACTCTGGAGTCTCTTGGGTGTCGAGAACCTGACACCACTGAAGATTGAGATGCGGGTGTTCTTGAGAAAGTTTTTCTTCGAGGAACCGACGAGCCTCAACTCCCCGGCGTGAGCCAGGATTGTGAAGGATGAGAATCGAGGTGGGCCTTGATGTCTGTATCGCTATATCTTTCCTATGGTCGTGATTATTCGAGAATCTGACCGGGTTCGAGGTCGATCACCTGAATCGGGAGCGACCCTATCGATTCCCTTAATGCTTCCGGAGTCCCCGAGAGTAGAGGGAAAGTACCGTAGTGCATCGGCAAGACCATTTGGACTCCCAACAGATGAGCCGCCTTGGCCGCTTCTCGGGGACCCATGGTGTAGTGATCTCCAATCGGAAGAATGGCGAGTGTGGGGGCGTGCAACTCTCCAATGAGAGCCATGTCCGAGAATACACAAGTATCGCCGGCGTAATAAAACCGGAATTCATTCTCAGTTTCGACGACGAAACCCGCTGGTTCTCCTCCGTATTGAAGGACTCCCTCGACTTCGATGCTGCTGGAGTGTTTAGCATCCGTCATGGTGATGAAGAGCCCGCAGATCTCAATCGATCCTCCCTTATTCATTTCGACGACTTGATCTTCGGGGAGGCCTAGTTTTTTGAGCCAGAATGCCAACTCCACATTGCATACAACTCTGCACCCATGTTTTTTTGCTTGGGGGATTACGTCCTGAATATGATCCGAGTGGCCGTGGGTCAGTAATATGAGATCCACGTCTTCAGGATCTTGATGTTGTTGAGGACAACTTGGATTTCCAAGCCACGGATCAAACAAAACTTTTCTTCCGGAGGGGGTTCCTACAAGGAAAGTGGCGTGACCGAGCCATTGAAAAGTAGTTTCTTTACCGAGGTAGTTCATTTGGATTTCCTCTCTGAAGAGTGAATTGAAATGTGCTGTTCATTTTGAATCAGGTGACCTGTTGGCATGTGAAAAGCAGTTCTTTGCCACGGGCTTCGATCATATCCCAGTTTTGTTCCTCGATATCTTTAGGTTGAAAGAGCGGGGCGACAAAACCGATGGCATGAGCTCCTGACTTTAGGAATTCACGGGCATTCTCTTGGGTGACTCCGCTGGTCGGAACAATCTTTAAATCCGGAAGTGGACCCAGAACTGCCTGAACCCAAGATGGTCCTCCTGCGGGAGCGGGAAACAACTTCACTAATGGTGCTCCGGCGCGATGGGCGGTGATCATTTCAGTGGGAGTCGAGCAGCCGGGAATGATAGCCACGTTGCTCTCTTGAGCAAAGCGGATCAAGTCTGTATCCACGACGGGTGAGACAAGGAATCGCGCCCCTGCTGAAATCGATTTCTGAGCCTGTTCTTTATTCAGGACGGTTCCTGCACCGATAACTACCTCCGGATACCGGGAAGCTGTTTCCCGGATGAGCTCGTAGGCCCCCGGAATCGTCAAGGTGTACTCACAGATTCTGAAGCCGGCTCTCAATGCGGATTCCATCGCCGGCAGAGCAAGATCGCCGTGTGGAGTCCTGAGGATGGCACTGGCTTTTTCTGTCCCCAGAAATCGGACAAATTCAGCAGGATCAGAGTTTTCGGGCTGCATCTCAATCTCTCTTTCGAATCGGCGAGTCTCGGAATTCGAGATGGACCTCGCCTTCAACAGGGGTCATGATGAGGACGCATCAGACTGAGGGCAACCATGCCCCGATGGGAGAAGAAGATGATTCAAGTCGCCATGTCTAATTTCGAGATCAGTACTCTCGTTCACCTGCTTGTTGCGGTGTTGATCGCTGGGTCAGTGTTTATCCAATGGAGAGCCGTCCATCCTGCCGTCACATCGGAAGATGGGGGAGATCAGGTGAGAGAGGGCATCCGTAAACGTTGGGCGCCCTGGGTTCATGCAGGGTCGTTACTGATGATTGTTACTGGGCTCTATCAATTGATGGTTCACGGGTTAGCGACTGCCAATTTCCAAAAAACACTCGAAGATGGGGGAATGCCCTATCATATGCTGTTCGGGATCAAGTTCTTGTTGGCCATGGGCGCGCTCTTCATCGCTTCAGCCATGGTAGGGCGGAGCGAGGGGCTCGCAGGAATTCGTCGTAACGGTGGAACCTGGTTGGGGTTGGCAGTGATATTGGTGATCGTCGTCATCGTCATTTCCCGTCTGCTCGCAGGGCTCCCCGACCCGGTGTAAAATCGGGGTGCACAATTTTTTACCATTCAACATGGATCTGCCTCAATGAACGATATCCCTGAGCGGCTTCGGCCTGTTGACCTATTTTTAAAGACCTTCGGTCAAAGCATTGCCCGAAGGTTTGGGTTGCTTGTTTTGTTTTTGGTCTTTGCAGGGGCACTCTTTGCTGCATGTGGAAATAATGCATGGGCAGCAGGAGGCGTTGGATCTGAGGTTGTTGGATCTGAGGTTGTTGGATCTGAGGGCGTTGGATCTAAGGTTGTTGGATCTAAGGTTGTTGGATCTCGTGCTGCCGGCCCAAATCCTCTCGTTCCGTTTGTCATTGAAGATGATGACGAGGATGAGGATGAGGACGAGGATGAGGACGACGTTCCAGCAGACCCCTCCGAGGTCGATCTCGAAAAGGCTATCGATGGGTTGTCCCGTCTGCCGAGAGCGAAGAAGGCTCGCCAAGAAAGGCTTCTCGAACTCGAAGATAAATTCGATGCGATTCAGATCGATCATGTGGGCAAGCCTGCTTCCTCGGAAGCGATCGCCTATCGTTCAGAATGCCAGCGTCGCCAAGGAAGAACTCGTCTGGCGATAGCAGGATTTCAAGAATATTTGGCTTTGGATACCGCGGGGGAAGCGACTCCTGTCGCACTTCACGGATATGGCCACTGTCTTCAGGAGAATCTGGAGTGGGCCAAAGCTTATGAGCAATTTGTCGCGGTCACACGTCGCTACAAGGAGCACGATCTCCTTCCTGAATGTCTCTATGACGCAGGATATTGCTTGAGAGAGCTTGGAGAATTTGAAGCCGCACGGACTCACTGGATGAAGTTGACTTCTCAGTACTCGAGGGAGCCTGCTGCACTGAAGGGGAATAATAAGATGGAGACCTTGAGACCTCCAAAGGAACGCCTGAGAGAGATATTGATCAAGTGGGAAAGAGCAAAGAAGACCTTCGGGAAACTTCCATATGCAGAACGTGCCAAAGGTATCAAACCACTTGAAAGTATCCTGAACGATGCGGGTGACTGTCGTTGCCCCGAGTCGGTCAAATTTCTCACTCGGCTCTTGAAGGGTTCGGACAAGGAAATACAGGTGGCCTCAGCTGTCCCGCTTTTGACAGTAGGGGGAAGCGATGTGACAAGAACAGTACTGAAAGCTCTTAAAAACTTTCCCAATCTCGGTCGGCAAAAGGTCCTTGAGGCTCTGCGTCCTCGGCACTTGGAGAAGAGTTCTACCTCGCCGATTGAGGAGTTCGCTCGGTCCAACTACGTAGGGGTTGCCACGGCTGCTACCGAATTGTTAGGTCGTATCGGCGATTTAGAAGCGACAAAGATGCTCGTGTCGCTCTTGCCTGAAGGAGACTCACTGGATGAACTTAAGGGGAGCAGAAGATCTTCTTTTGAAAGAATTCTGAGAGCTCTTCGTTCTGTCAGAGATGATGCTGCTCTCGACTGGTTACTCGAAAAGGTGCTCGAAAAAGAAAAAAGGCCTCTGTTGGTTCGGGTGGCTGTCGCAGAAGCACTGGGTCGTGCAGGGCATACTCGTGCCACGGATACCCTTGTCGGATTGATCATGCATCCGAAAGCAGAACTTCGCATCGCTGCCATGAAATCTCTCGCCCTTCTGGGAGATGATAGCTGTGTTGACGACATCGCATTGGCATCCAGGAAAAAATCTAGAGATACCGCCTTTCAAATAGAGGCTGTGCGTGCACTTTGCCGTCTTGACCCTACAGATGCTGAAGAGATGCTTCTCTCTCTTGGGAATCACAAGGACAGTTCTCTGAGAACTCTTGTGATCACTGCACTCGGGCGCATCGATTCAAACAATAGTTTCAATCGCAGGATAGAGGCTTTAGAAGACCCAGCGTGGCAGGTGAGATCTGCGGCTCTGAGAAGTTTTAAGGGCGTCAAGGATGTGCGGTTAGTCGATGCATTATTGGCGGCCATGCGACGAGAATCGGGGGCACTCTTACCTCAGGTGGTTGAGCTCTTGATCGCTTCCACTGGCCAAGATTTGGGGCCGGATGTGGAGAACTGGGATAAATATTGGAATAGGGAACGGGATAGGTATGATCCTGTCGCGATTGCGGAACGAGATGGATCTTCGCATTCTGGATCTACATATGTCCGTAAGGCTGATCCTGGCAAGGCTCGAACACCCTCCTATTTCGGAGTTGAAATCGTCAGTAAGCGGATCGCGTTTGTCGTCGATTGTTCCGGCAGTATGTCGCAAGAAGTTTCTGTAGCAAAAGAGGGGGGTGGGGTCGAGACGATGAATCGGCTTGAGCTCGCCAAGAGTGAACTTCGCATTGCCATTGAAAAGTTGCGCCCAGGAACATTTTTCAATTTGATTCGTTTCGATACTGCGACACATTTGTATAAAGACAAGCCGGTTAGACTGTCGAAGAAATCGGTGAAGGAAGGTCGTCGCTTTATTGATGGGTTGAGACCCGGAGGCGGCACCAACATCTACGATTCGTTAGAACAAGTCCTCAGTGCCGGGGACGTGGACACCATTTTCTTCCTCTCCGATGGTGCCCCCAGTGCGGGAACTTTTGTGGATCCTTCTCGAATTCTTGAGGAAATATTGCTCCTCAATGAAGAGAGTCAGGTCACGATTCATACGATTGCGCTGGGATTCACCTCCGCATTCATGGAATCTCTCGCAGAGCAGAATCGTGGCAATTACATCGTTGCTGGGCAGTAGTTCTCTCTTCTTTTCATTATTCGCTTCGGTTTCCCTGAATTCTCTCAAGTCATCCCCTGAATAGTGTCGATCTATTCAGAGGAATGTTCCGGGTAGATCTGTATTTCAGGATCGTATGCCGTGAGTCAATACGACGGAAAAGGCTGGAGAAAGTAAATGACCGACATTTGGTGGATCTTAGCCCTGCTAGCGACTCCGTTGATCTTTTGGGCCCTGTGGAGACGATCTCTTTCACAGAAGCCGAATTCCGTGAGTCAGTCTCATGGAAATGTTGGCAGTGAATGGCGAGCCCGTTGCTTGGAATTGGGGTTGGATTCCCAAGAGATACACCTTGTCGATCGATTGTCCCAACATATTGAAGATCGAGATACGAGACGTCTTTTGAACTCAAGGATTGCCTTTGAGAACGCCTTGGAAAGATCGTTGCAGGTGGAGCCCCAACTGTTTCAGGATCTTTCCATGAGACGTGCCCTCGACCGATTAAGAATGAAGCGTGGCTGGGAAGTTTCGGGAGAGATCTCCCAAAGGGGACAACTGCCGATAGAAGAAGACGAACTTCATGTCGAGGGTCCCGGTGGGGGCGCCATGAGAGCTGACGTCATTCACAGAGATGATCAAACGATTGCCTTAAGAATCATCGACAGTTTTGGCCATCACGAAGAAGCAGTCGCGTGGAAGATGGGAACTGATTTAGAAGTGAACTACTTCCAGCCTGAGAATGGTTGCCTTTCTTTTGAGGCCCGATTACAAGAAATTCGTGATTTGGGTGACTTGTTTCTTTTCATGGAGTGTCCAAAGAAAATTAGAATTAGCCAACGTCGTCAATATCTGAGAACCCCTATCAAGGGACGTATCAGTTATCTTCGTTTACCGATGAATAGAGATGTCAGTCTGGAAGAGAGAGAGACGGGTGTTCAATTTGGAGGCCTCGTCGATGTCGGAACAGGTGGCGCTGCCATTGGTCCGAAGCTCCATTGCAAGACGGCGATTTATTGATGATCAGAGATTTCCCAGGCCAGGAAAACGTAGATATCACGGCCAGAGTCGTAGATGTTTCTGATCCTGAAGAGAATGAAAACTCGATCTACGGAATCCGTTTCATTGGACTCTCCGCAGCGGTCAAGGATGGCATCGCTGCGTTTGTCTATTCTCGCCGTGCAGAAGAAGTCCCACCTGCTTCAGCCGTTTCATTTCAACAGCCGGAGTTAGGCACAGACCACTCTGCGGGATAAGAATCGTATCTCTTCAGTGTTTTTTTACGTGAGTTTCTTATGAGGTCAGACGACTGTGAAAAACAGTTCTCTCTCTTGGTAGGCGCCCCGGGTTGGTCAGCGTTTCTGCTGCATGCCCGAGAGGTACGAGTACCGCAATAGAAATGTTCTCCTGATCAGCGGCACCGATGACTGCCTTGACCGCCGGTTCCATCCAGCCATTCATGAAGGTGGTCTTCAAGCCAATGGATGTGGCTGCTAGGACACATTGAGTGGCTGCGATCATGGCATCCTTGATCGCGTATTCTCGCAATAGACCTGCGTTCTCCAGTGCGTTTTGCCCACCGGGAATCGCTTGCCGTGCGATTTCACAATACTCCTCCGGCCATGCACCCTCTTTGTGTGCTTGAGCAATAATCGGCTCCATGTCTGATTCCCAAGATTTGTGATCGACTGCGAAGACTAGAGTGAGAGGGGCTTCCAAAATTTGTCGTTGATGGAAGCAAGCCTTATGCAATTTTTCACGGTCGTTTTCGTCATCGATGATCACTATTCGCCATGGCTGTAGATTCCAGGATGAAGGAGCGGAGACGGTGAGACGTAGAATTTCCTCTAGTGACTCCTGCGAAACTGGAGTGGAGGAGAAATCCTTCGTCGATCGCCTTTTATCGATGGCCTCGGGAACCGAAAGAGGTTTTTGAATCATGAGTGAATTTAATTCTTTTGTAGAAGGGTGACGACCGAGGTTCGATCATCGCCGCCCATGTTTGCGCAGAGACCTCGAGCTGGAGAGCTCTCCAGTTGATAGTCGCCGCAGAGTCCGTTCATTTGCCTGAAGATTTCGAAGGCCTGCTTGATTCCTGTGGCTCCAACGGGGTGACCAAAGGCCATCAATCCTCCTCCTGTATTCACGGGAATACGCCCATTCAGGGAGGTCGCACCTTCTGCTGCCAACTGAGTGCCTTCACCGTCGCCACAGAATCCTAATGCCTCACAAATCAAAGCTTCAGTGATACTAAAGCAGTCGTGAACCTCAGCGACTTCGATGTCTGTCGCGTTCCAGCCCGCTTGCGCATAGGCTTTGCTGGCGGCAGCGGCTGTGACGTCCATTTTTGTCAGATCAGCCACCTGGCCAAGAGGGCCACATGCCACCTCACAGGCAACGATGTCGACAGGATCGCCCTGACACTCGCCCAATTTCTCTAATCCTTTGTCAGAACAAAGAATGATGGCGCAGCCTCCGTCGGATACCTGTGAGCAATCTCCGACTCTGAGCCATGGGTTCAGTTCTTCATTTTCGAGGAAGCACGGATTTTTGTCTGACGCAGAACCTGCCTGTTCAGCAGTCATTTGGACTTCTCGCATATGGGCATTTGGATTGCGATTGGCGTTGTCGTAGGCCTTGGCCACGATGGGGGCAAGGGCTTCGGGTGTGACGCCAAATTTATCACAGTAGGCTTTTGTTCTTCTTGCAAACATTGCCGGGAAAGTGAACGGGTCTAATCCGCGTTCTGTTTCATAGTGAGAAGCTCGGGCTAGGAAGTCTGCACCTTCCTTAGCATTTCTTGTCGTTTGAACTTCGGCACCGATCACCAAGACAATATCTGCTCCTGCCTGAATGGCATCCACTCCAGCAGCGATTCCCAGTCCTCCTGAAGCACAAGCTCCTTCGACACGTGTGAATGGGGTGTAGTTAAGACCCTCATGAGCCGCTGCCGCCATCGAACCTAAATGGCCCTGATTGGAAAACAATTCACCGACGAAGTTACCGACATATCCTCGATCCACTAACGCAGGGTCGATGCCTACATTCTGACAGGCACCGAGGGCGACCTCATGAATGTATTGTTCGAGAGTGGGGTTTTCTCGAGTTCCAAAGTCAGGGTGCTTCTTCCAGATGAAATCGGGATGGAATTTGCCAATGAAGGGTGTTATTGCGCCTCCGGCGATGGTGACTCGACGTGAAAGGTTCATTTTCTCTCCCAATCAAAGACGCACACTGGGTGCAGGCTCGGGTTCTTTCGGGGTTTCTTCAGTAGGAACAGGAATCTCCCATGCGGGTAACCAAACTTGGTTTTCTGGGATCCAGCCAGCCTCAAGGACTCTCCGACGAAGGTCCGGCATGTGGGCGGCTCCATAAAATATGGCAGTTCTTCTCCAGCCCTCAGAGAGGGAGTTCTCAAAAATTTTCCAGGCTTGATCGTTCCGCATTCCCAGAATCAAATCTTGCGGATTTTCAATGTCGTCCACTCCAAGGAAAGCCATTTGCCCGACAGATTGGACCATTGTCTTACCCATCGCCCAGCGGATCCTGTTGGTCCTTTGGTCATCTTGTGTCGCCATGGCCGCTTGAATGGCAAGTCCATCGAAGGTGCTACTTCCCAATCCCTGAAGGACGGTAGTGAGGTCGATATTGATGAAACCCAACTCACTGAGTCCTTTGGAGAACTCTTTCATGTTGAGGTCAGCATGACGAAGGTTTTGACGGGTGTAGTCGATGCAGTTCATCTGATGAGAGAGGGCGAGCATGTCCGTCATGCCTTTTTGCATCGCTCCGATGAAACCTAACCCTGAAGGAGCTTCATCTTCTTCGAGGTCGGGATCGTCACCTTTGTCTTCAGGTGACCCCGGAGCGGGTCCGCCGACCAACTCGTAGAGCACGAGATCGTGGGCATCGAGTTCTTGCTGAATTCTTCGGAAGTACCCGGGGTCTCCGATGTGGATGACGCCTACGAGACTGAGCAGTTGATCCGTATCAGGGTTTCTATAGGTGGTGACCGATGTTCGCAACTGAGCCCGAGGTCCATCGAGTTTATTGAAACTGATGAAGTCCTGAACAGGGTCGTCTTTCTCTGCTGCACTTTCGAAAGCGGATGGACTTTCGAAAGACTGTTGCTCGGAAGACTTTTGCTCGAAAGACTTTTGCCCCGTTGCCGAAGATGGCGTCAAAGTGGAGAGCAGTGTCTCCGTTTGTCCCAGAGTTTCAATCGTGGGGGACAGCAACAAAAAGATCACAAGACCCGTGAGGAAGATCTTCATGTCTACGCATGACATTCCCTGGTGGGTTTTGAAATCGGAGAGTTTACTGGAGGACGAAGCAGTCATTCGGCTTCCCTTTCTGACAAGAGATTCAACTTGATCAGTGTCGGCTCATCTGAACTTGAATTCACGCATTCTCGGGTTTCCTTTCCCGAAAAACGTCATTTCTATAGGAGTAAACGTCTGAGAGTTCCTTTCGAAATCAGAGTTGAGGGCACGTCAAAGAATCTGTGACATCCCGAACAAATCTGAGAGATATGAAGCAAAATATGACCTAAGCCTCTTTGAAACAATGATTTATGAGTGTTAGGTAGGCCCCTAACATTTCCTTGATGTTCGGTCTTTGTTTGGCTAAAATCGACCCAACATGAGTGAAATCAGGGAATCGCTGAAAGACTGAGAGTCAGAAACTGAAAGTCAGAAACTAAAAGTCGAGTCACTGATCGAACTCAGTGAGAAGCATGAAGTCATGAAGGCTTGTCCGAAGTTCCGGAGAAGCGAGCGAATAGAAAAGTGGACGAAAAATACTCGGTTACTGGAGCGTTTTTTCGCTCTTTCACACCGAAGCGACCACTTCTTCACACGATTGAGGCAATCTGTCCTCAGTTCAGATGTGTGGAGAAAGAAGAGGAGAAACGATGCCGACGACACTTTCACAGCCCAAGCCAGAGGCTTCAATGTCCGGTTTTAAAAGCCTGAATCCAAAAAGCCTGACAGCTCAGCAGGTTCAATTAGAGATTTTCCCGGTGTCCATGAAGAGTGAGAGTGGCACGGTTGATTTATCAACTGTTGATTCCACAGTTTCTGTGACTTCTCCGGAATCTAAAGTAAGTCGCCAGCACGCATCGTCGGTGTCGACATCACGTTCCGCTGCTCGATCGACGACCAGTAGACGGTTTTGGAAAGGTGCTCGTGGAGCTTGGGATCGGGTGCAAACCGCTCGAACTTCAGGCATCGCCCGAGTGATTCCCGAATCAGGCGCGGTCTCTCTGCAGGGAGAGAACCTCGATTTGAGTCAGGACTACGATGTCAGTGAATGCACTGCCATGGACTGGGTCTTCTTGGGTTTGGGTGCACTCTCAATGGTGACTATTTTCATTTTGGGCCTATAGAGAAGAGACAGGGGGGGACTTGTACTACACCGATCGTCAGATGGAAATCATGGAGTTTTTACAGCAGTTCATGAAAGAACGAAAAACCTCCCCGACCTTAGAAGAAGTCGCTCAGGCCTTTGGAGTGACGAAGGTCACTATTCATGGTCACCTGAAAGGCCTTGAAGAGAGAGGGGCGATCTTTAGAACTCCCCATATCTCCCGCGCCATCGAGATCTTGGATCCTGAATATCAAGGAAATCCAATGGCCTCTCATGAGCCTGCTTCGGCGGAATTGCCGGTTCAGGTTTTGGGACGAATCGCTGCAGGAGAACCCATCGAAGCGGTGGAATCACCGGAGCATGTGGATCTCGCTGATCTCCTCCCGATGGGTAAAGATCATTATGCACTGCGAGTGCGGGGAACTTCGATGATCGGTGATGGGATTCATGATGGAGATCTCGTGATCGTCGAGCATCGAGATCAGGCCGTCGATGGCGAAATGGTCGTCGCGATCGTTCATGGTGCGGACATGGAAGAAGCGACGCTGAAAAAGATTTATTTCGAATCGAGAGATGGAGAACCCATCGTTCGTCTTCAACCTTCCAATCCAGAAATGGATCCGATCTTCGCTCGTGAAGTCGAAGTTCGTGGTGTGGTTGTTGGAGTGGTTCGCCGCTACCCCGGTTGGCCTGGGAGTCCGAAAAATTGAGTGTTCATGAAATTGAAAGCTATCGTGGGGGGATCCCCCCAGTTTCCTCCGAAAACTGATCGACAGCTTTTATCCTGATGTGCCCCTGATCGGGAGGAGCCATGCCACCGAATTTTTCGGTACGGCTCCTCCCGACTTTCCCCGATTTTCGCCAATTTCGCTGGGGACAATTTTATTCGAATCAGGTGTATTTCCTCAGGTGTCCTGTGTTTCCCCAGAAATCCTGTGTTCCCTTCGATCCTGCTCTTCATGTGGCGTGATCGTGCTTTGAGTGCGATCGGCAACGATTCAAGGTGAATCTTTGTCGTCATGCAGAGGGATACAGCGATAGTCGCTCAAGGCCCCACTGACGCTCGATAACATGGGTTTGAGCAAGATGTTTTGACGCAATAACGATCGGTAAGCTTTGGTGAATTGGGGGGATCACATGGATCGCATGGATTGATCTCGTCTAAAGAGTATCCTGATTCATCAGGGTATTTGAGGATCTTGCACTTCGTCACTTTGTCGAAGTCATAAGGCAGGATTCTGAGACCTTCCCGATTTCTTCAGTCACGAGGTGAGAATGCCGGCCAAGGACAGAAACCCAAATTCCGATCACCAGGGGAATCTCTCCTCTGAGGATGGTTTCTTGTCAGATGGGCAAGGGGCTGAATCTGCGGACTCATTCCCTACAGAAGATTTTTCGGCATCGACACCTTCGGATTCGACTTCTGCAGAAGATTCTTCCGATACCTTTGAGCCGTTCTCAGGGGATCTGCGAATATACACGAGAGACGATCACAATGTTTCTCGTAAGTACATCGATAAGGACGCGGTCAAAGCGCTCTATCGACTTCATGACAATGGATACAAAGGGTATCTGGTCGGTGGAGCTGTTCGCGACATTATGCTTGGGAAGAAGCCTAAAGATTTTGATATTGCGACGAGTGCGACACCTCAACAAGTGAAGAAACTGTTTCGGAATTGCCGCATTATTGGTCGGCGCTTTCGTCTGGCTCATCTCTATTATGCGCAAAACAAAATTCTGGAAGTCGCCACTTTTCGCTCTTCGGGTGGTGCTGATGAAATTGTGCGTGAAGGTGAACTGATTCGACGCGATAACGTTTACGGATCTCCGGAAGAGGATGCCTGTCGCAGGGATCTCACCATCAATGGGTTGTTCTATGACATCGGATCCTTTTCGATTTTTGATTATGTCGGTGGCGTAGATGACCTGCGTTCGGGCAAAGTCAGGATGGTGGGGGATCCCGCGTATTCTTTCAAAGAGGATCCGGTACGTCTTCTGAGGGCGATCCGTCACTCCACTCGCTTGGGTTTCGAGATCGAGCCTCAATCTCTTGAAGCCTTGGTGGAGAATCGAGCAGAGATACTCAAAGCGAACAGAGCGCGACTCCTTGAAGAGTTCCTTAAGGATTTGGTCTCAGGTAAAGCTACAGAATATTTCTCAGGACTTCATCGCCTTGGATTTTTGGAACTTTTGATTCCTGATCTCCACGATCGTCTCGAAGACGATGAGGAGCACCGCTCCTGGTTGGCCATGCTGACTCGGGTCGATGAAGAAGTGGCCAATGGAGCCCCCGTTCAGCCTGCACAGGCTCTTGCCGCTTTGGTTGGACCTTTTGTCACGGAAGTTCTCGATCAGGATGATGTGAGATCGATGAAAGCATTTAGGGACAGGCGCTCCGCTTTTAGGGAGCACACTCAACCTGTTCTTGGACAACTCAAGGTTTACAAGCGAGATGAAGACCGGCTTTGGTCCGCAATGGGGGGACTCCACAAGGTCGAGGGACTGGATTCGTGGGATGAGATTCCTGAGGGGATCCGGAGCAAGCATTGGCTCCTAGACGCGATTCAGGTCTTATACCTTCTCAAAGGGGACAGTGACCGGATCCAGCCGTGGTTGGTCAAAGTGCGGAAAATGGAACTCGATTTACCCCCTGATTCTGGACGAAAAAGAAGACCACCCAGAAAAAGGAAAAGACTCGGGGTGGCCCCTTCTCCTCCAGCAAAGGGTGCTTCGTCGACAGAAATCGAGAAATCTTCGCCAAGAAAAAGAAGTCGCCGCCGTCGTAGGCCCCGTGGAGCAGACCCTTCAAACGGTTAAGGATCGATCTGAACTCCGTGATGTGCTCCCTCTAGAGGCCCAATTTCCAGGAATTTTTCGTGTTCCCGGCCCTTCTGGCGAAATGGCATTGAGACCATAGGTTGCATCCCCTCACCCTGAGAGGGTACCTTCTCGTTTTGCCGAACCCGGAAACCGGTCCAGTTCCACGAAATGTTGTCGTGGCCTGCCGGGGTGGTGACCCAAAGAGCCACCGCAATCACCCGTGATGTCGGTCTGGTGTGTGCTGATAGTGAGCAGGGTGTGAAAGTTTCTGTGGGCTGGGGGCCTGCGAAACGAAAATACCTGCAGAAGTCAGAACTCCAGCAGATCTCAGGGCGGGTAACACCAATGAGTACCGGTTACGAATTTTGTAAGGAGAGATGAAGAATGAAGAAGTTGAGTCAGTCTTGCCGCTCCCCGTTGTTCCTTGCAGTCTTCTGCATGGTGGCTATGAGCCTCTCGGGTTGTCTTGCTCCAGGTTATAATGCCCGCGAAGCGATGCTCTTTGAGGACAAGATGCACAGTGAGATAA
>Ga0105349_10000131_pt1 | contig 26292 bp, 26 predicted proteins | sample EN1Hudseemescosm_FD_83661 | JGI IMG/M metagenome (GOLD analysis project Ga0105349, IMG submission 83661) | Methane-oxidizing microbial communities from mesocosms in the Hudson Canyon - EN1B Hudson Canyon | ecosystem: Environmental > Aquatic > Marine > Cold seeps | place: Hudson Canyon...
AGCTTGATTTTATTGAAATACTTTATTCAGAGTGAGTGATGATATGACTATTTTTATAGTTGCAGAAATAGGAATTAACCATAATGGCGATATGGCTATATGTAAGAAATTAATTGATGTTGCTGTTGAGGCAGGATGCAATGCGGTTAAATTTCAAAAGCGTGATATTGATGAGGTTTATACGCAAGATTTTTTAGGCTCACCCAGAGAAAGCCAATGGGGAACGACTCAGCGTGAACAAAAAACAGGGCTTGAATTTGGCTTGGAAGAATACCGAGAAATTGCTCGGTATTGTGAGGAGAAAGGCATTGACTGGTTTGCTTCAGCTTGGGATTTGAACAGCCAGCAGTTCTTGCGGCAGTTTGATTGTAAGTTTAATAAAGTCGCTTCGGCAATGGTTGTTTATGAAGAATTGTTGGAAATGATTGCGGATGAGGGGAAGCATACTTTTATTTCAACAGGGATGTCGACTTATGATGATATTCAAAAAGCAGTTGATATTTTCAGAAAAGCTAATTGTTCATTTGAATTGATGCATACAGTTTCGACGTACCCTATGAAGAGTGAGGATGCTAATCTTAATTTGATTCATACGTTAAGAGAAAAGTACCAATGTAATGTGGGTTATAGTGGACATGAGTCTGGATTGGCGATTTCTTATGCAGCGGCAGCATTAGGGGTTACTTCTTTAGAGCGGCACCTCAGCTTAGATAGAGCAATGTATGGGTCAGACCAATCAGCATCTATAGAGCCTTCAGGGTTACGAATGTTAGTTGGTGCGGTGAGAAAAATTGAAGTAGCAATGGGGGATGGAGAAAAGCGTATTATTGATGCTGAAATTCCGATTGCTCAGAAGTTACGCGAGCACTTACATTTATCGAGTTAAAATTTTGAGAAATCATATAGGTGTAATGCAGGGGCGACTTCTGCCAAAATACCAAGGAAGATATCAGGCACATCCTGTCGATTACTGGCAACAAGAGTTTGAGTTGGCTCAAAGTATAGGATTGGATTGCATTGAGTTTATTTTAGATTTTAGCGATGCGCAAAAGAATCCTTTATTGAAACAAGGCGGTGTCGAGGAAATTTTATCGGTGGTAGAAAAAACGGGTGTTTCTGTCAAAACAGTTTGTGCGGATTTTTTTATGGAAGCACCATTGCATTCAAAAGATAAGGCGATTTCTGAACTTAGTCAGGAAGTAATGAAGAGATTGTTGAATAGTTCAGCCGAGTTGGGTGTGACCGATGTGGTGGTCCCTTGCGTGGATAAATCTAGTTTAGGTAACCAACAAGCAGTGAATTGTTTTGTTAAAAAAATGAAGCCCTGTGTTCTGCTTGCAGAAAAGCAAGGAATAAATCTTTCGCTTGAAACTGATTTACCTCCAAGAGCATTTCTGGAGCTATTAAATCGCTTTGATTCTGAACATGTGAGCGTAAACTATGATATTGGTAACAGTGCAGCGCTGGGCTATGATCCAGTTGAAGAGTTTGAGGCTTATGGTAATAGAATTACAGATGTTCATATTAAGGATCGTGAGCTGAGTGGAGGTTCTGTCATTCTTGGTGAAGGTGTCGCAGATTTCGATACGGTTTTTAGTAAATTGAGTGAGTTAAATTATCAAGGTCCATTTATCATGCAAGCATACAGGGATGGAGAGGGTGTTGATATTTTCAATCGGCAGCTAGACTGGGTGAAACCTTATTTGGACAATTTCTAGTGTCGGGTGTAATTGCAATGATTCCAGTTCGATCTGGATCCAAATTGATTTTAGATAAAAAGATTGTATGCTTATTTAGTCATCCATTGATTGCATAGAGCATAATTGTAATTTAATGTATTAGTAATTGTTTGTTCTATGGTGATAGAAAAGATTTTGATTAAAAATATTAGACATACAGGCATAGTCGTTGACGACCTAGACATTTCATTAGAGTTTTATTGTGATAACCTTGGCTTTGTGGTTGCCAAGCGGGTTGATGAATCAGGTTCATTTATAAGTGCCATTCTCGGAATGGATGACATTACTGTAACGACGGTGAAAATGGTCTTGAATGATGGGCCGATGATAGAATTGTTGGATTTCAAATCACACAAAAAAGAGCGAGTTATGCGTACTATTAATGATATAGGCCCGACGCATATAGCCTTTACCGTGGATAATCTCAATCAGGTCTATCGGGACTTTAGTCGGAATGGTGTCGTGTTTATTTCATCTCCGGAAATATCCCCTGATGGTTATGCTAAAGTCGCTTTCTGCAAAGCACCTGAGGGAACCTATATAGAATTGGTCGAACTTTTATAATTAACGGTCGATATAAAATGAAAGAGGTAGTCGCATTAATTCCCGCCCGGAGTGGATCGAAGGGGGTGCCGAATAAGAATATTTTTCCGTTGTGTGAGATCCCGTTAATCGCATATTCGATTGTTTCGGCTTTGAAATCTGAGATGATAGACCGAGTAATTGTATCGACTGATTCTGAAGAATATGCGCATATTGCCCGTTATTATGGTGCGGAAGTTCCTTTCTTGAGACCAGCGAATATCTCAGACGACAAGGCGACCGATACCCAGTTTTTTGATCATGCGATCGACTGGTTCAAGGTGAATGAAGGACATGTTCCGGCTTATTTTGCACATCTTCGGCCGACCACGCCATTAAGAAATCCTGCCGTTATCGATCAGGCGATTAGAACGTTTATTGACAGTGATTTTACAGCCTTAAGATCCTGTCATAAAATGTCCGAATCATCCTATAAGACGTTCGAGATTGAAGACAGAAAGCTCAAACGTTTATGTGGTGGTGAATTCAATGTAGAGAATGCCAATCTGGGCAGACAGGCCTATCCGCTAACTTATGATGCTAATGGTTATATTGATGTGGTACGTTCGGAATTGATTCAAAGTCAGAGTATAGTTCATGGTGATAAAGTGTATGCTTTTGTCACTGAAAGAGCCTATGAAATTGATGAGCCAGACGACATTGATTTCGTGGAATTTATAGTCAAAAAAAAACCTGAATACATGACTTTTCTTTTCAAAGATAAACAATCACTTTAGGAATTATGGAGAAAATGAATATAGATGTATTGCAGGGAAAGCGTGCTTTTGTTTCTGGAGCAACCGGCGCTATAGGAAGTGCGATTGCTCATGCATTGGCAGCGGAAGGTTGTGATTTGTTTCTGACTTCGACAAATGAAGTGGAGCTAAAAAAACTACAGGGTGCTTTGGAGCAATATAATGTACGTGTGGATTATCAAAGTGGCAGTTTAACCGACAAAGCGTGTGTGTATGATATTGTTAGCTCTGCAAAGAAGGATTTTGGTCAAGTCGACGTTTTGATCAATTCGGCCGGGGTATTTCCTAATGGTGGTTTGTTTGATATGAATGATGACTTATTTGATGATACGCTGGGTATCAATTTTCGATCTGCATTTTTATTTTCACGAGAGTTTGCGAAAGACATGGTCGGCAATCAATGGGGACGTATCGTTAATATTGGTTCTTCATCCTGCTATTCGGGTTTTGCCAATACCAGCATGTATTGTGCTTCCAAACATGCATTGTTGGGTTTTACCCGGGCGATTCATGATGAGTTGAAACAACATAATGTACGCGCTTATTGTGTCTCTCCGTCATCGACTCAAAGCAAGATGGGAATGACAACGATAGGGCAGGATTATTCGACTTTTTTGGACCCGGATGATGTCGCAAAGTATGTCGTGTTTGTCATTTCGTTCGAATCGAATATCATGTCGGAAGAAGTGTTTTTGAAAAGAATGATTGTTCGCTAAAAAAGAAGAGTTTATGCCTGATTACCTAGATATTTTTTATAGTAAAGAAAATAAACCCCATACGTCGTATCCCAAAAAGCTGGTCGGGTATTTGTTTGACAGGCTGGACATGCAACCGGGTATGTTGATGATGGAACCTGGTGTCGGTAGGGGTGAACATCTACGTGAGTTCAAGAATATGGGACTGGTGGTGAAGGGGCTGGATATATCGAAAGAGGCCAAAGTCTTGTCGCCCGACCTCGATATTGATATTTATGACACAGACGATAACAGATGGCCATTTGATGATAATAGCTTTGATGTGATTTACAGCAAGTCTTTTATCGAGCATCTGAGATTCCCTGGGATGTATTTCGAAGAGGCTTATCGAGTGTTGAAACCTGGTGGTAAATTGTTAACTCTGACACCGGATTGGGAAGTTAATTACAAGAAGTTTTTCGATGACTATACCCATATCAGTCCTTTTACATTTGTATCGCTAGAAAATATAACTAAATCAGTTGGGTTTATTGACGTTCATGTTTATAAACTAAGACAATTACCGATAACATGGAAATACCGATTCATAAACCATCTTTGTGCAGTGATCAGTCCGTTTGTGCCGGTACGTACCACACAGCCTTTTTTACGGTGGTCCAGAGAATTGATGTTGGTTGGTGTTGGGATAAAGCCCGATGGTTTATCATGAATTTGGAGTTAGGTAACAAAAGATGTTTGATTACCGGCGCGTCTCAAGGAATAGGGGCAGCGATTGCGGAACGTTTCTTACTAGAGAATGCAGATGTGATGATCGTTTCTCGCGGTTCCGCAAAGCTATCTGAAACTAAAAGACTGTTACAGTCTAAGCATGGTGAAAACAGAGTCGAGTCAGTTGTCTGTGATTGTACCGATAAAGGTTCGCTAGAAGCGCTTAAAGAAACGGTTTTGCATCGTTGGAGTGGCGTTGATATCGTCGTCGCCAATGTTGGTGATGGACGTAGTGTTCCTGATGCACTTCCTGATGAGCAACAATGGGAACGGATATGGAATAATAATTTCCAGTCGGCGTTGTTAACCACGCGTACATTTTTACCAATGCTCCAAAAATCAAAAGGTTGTCTTTTATTTGTTTCATCTATTGCAGGCATGGAGGCCTTTGGTGCGCCAGTTGATTATTCAACGGCTAAGGCGGCGGTTACAGCATTAGCTAAGAATATGGCCAGGAAGTTAGGAGGGGAGGTAAGGGTTAATGTACTTGCTCCTGGTAATGTTTATTTCCCTGGCGGTTCATGGGATGAAAAAATAAAACAGAGCCCTGAGCGCGTCAATAAAATTATTGAATTAGCAGTGCCAATGAATCGTTTTGGGTCACTGGAAGAGATAGCAGATGCCGCAGTCTTTCTCTGTTCCGAACGAGCCAGTTTTATAACTGGTTCGGTTTTGGTGGTCGATGGTGGGCAAACAGTAGGAGTGTTTTGATTTTGGCAAGAGAATTAAGTAATATTTTTAGTCTTAAAGGAAAGGTGATTGTTATTACCGGCGCTGCAGGTCTACTTGGCCAAAAGCATGCCGAAGCCATAGCAGCTTATGGTGGCACACCTGTTCTATTAGATCTTTATGAAGAACCAGTGAAACAATTGGCGGAAGAATTAAATAAAAAATACTCGGTACCCGCGGTTGGTTACTCTGTGGATATAACGAATGAAGAGACGATTTTTAATAATTGCAATCAGATTGTTGAAAAATTCGGAAAAATTGATGGGTTAGTTAACAATGCTGCTAATAACCCAAAAGTAGAGGAAAGTTCAGAGAAAGACTTTTCGCGATTAGAGAACTTCCAGTTAGATGTGTGGAATCAGGATATTGCAGTAGGTCTGACAGGTGCCTTTCTCTGTGCGAAACACTATGGTTACCAAATTTCTAAAAACCCAGAGGGTGGGGCTATCGTCAATATTTCTTCTGACTTGGGTTTGATCGCTCCCGATCAACGGTTATACCGTAGGGAAGATCTGGCCGAGGACTTACAGTCGGTAAAACCCGTGACTTATTCAGTCGTTAAAACAGGTATTATCGGTTTAACCCGCTACTTGGCAACTTACTGGGCAGATAAAAATGTACGTTGTAATGCATTATGCCCGGGAGGGGTTGAAAACGAGCAGCCGGATACATTTTTGAAAGAAGTAGCGGCCCTTGTTCCATTGGGAAGAATGGCAACTCCAAGTGAATACCAGGGCGTGTTGGTTTGGATGCTTTCAGATGCTTCGAGTTACTTAAATGGCGCGGTTATTCCGGTTGATGGTGGACGCACCGCGTGGTAATGCGAATTCTTAAAGCGGGGTAAGTAGTTTGTTAAATAAAATAAGATATATAGTTAATGCCATACGAAAAAGAAGGTGGTCTTTTAATATCCCCCCCCCTAAAAAAATACTGATTTTTAGAAGGCTTAGCAGTGAACATATTTTAGGTCTTTTTGATAAAGATCAGTTAAGTGTAATGGACTCAACTGATCAAAATGTTAATTTGGTTGTTCTTATAATGTCAGTTGTAAAGGGGAATTCTTACATAAGTGAATATGTTAATTTTGTGCAGCCTAGGTTTTTCATAACTTATACAGATAATAGTTTAGCCTTCATTGGTGCCACGGTACCTTTAGATACCATCAAAATTACGATACAGAATGGTTTTCGTTCGGCTTTTCTAGATATTTATAATAGTTTATACAATGAGGGGCAATATAAAGTTGATTATATGTGTGTTTTTGGTGAAAGCCATGGTAAAGAATTAAATAAATATATAGATGGACATCCTGAAATTGTTGGGTCTATTAGGAACAATAAAGAAGGTATTTTAAAATTAAATAAAAAAAATGAAATTTTGTTTATTTCTACTTTTCGCATTGCCTATTTATATCCTGATACAGGCATTACAGGTGACATGACCTGGGGCGACTATATGCAAAATGGAACGGACCTTCTTATTTGGCTGAAAAAGTATTGCAATGAGAAAGGCATAAAGTTAAGCATATTGGGTGCAAGTTCTGATAATGCTGCGGAAGAGTATAGTTATTTTAAAAAAGTATTAAATAATGAGTTATTTGTATTTTATGAACGTAATGATTTTAGAAATACATATCAATTATTAGATACATACGAAGCTATTGTATCAGTGGATTCATCACTTGGTTATGAAGCTATTGCAAGAGGTTGTAAGGTTGCTATGTTTGGAGGAGTTCGCGGTAAGTTATATCCCCTTTGTACACGCAGATATGGTTGGCCTGAGGATTTGCCAAATACAGGGTATTTCTGGAGTTCTTCACTAGACCAGGATAAATGGAAAGGCGTAGTGGATTATGTATTTGATACTCGTATAGAAACATGGAAAAAGCAGTGTGAACCATTTATAAAGAATCAAATTATATATGATTATAATAATTCAAAATTAATTTCGCTTTTTAGGAGGTTGAATGTTCCACTAAGTAAGGAATATACCCTTACCAATTATAATGAAGCTATATAGTATTAAAGATAAATGAGTAACAAAAGAAAAAAAATTGTAATAATAGGAGCTGGAACTGCTGGGTTAGTAGTTGGAAATACTCTTCAAGACTATTTTGATGTATTGATAATCGAGAAAAGTGAATACAAGAGGTATCCTTTTTGGTACAAGGTTCCTTTATCCATTGGCTTGTTGTTCAAAAGTAAAAAAACTAAATATATTTCTAAACGAGACTTTGTCTTGTCAAATGGACGATGCATTCCGTTTTTTGAATCAAATTTATTAGGTGGTGCTTCTGTAATGAATGGCTGTGTCCATGTGCTCGGGAATAAATTACAGTGGAATTCCATCTTAGAAAGATTTAATTCTAGTTACAATGAGTTATTTGAAAGTTATGGCGATTTGTATTCGTTAAAGGAAAATGATCAGAATAAAATTAGTCTGTCGACAGCTTTTCAAAATGAGATAGATAGTAGTTTTGTTGAAACATTAAAATCACAAGGAATTCCTTATGGGGATATGGTTTATTCTAATGAGGTAGCATCTGGTCCAATTTATAATACAATCAAAAAGTATTTTCGAACATCGGTTTTATCTCTTATTAGTAAAAAAAAATATAAATTAATTTTAAATGAAAAAGTAATAGGTTTATTATTTAATGAAAACCGCAAGGTGATTGGAGTAAAGACCGATCTACGAGAGATTGAATCAGATTATGTTATTCTCTCTGGTGGTGTGATTGGGACATGTGATTTTTTGCTGAGAGAGCAATCTAGAACTCATCAAACAGGTGATTTTTTTGCTAATCTTGGTATTGGACAAAATATTAAAGATCATACAAATCTTAGGTTGAATGTCTTAACCAATAAAAATATCGATTCATTAAATGAGATTTCTAATAGTTTTTTTAAGAAACTATCACTTGTATTTAAGCACTTTTCTGGAAAATCTACATTAATGAAAGGAACAGGGGCAACTAGTGCCGCTCATCTTGATTTGGATAAAGATGGGGTGGTTGATACTAGAATTCAGATAGTTCAGTTTAGAGAAACTGGAAGGGCTGGAAGTGATGGTAAATTGTTTAGTAGTTGTGAGCCTGGGTTCTCAATCTCAATCACAGCAATTAATCCCCAGTCTAAAGGTATTATTGAGTTGGATGGTGCAGCTAATATCGTAAACCCAATGTATTTGTCATCAAAAAAAGATATGGAGATATTGAAATTAGCATTAAAATTTTGTATTAAATTACTTAAGTCAGAGCCATTAAATCGTCATATTTTAGAAATAGAGGATGAAGAGATGATGGTCAACAGTCCTGAAAGGTATATAACCGACAACATATATAGTGGTTATCATCTTATTGGTGGTGCGCATGCTGCAATTAACTCTAATTTTGAAGTGAAGAATACTAAAGGACTCTATATTTGTGATGCGAGTGTGTTTGATAGATATGCTGCTAGCAACATACATTCTTCTGTTGTTTTGATTGCGGATATTTTTGCAAAGAAGTTTTTAAGTAGTAAGTTTTAAACGAGGTGGTTGTTATGGCTAGATATCATAAGTATGTTTTTGATGCGGACAAACGAGAGTTTGTTGGTTCTTTTGAGGAAATGTATCAAAACGAGAAAGTTGATAATTTTGATTCTTGGCATCAAGAGGACTCTAGGAAACTTCAAAGAAAATCGCACTATCTATCTTGGAGGAATACAACTTTCAATCAATAGTAGATGTTGGCTCAGGAAAGGGTGCATTGACGCATTTGTTAAAAAAGAGGAATAACCAAGTTATAGGGTTTGATATATCCCCTACTGCAGTTGAGCAGGCAAAAGCAAGATTTCCAGATATTCAATTCAGCTCAATTGATGTAAATGATTCAGATAAATTTGAGTTATTTTTGAAAGATTTTTTAAAATCGCATGTAGGAGGGGGTAGTTTGATTTTCACTGCAGAATGCCTGTCCTATCTGTCTAATTGGAAAGACTTTATTCAGGTTGCATCAAGGAATATAGATTATTTAATGGTTAGTCTTTATATACCAAAAGATCCAATTGGATTTGTTAAGACCGCAAAAGAGTTAGAATTGGAAATTTGTAAGTACTATGAAATAATAGAAAGCGTGTATTTAGCCAAGTCAGGATTTATTGTAATTTTTGGGAAGAGCCATGCAATATAAAATTCCATTTAGTGGACGTGCTCATGAATATACACAAAGTGAAGTTGACAGCGTTGTTTTAGCAATGCAGTCAGCGGTTCCACTAACTCAGGGTCACTACCAGCAGACATTTCAACATAAGTTTTGCGAATATACGGGAGCAAAACACGCCTTTGCGGTCAACAATGCAACTGCTGCGCTCGAGCTTTCGGCTCAGATTTGTCAATTTATGCCGGGTGATGAGGTCATCATCCCGGCACATACTTTCACGGCATCTGCTTATCCATTCCTGAAGAAAGGGGCGAATATCGTCTGGTCGGACATTGATCTGCAAACCCGAGTGGTGACGGCTCAAACCATTGAACAATGTATCACAGAAAATACAAAAGCCATCGTTGTGGTACACCTTTATGGTTTTTGCGCAGATATGCCAGCGATTATGGCGTTAGCTAAAAAATATAATCTGTTTGTGATTGAGGATGCGGCACAGGCGATGGGTTCAAGAATGGATGGCCAGATGGCAGGTACTTTTGGAGATATGGGCGTCTATTCGTTTCATTCACACAAAAACATTACCACCTTGGGTGAGGGCGGTATTCTGGTTGTGAAAAATCAGATGATAGCTGACATCATTCCTATGTTACGTCATAACGGACACTGTGCTTTTGATTTTGAGCGCGAACACTATTGGCTGCCTGCAATGGGCAATGTTGACCTGCCAGAGTTGAATGGTGAGCCCCTTTTACCAAACAACTATTGCTTAGGTGAGATTGAATGTGCTCTGGGTGCAAAACTGCTGGATCGTATCGACGAGATGAATGAACAAAAACGTCATCGTGCTATGCAGTTTATCGATGCTATGGAAAAATACCCGGACCTTGAGTTTCACTGTGAGAAAAGCGATCGTCACAACTACCATCTTTTGGTTGCAAGAGTCACCAATGGAAAACGTGATGCTTTCATCAATGAAATGGCAGAAGCAGGGGTACAGTGCGTAGTACAGTACTACCCACTCAACCGGTATGATCTCTACAAGAAATCAGGTTATAGTGACGCAAATTGCCCCAATACAGACCTCTTCTTCGATAATATGGTCTCTTTCCCGTTTCATCATATGATGAGTGATGAGACCTTTGCTGAGTTAATCACCATCGCCCAAAAGGCAATCACTGCGCTGCAATGAGTTCTGTTAATTTAACGATATTGATCACCGCACTCAAAAAAAAAGTCGCCTTTCAAGATGACTTAGTTAAAAAACTGGCAGGTGTCTCGCTCATTCAAAGGGCAATCAACAAGGCAATTGAGTTGGGGGTAGAGGCATCAGGAATTCACCTGTTGACAGATTCAGAAGAGATACGCCAAATAGCAGAGCGAAATGGTGTTCAGTCTTATTGGGATCCTGAGCTTATCTGGAGTGAAACAGACTTCAACAACAAGATGAGCAGATATCTACAACAAGCAACACAAAACAGTGAATATGCATTATTGCTCTCGCCTTATGCACCACTGCTTACCACTGAATTGATTAATAGGGCTAAGAAAGCTTTGGTTGAGAGCAAGAAAGACTTACTCAAACCTGTCAAGAAAGTAAGAAGGCATGTGTATGGGAAGCATAGTCAATCAACTTTTATGGCACTTTTTGATGATATACATGAAACACATACAGTAGCGTCCAAGGCTTTTGTGATACTGCGCTCCGACTTGTTTAGGAAGAATATCAAGCAGAAGCCTACTGTTCTTTCATGGACGGTCGAATATGATCTGATGGAGATCCAGTCCTATCAGGATTGGTGGGTATGCGAGAAATTATTAAGAAGGAAACGCATCGTCTTTCGGGTAATCGGCAATGAGAAGGTCGGCATGGGGCATATCTATCGTGCCCTCTCAATAGCTCGCGAAATTACGGATCACGAAATTCTTTTTGTCAGCGATAATGATAATACTGTTGCAGTGAACAAACTGGCCGGATACGACTACTGGTTGGAGATTTATGATAAAGATAGAGTTGTCGAGAACATTATCAGCCTCAAACCTGATCTGGTAATCAATGATATCCTTAAAACTACGAAGGCAGATGTACTGGCATTGCAACAGCAAGGAATCAAGGTTATCAATTTTGAGGATTTAGGTGAAGGGGCTAGGCAAGCAGATTTGACCATCAATGAACTCTATGATGAACCTCAATTTGAAGGTGGGAACATTTGTTGGGGGCACGAATACTTCTTTGTCCGTGATGAATTTCATGATGCTAAACCACATCGATTCAAAAAGCGTGTCGATACCATCTTGCTGGCATTTGGTGGTACTGATCAGCATGATCTCTCACGTAAGATTTACCATGCCATTCGTGAGCTATGCAAATCACGAAATATTCAGCTGCATATTGTGACTGGCGCGGGTTATGCAGGTTACGATCAACTGGATGCCGAGATCAATAATGAACCGTTGGTGACTTTAACCAAGGGAACCGGTGTGATTTCAAGCATCATGGAACAATCTCAGCTTGCCATTATCTCCAATGGTCGAACTGTGTATGAATTGGCACACATGAATATTCCTGCCATTGTCATTTCACAACACCAGCGAGAGAACACACACAATTTTGCCTGTGAAGCGAATGGTTTTGTTTCAATAGGCCTCTTTGAAAATGGAAATACTCAAGCAAAGGCTGTAAAACAACTGACAAGGCTGTTGGATGATGACGCATACCGGCAGCAACTCTTTGAGAGAACAACTAAATACCGCTTTAACTCAAATAAAAAGAAAGTACTAAAACAAATGTTAGCATTGCTACCTGACTTGTCAGAAGGGGGCGTACATTGAAGATAGTGGCTATCACCCAGACCAGAATGGGCGCCTCCAGACTGCCTAATAAAATGCTTTTGCATCTGCATGGCTATCCAATCGGTGAGTGGGTTTTCAGAAGAGTCCAGTAGGCAGAAAAATCGATCAGGTAATTCTTGTACTACCAAATACTGAAGATAATGCTGTGCTTGCATGGTATTTACAATCAATCGGTGCAAATCTGTTCAGGGGCAGTGAGACCAATTTGGTAGAGCGTTACTACCAAGCAGCACAGCAGGCAGGTGCAGATCAAATTGTCCGCGTGTGTGCCGATAATCTACTTATTTGCGCGAGCGAGATCGATTAATTCATTTCTTTGAAAATGAATCATGTGACTATGCCTACAACCATCTTCCCAGAGAAAATCGTTATCCGGGTGGATTAGGCGCAGAAATCTGTTCAATACAATTGCTGGAAGATATATGCCAAAATGCAAAGACTCCAAAGCACCGTGAGCACTTATTCAACACTATCTGGGACAACAGAATCAATTACATCATCAAGACCTTCAATCAAGCAGAAGAGATTGCTCATCCCGAGTTAAAACTCGACCTGGATACTATGGATGATTATCAACGGTTATTAGAAAAACCTTACCGAATTGACATGAGTGCTATCGAGATCGTTCAAACAGCACTCCGACCTAAAGGAACTTAATCACATGAAGATTCTCGACCTGTTTAACAAAATACATTGTAACAATAACACTGTTAGGCATCCGTACGTCATTGCTGAAGCAGGTGTAAATCATGAGGGTGATATGGATCTTGCTAGGCGCCTAATTGATGAGGCAAAAGAAGGTGGCGCTCATGCCATCAAGTTTCAGACTTATAAGGCTAGCACGATTGCATCAAAGGATTCACCCGCTTACTGGGATTTAAATAAAGAGCCGACTGACAGCCAGTTTAAGCTCTTCCAGAAATATGATAAATTCTGGAAAGGGGAGTTTGAACAATTAAAGCAACATTGTGATGATGTTGATATTGAATTTATGAGTACGCCATTTGATATCGAATCAGCAGATTTTCTTAACGAGATGATGGGTGTTATAAAAATATCTTCATCCGATATCACCAACAAACCCTTTATTGAATACTTGTGTGATTTTGGTAAGCCCATTATTCTTTCAACGGGGGCCTCCTACCTGCATGAAATTCAGGAGGCAGTTGAGTGGATTGATTCTAAGCATGTTCCAGTCGCACTCCTACACTGTATTCTTAACTATCCTACCGATGATCAAAATGCACATTTGGGAATGATTAAGGACTTGCAGAGAAAGTTTCCAGACAAGACCATTGGCTACTCTGACCATACGCTGCCAAATGATATGAAGGTGCTCGAGATGGCAACTTTACTGGGTGCGAGCATACTCGAGAAACACTTCACGCACGATAAAACGCTACCCGGTAACGATCATTATCATGCCATGGACAAGAAGGACCTTAAGATCTTTCACCATAATCTTGATCGTATTTTTACCCTCTTAGGGGATCAACAAAAACACCCGCTGAAGACGGAAGCACCAGCTAGAAAAAATGCAAGAAGAAGTTTAGTTGCACAGAAAAACATACCTCAAGGAAAGGTGGTTGAAAAAGACGACTTAACTTTTAAGAGGCCCGCGCATGGTATTAGCCCTATATTTATAGATGAAGTGATTGGTAGGAGTGCAATGAAAGAAATATCAAGTGACACAGTAATACAGTGGAATATGTTTGAATGATTCTTTTTGTTGCAGGTGATGCCGGCCCAGCTAAATATTTGTCATACCTTGCAAGGTCTCTAGAGCCCAAGGAGTACGTATGTATTTCATCAGCCATATCACGCAGGGTTTTTATAAATATGAGTGTTAATTGCTTAGATTCGATTAATGATTTCGATATGAAAGAGGTTGCTGTTATTGTTACTGGAACTTGTCTTAATGACGGGGTTGATAAAAAAGCAGTAAGTATAGGAAAAAAGGAAAGAATCAAAACAATTTCTATAATTGAACATTGGTCTTTGTATAAAAAAAGGTTTGAATTAAATGAACAATATTTGTTTCCAGATATGATTTTTGTTAATGACAATCAGGCCAAAGAAGAAGCAGTGATTGATGGCATTCCAAGTGGTAAATTACATATTGTAGGTAACCCTGTTCTCGAGAATGTTACGAAATATGAATATTCTACTAATGATGAGTTGGAGTGGAGGAATAACTTTGGTTTAAGTAAAGGAAGAAAAGTAATTACTTTTGTATCCGAGAGTTTTAAGGATGATTTTAAAGATGATTCGCCAGAGTTCCAAGGATTCAATGAATTTAATGTGTTGAATGATATATTGGAAGTGCTCAATAATGAAAGTATTCTTATTATAAAGTTACATCCAGCAGAGGTTTCCAATAAGTATGATTTTTGTTTAAAAAATCCAAATATTTTTATTGTTGACGAAACGGATATTAATAAACTTATTGAGTTTAGCGACATCATAATTGGTATGGGGTCGATGCTCTTGATAGAAGCTTCGATAATAAACGGCGCTGTTTATTCATACAGGCCTAATGAAAAGATAGAGTTTATTGGTAATAAAAATGGAATGGTTAAGAAAATTCATAACAAGATTGAATTAAAGGAGAAGTTGTCAACTTATAAAGCTGAAAGTTTCGTAGTGACAAATAATGTGTTTATTGGAAGCACTAAAAACATCATTAATGTAATTCAAAAGAGTTTATGAATATTGTGGCATCAATTCAGGCTAGACTTGGATCAACTAGGTTGCCAGGCAAGGTATTGAAAGAGATAAATGGTAAACCAATGCTGCTAAGGCATGTTGAAAGATTAAGACGTTCAAGACTTTTGGATGATGTGATTGTTGCAACTACAACAAATCCTAATGATGACAAGATAGTAGACTTTTGTATAAAAAACAATGTTGCTTTTTATAGAGGTAGTGAAAATGATGTCCTGAGTAGAATATCATCAATGATTAAAGATAGAGATATTGATGTTCATGTAGAGTGTTTTGGAGATTCACCTTTAACTGACCCGCATATAGTAGATGAAGTAATTGGTTATTATCTAAAATATGAAGCAGACATTGATTTTGTATCTAATTCTTTAAAAACCACATACCCACCAGGCCAAGAAGTCTTAGTTTATAGGGCTGAGTGTTTAAGTAGGGCTAACAAAACCACAAGAAAAGATGATCCATTAAGAGAGCATGTGAGCATACATCTAACTCAATATCCAAATGAATATAGATTACAAAATCTTGAGGCTCCACCATATTATCAGTATCCAGAAATATATCTAGAGGTGGATACTGCAGAAGATTTTGAAATGATTAGTGCGATTTTTAATTATTTTGATGATGAGGACATAGAACATTTTTCCCTTGCAGAAATATTGGGATTTCTATTTAAAAATAATGAGCTTATTAATATAAATAATCGAGTTGAGAGGAGATGGAAAGAGTTTAGACACGATGATTAAATATAAATCTTTTATTATTGGTTGTGGGAAGATAGCGGGGCTTTATGATGATCCATATGATGATTCTATATACAGCCATGCAAAGGCATATATTGACAATAGTAGAATTGATATCGTCGGTTGCTTCGATTTAGAGATCAAACACTCAAAGATACTTGCAAGGAAATACAATCTTGATGTGTATGAGAGTGATTTTATTGACGCTTTAGCCAAAACTAAGCCAGATATAGTTTCAATTTGCACTCCTGATAGCACACATTTTGAGGTTGCAATTACAATACTAGAATCTGAATTTAGGCCTAAGTTAATTTTTTTAGAAAAGCCTGCTTGTGAGAATAAAAATCAATTGGCATGCCTGATAAATATGTCTAATGAAAAAGGTGTTGCAGTTGTTGTTAATCATTCGAGAAGGTTTGATAAGTTGCACAAAGCTCTTAAGCAGAAGGTCCAGGAGAATGTGTTTGGTAAGTTGGTTAGAGTGGATGCAGTATATTATAGTGGGTGGAAGCATAATGGTATTCATGCAGTAGATACCTTAAATTTCTTATTTGATGATGAGTTAGAGTTTGAAAATTTAATTAATTCTTACGATTCGCCATATGAGAACGATCCAAACTTGGATTTCAAATGCAGATTTAAAGGTAATAAATCCTTGGTGTATTTAACAGCGGTGAATGAACAGTATTACCAACTCTTTGAATTTGATTTTAAATTTGAAAATGCAAGAATTAGATTAGAAGATTTTGGTAACCGTTTATCCTATGAAAAAATGACTGTGAACAATATGAATGAAAAAGTATTGGTGAAATCTGATTTGTTTATTTCAGATGTGTCAAGATTGTCACCAATACAATCAGCGGTACAAGTGCTAGTTGATAATCTTGAGAGTCGTTCGTCTTTGAATGGTTACCTACTTAAAGATATTGAAAAAACAATGAATACCATTTGGAATGGAAGTGAATGGAAAAAATAAATTTAAATAATCCGAAACTAGCGATAAATGGCGGTGAGAAAATAAGGACTAAGCCTTGGATTGATAATATAACCTCAGGGGAGGAAGAAAAAATAGCACTTTCTCGTGTGATTGATAGTGGTTACATGTCACTATTTGAGGGGTCTCATATGCCAGATGAACCGTTTTCTTTTTATGGTGGGCCTGAAGTTCAGGCATTGGAAGATGAGTGGAATAGCTATTATGGTTCAAAATATTCAGTATCAGTAAATAGTGCAACATCAGGGCTATATATGGCCATTGGAGCTTTAGGTATTGGTTTTGGTGATGAAGTAATAGTCTCACCATATACTATGAGTGCCTGTGCTATGGCGCCGATGATCTACGGGGCAATTCCAGTGTTTGCTGATGTGGATGATTGGGGTTCCCTTGACCCTAAATCTATTAAAACTTTGATAAGCCCTAGAACAAAAGCTATTTTAGTAGTGCATCAGTTTGGGATTCCAGCTCAAATGGATGAGATTATGGCAATAGCAAATGAATATGATTTAAAAGTAATAGAGGACTGTGCTCAAGCTCATGGTGCTAAGTACAAGAATCAGTATGTTGGAACATTAGGGCATATTGGCGTATTTAGCCTAAATGTGAATAAAACTATCCAGTCTGGCGAAGGTGGAGTTTGTATAACTGATGACAGAGATCTACGATATAGACTTGCACTTATTAGAAACCATGGCGAAGCTGTAGTTGGTGCCGCGGAATATGAAAATATTACCAATATTGCGGGATTTAACTACAGAATGACGGAGCTTCAGGCAGCAGTGTGCCGAGTGCAACTTAGTAAGCTTGATAAATTAAATACTGAAAGACTAAAATTAGTTAGACAGCTGAATAATGGGTTAAGAGAGTTTGATTTTTTGGTTGTTCCGGAAGAAAAAACTGATTGTGAAAGTACATATTATGTCTACCCACTAAAATTCTTATCAGAAACTGCAGGGGTCTCAAGAGCTAAGTTTATTGCGGCTATTAATGCTGAAGGGATTAATTTTTATCAAGGATATGTTAAACCTCTTTATACGCAACCTGTATATCAAAATAGATGTTTGTTTAAAAATGGATATCCTTTTTCAGCCATTGAGAATAAGGATTGTAGAATGGTGTTTGATTTAGGAACTTGCCCAAATGCGGAGAAATTACACTTTGAACAGATGCTTATTAATGAACATATACGGCTTCCAAATACAAAAGAAGATATAAGTGATATTATTAATGCAATTAAAAAGTTAGATGTTATAAGTTGTACTCATTCTGAGTTGACGTGATATTTTAGCTTGATTAGAGAGTGCTATGTCGTGCTGGAGTGATTTTGATAGAGGTATAGAATATCTAGATCAAATAAATTAAAGGTAGCTCTCGATTATTCATGCTCACAATCCTATCGTTAAGTACAGAGCTATCCAGTTAAGTTTTGCAGGATCTTTATACCCATCTATATGCGGCCAAAAAAATTTTAAGACATTCAACAATCTGTGATCTCCTTAACTCGACAGTTATTAATTATAGATATATGTGTAGGTATTTGTAACAGATGTACAGCATTCATTCTGAGTGGAATATGTAGTGCTAAAAAGTTTTGTGCCCTATAGTTGAAAACTACACATTAGCTTAATAATGATAAGCTAATGCGTTTTACTAGATTGTTGAAAAGGTTAATAACAAATAAAAAGAGAGAAAAAATAATGAGCTCATATTTAGACAATCCAGTTTTTGTGTGTGGACATAGAAAGGCTGGAACAACAATGTTAGTGAACCTTTTGGATAATGTCGATTCTATAATAACTTATCCAGATGATAGTGGTTTTTTTTATAGGTATTTCCCGAGATATGCTAATGATAGTTATACAGATAAAGAAAAAATAAATAGATTGTGCGATGTGATTATTAAGGAAAAGCTATCAGAAGTCATTGATGATATTGATTGCGATTTTGAGGAAAAAAGGCAATTAATTGCCAATCAGATTGATTTAGTGGGGAAGGTAAGGAATTACGCTAAGAGTAATTTTTCATATAAAGAAATCCTTCTTTATTTTATTGACAGTTTCAAAGAGGTATTTTATCCAGAAAGTAATGCTACTGTATGGGTAGAGAAAACGACAAGTACAGAAATATATGCAGTTGAACTATCTAGAGAGTTTCCGAATGCAAAGTTTATCCATATCATAAGAGACCCAAGAGATAATTTTAGTTCTTTATTATCAGGTTGGGATAAGAAATATAGTTCAGTAAATGACACAATTGAAAGATTATTGCAGAGTACTATAGATAGGGGGCTTTTAGGGATGAAGTGTGCAAAGAATAATTGTGAAATAATTGGACAAGATAGGTATAAGGTTATTAAATTTGAAGAGTTAACTTCAAATCCAAAAGATATGATGAAAGATATTGCAAGTTTTATTGGTGTGCCTTTTGATGAGAATATGTTAACACCAACTGTTTTTGGAAGGTCATGGTATGGTAATAACTTTAATGGAATTAAAACAACATCACCAACGTCATTTAATGTATCTAAATGGAAAAGTAGGATGGATCCGTATTATGCGCAAGTTATTGAGTTTTATTTTAAAGATATGATGGAATATTTTGAATACGATATTGAATATACATTAAAAGAAACTCAATTAGCAGCCTCTAATTTTTATAAGTGGTCAAATTTCTCAACAGAATTTTCTGATAAATAGTGCAGTTAAAAAATGAATGATTATAATAAAAAAGGTAAGAAAGCCTATTCACTTCTTAAGGAGTTGTTCCCTATTACAAGAAGTATTACGGGTAATGGTGTCAGAAAAACACTTGAACGAATAAAACAAAATATACCTATAGAGATTCACGAGGTACCTTCTGGATATGAAGCATATGATTGGACGGTTCCTGATGAGTGGAATATTAAAGACGCATATGTCATCGCCCCTGACGGTAGTAAGATAATTGATTTTAAGTCTAATAATTTACATGTCCTATATTACAGCATACCATTTAATGGGGAATTATCTTTAGATGAATTTAAAAAACATATCTATACTATTCCAGAGAAGCCTGACCTAATTCCATTTGTTGCATCATATTATAAAAGGCAATGGGGTATTTGTATGTCCCAAAACACTCTAGATTCACTAGAAGATGGACTGTATAAGATTGTTATTGATTGTACATTATCTTCAGGTTTCTTAACTTACGGAGAGGTGGTGGTAAAAGGGAATTCAGACAAAGAAATTTTTCTTTCTACTTATACATGCCATCCATCACTTGCCAATGATAATTTGTCTGGAGTGGTTGTGACAAGTGAATTGGTGGAATATATAATTTCTCTAAAAGAAAGAGAGTATACCTATAGAATTATTTTTATACCGGAAACAATAGGTGCTCTTGTTTATATGTCCAAAAATTTACCGGTTATGAAGAAAAATATTCTAGCTGGTTATACAGTTACTTGTGTTGGTGATCCAGGAGGTTATTCATATTTGATGTCCAAAAAAACAAATGAATATGTGGATAAAGTAACAATGCATGTTTTAAAGAATTTGGACAAAGAATATAGGGTATATGATTATCAGAGTCGTGGAAGTGATGAAAGGCAATATTCTTCACCAGGTGCTGATATCCCAATTGGATCATTAATGAAGAGTAAGTATCATGAATATATGGAATATCATACTTCGGCCGATAATCTTAGTTATGTGACAGCTGAAGGTCTAGGCGAATCTATTGATGCTTACAAGTTATGTATTGATGTATATGAAAATAATAAACATTACATAGTTAATGTGATTGGAGAAGCCCAGCTTTCATCAAGGGATTTGTACCCAACTACATTTCAAAGTAAACAATCTTTCGATGTTAATAAAATCGTTGATTTTATGGCCTATGCAGATGGGACGATGGATTTGATAGATATTTCAGATAAAATAGGAGTTCCAATATGGGATTTGTATGATGTTATATTGATCTTAATCAGTCATGAATTGATTAGTGAGGTTAAGCCCAGTTATGAATAAGAGTATTGGAGATAATTTCCCTATTGTGCTGAATAATATTTCTATTGGATTTAAAAAGTATCCGATTGAAAATGTTTTAAATTTACCCAAGTACTCTAATTGGCCCCAGCGATTACTTGATGATGGTATGGAAGCAACATATAATAAAACAAGTTCCAGCATTTTTAGTGAGTATGAAGATCATAAGTGGGGTGACCTTTTAAAAACTTTACGTTCAAATAAAGGTATGTCAGTTAATTCCATGCGCAAAAAATTTTTTGGAAATAATGTTCTTCCTGCAAAATGGCTTGATAGCTATTACTTGTTAAATGGATATGAATACAGTAAGTTGCAATCAAAATTAATATCACTTGTATTGAAGCATTATGCCCCTGACACAGTAATTGATCTTGGTGCTGGATTTGATCTACTATATTCGAGGTTGCAAAAACTAGTGATTTTTGTGGTACTAAATTTTATGCTGGAGAATTAACGGGTTCGGGGCGAGAAATAATGAGAGTTTTGAGTCAGCGTGTTGGTTTTCCATTAGTAGTATTTGATTGTGACTTTAACAATGAATCTATCTCTGATATATCTTTGCCTGAAGGGGCGGTTATTTATACCACTCTTTCAGTATGTGAAGTGAAAGGGTTGGGAGAACAATTCATTAAAAATTTAATAAAGTTAAAGCCTCGACTAGTTGTTCATCTAGAAGCCGCATATTTGGACCGTAAAGAGACGCTGATTGATATAATGGTAACTAAGTATATAAAATTAAATGATTACAATACTAATTTTGATATTTCATTAAATAAGTTGAGTAAAGAAGGGGTGATTAATATACATCATAGGTATTACAATATTATGGGTCGGAATCCGCTCCGACCCGTATCATTATACATTTGGTCGCCAAATTGATAGTAGATAATATAAAAAGAGTTTATTTTATAGAGAATGATTGTACAGTTAGTAATTTGCTGTTTCTTGACAGTTATAATGCGAATACTGATATTATAATATGCTTTAACTATTTGCCTGCATATGTGCTCAAGGAAAAAGGCATAGATAATTTTTTTATGACTCATGAGATCTTAAGTTCTTCTGATTATTCTGAAATACATGATAAGACAGATATTATTTCAAACTCATGGTTTCTTGATAATGGGGTTGATTGTTCTGAGTTTGAAGGTATTTCTAGTGGAAACCTTGTTTCGGTGATGTTCGATCGAAAATTCATTACAGGAATAATTGTTACATATACTCAAATTCTTAAAAAGTTACTTGATAAGTATCATAATATTGAGCGTGTTATTCATGACTTTTCTGTTGATGATAACTATTTTTATTTTCCAGATGATGGTTATAGGCGGTTTTTTAGTAAAAAAGAGTCGTTTGAAGAGGCTTGTCATCAATTATCTATTTTTGTTGAGTATATAAATCCTGAAAGTCCTATCCCATCGGAACATATTTGTAAAGAAAATAATAAAGTTATTGGTTTGGCGCGTTTAAAATTGCTAGTGCTAGATTTATTATTTAGGGTTATTGATCTGACTGAAATTTTTAAAAATAGATCAATCAGATCTTCTATCTATCTGGATTTCTCTGGAAATACAGAATCACTTTTATACAATTATAATGGTAATAAAAGGCTACTAGCTTCTTCTGTCCCTTTTCGTTTTATTAGGAATAAATTTTATTTATTATTTGGTTCTATTAAGAGATTTGATTTTAATAAAACAGACTGTCTTAACTATGGGGTTTTTTATAATAAAAATATATTGAAAGGATTAGTTAGAAGAAAAGCTAGTAAAAATTTTTTCGAATTTAATGGCATTGATTATGGTTATTTATATATCCCTATTATTAACCATTTGATTGATTATAAAATACCAGAGCTAAGGATAACTTCCAGAAAAATTGTAAAATCATTTGATACTTATAATATAAATACAGTTATTGTTAATAATATTAGAACGGAAGATTCAAAAAATATTATATGTACAGCTAAACTAAATAATATAAAGTCAGTGTTTGTTGATCATGGGATTCAAGGTCATATACATGCTAAATCAGTTATTCATTATATAGAGCCTGATTTGTATGTTAGTACTGGGTCTTATCTAAATTATATGTTAAATTCTAAGTCAGTTTATTTAGGTAATCCATCTCTTGATTCTTTTACATTTGATAAAAGAAAGAGAGTTTCAAAATTAGGGAAAATATTATTTTTGTCCTTTGGGGATAATTTTTATGCTAGATATGACCGATTTATTTATCAAGAAAAGTATTATAGTATCATTTTTAATGCTATAAAAATATTACATGGGCACTGTGAGATATTTTATAGGTCACACAATTCCAATAGAGACTTTAATGACTATATTTTTAATTTTTTTGGTGTTCATGATTTTCTAACCCTATCTGAGGATCATCGTTTTGAAGATATAGTTTATGATTATGATTTGGTAGTATGTAATGTTACTAATTGTTTTTATCAATCAATTTCAGCAGGTGTGCCTGTAATATTTGTTGAGCCAGAGCTGATTGATAATTCTTTAAATTTACCATTTTCAGGTAAAAATTTTGATGAGATAATTAGAGTATCAAATTCAACTGATTTGATTAATCTTATTATGAGGAATATAGAAAACCCACAGGAATTGAGTGGTTTTGTTGATGATTTTCATGCAAAATATTCGGAGAAATATCTAGGTAAATTAGATGGAAACTCTGCTAAAAGGGTTTTTGATGAGTTGTTATCTGACTAGTTTACGGGGCATTATAGGTTTAAAAGATTAATAACTATTCTTCCATATTGTCAATTTAGTCGTGGTTTTGTTTCTATTATTGCTAGAACTGCATCTTTTACTGAATCAGTGATGGATAGCCCATCTAATTTAAAAATTACTTCACGAGGTAGGAATTGGATTAGATAACGTAGGTTTGCTAGAGGCAAAGAAACATAATTTTTGAGCCTTTTACACGCAGGATGCGTTGACGCTAGTAGTTGCGATATTAGCTATTTTTATATTACTATCTTTTTTACGTTTAGTACAACAATCGAAAATTGAGATGTATAACGACAATTGGCACCAGTTTTTTTTGGATTTTTTTGTCATTAATGAAGCGAATGAAAGAACTCGAATAAGAAAATCGTAGGCTTAAAAAAATGCATGCTGAAGAACGCCTTATGGGTGAAATAGCACGAGAGGCGCTTGATAATAAGCGGTAAAGCCATCTCGGAAGGTGTCAACCTTATTTGGACAGTTAGTTAAAAGATAACATTTATTTTACGTACCCAGCTGCTGTCAGCATGGGGGAGTTCACACGGTCATCTACATATTGGCCATCGTTACCAAGGAAACCTGAGTGATGCAAACGCCGAAATAACCGACTAGTTACTTCGATTAAGTGATACGTATAAGCGCTGGAGCTTGGGGCTATGCTTTTTATATCTTCGTAATATCAAACGACTGCTGGAACACTACGTGTGTTTACAGGATCTATCGAGAGCTAGAGCTCCACTTACGCATTAAGCCAAGGTGGCGAATTGAGCGAGACAAGCCTGAAGCCTTGAGTGTACCCGATAAAATCAACCACGTTTGGTCAATGGACTTTATGAGTAACGCATTGATATATGGCCGAAGTATACACACCTTTAATGTCCTTGATGATTTTAACCCTGAAGGACTAGTCGTTGATGTAGATCTCTCCTTGCCGAGTGCTCGAGTGATTAGATCGCTAGAGCGCATTTTTGAATGGCGAGGTAAGCCTTTAGCGATACATTGCGATAATGGCCCTGAATACATTGGCAAAAGACTTAAAATTGGGCGAACCAGTAACATAAACTTATTGTATATTTAACTTGGAAAACCGACAAAAATGCTTATATTGAACGATTTAATCGGACAGCACGGCATGAATAGCTAGACTTACATTTGTTTGGATCCATAAAACAAACTCAACAATTAACAACAGAATGGTTATGGACGTACAATAATGAACGACCACATACTGCAATCGGAGGTATACCTCCTGTACGATTACTAGATGTGGCTTAATCCTCTATTTTTAACTTCGGTTATAAATGGGGGATTACAAGGCAGCTACCGGTTTTATAGCAATGAAAGTGTGACATAGGGAAAGCGCTTATTATGGCCATGATTATTACTTGGCGAGTGATGTATTTTATGCGCTTAGGTCGCGTCTGTCTTGACTTACCCCGCGGAATTATTTTTTGACCCATTGGAATGGGAATCCTGGTGCTAAAAGTATCTGGATCGGCTTTCAGCGAATTCAAGATTACGTGTTTGGTACACAAATGGCACGTAAATTAGAGGGGCTTGATTAGACTTGTGTGTAAAGATATGAGTTGAACCACAGACAGGGGGATCGTTACAACACAGGCTGGGGGTGATTTCGTCATTTGTTATGCCTAATAGGTTACGGTATTTAGGTAATGATGAGAATGCGATTATGATAATTAAACAAAAGTTCTTTAAAAAGGTTGGAGTTTTATGAATTTCTTCTTCGGAATTAACAGTTCTATTCTAAATTCAAAATTAACTATTCCTAGGTTCCAAAATAAAAAGCCTACAAGAAAAGATTATAAGGTTTTTCAACTGAGAATTAACAATAAAAGATGGAAAATAAATAATTTAGACGATGTTGTATTGAGCGATGATTTTTATCAAATTGACACTAGTGTGATTGATAATGGAGATATTTTTTGTTTAGCAACTAAAGATGAGGTTCTGCAATTTGAAGAAAATAATTCTCCAAAATTAATGAATTTCAATAATTACACAGACACTAGTCCAGATTTTAGAGCAAATTTACAGGTATCGATTAAAGGGGGCGGTTTTTCATCATATCAGTCAGATTATCCATTTTCTATGGTTACGAAAAGGGGAAGTATATTAAGTCCACTAAGTAGTTTGTGCAATAAAAGCGCTGATAAAAACATTGTTTTTTTAAAGAATATTTATGAATTACCTGTCCATGATGAGTTCGGCGTTTTCTTTGTGAATTTAAAAACAAGGAAAGTATTAAAAAGAGAAGTAGCGGTAACTAACTTTATGAATGAAATTGTTATTGAGAAAGATTTTATTAAACCTGAAGTCTTTTTGTTCACTGATAAGTATATTGGAGTTCCAATTTTTTGCTCTATAAAAAGCAAACATATTTCATTAGAGCACACCCATCCTCCTCACGAATATATCATGGGTGTGGATAGATTTAGGATGGTCTCTGAACTTAAGAGGGAATTTAATGAAATCATTAATTAAAAGGATTGTAAATTCACGTGTTGGAGTTTACTTAAGAAATTTCATTGGTTTTCGCCCTGTTTTAGTAAGTAGACTAGATAAGGGATGTAGAGTTGCTTCGGTTAGTGATGCCTTTCCATGGAGGACGGATAATGGATGTAAAACAACGTTTAAATATACTGATATTTTAGGTCTATTTTATAAAATAGAAAATTCGTACGTAGAATTAGTTTTTTATTCCAAAGATAACAACTTGATTAAGAGAATAATCATTAATCGATTGGATTATTCAAATGAGTTGTTAATAGACAAG
>Ga0105349_10000132_pt1 | contig 26225 bp, 16 predicted proteins | sample EN1Hudseemescosm_FD_83661 | JGI IMG/M metagenome (GOLD analysis project Ga0105349, IMG submission 83661) | Methane-oxidizing microbial communities from mesocosms in the Hudson Canyon - EN1B Hudson Canyon | ecosystem: Environmental > Aquatic > Marine > Cold seeps | place: Hudson Canyon...
ATCTGCTTCGATTCCAGTTCAAGAATCTCCATATCCTGACCACCCGCATGAACAATCTTTACGATGCTCTCGTCGCTCACCGTTTCAAGAAGCGGATCCAATGACACGGACGACAGAGGATCAATCAGTCTGTAACTCTCTCCAACAGCAATCTGAACCAGAGCTAGTTTTGGGAAAAAAGTCCGCTCCCGGATAAACTCCAGGTCGATGCCGTATCGGCCATCCTTGCGAGCTTGATCCATGAACTGTTGCAGTTCCTCAGTGGTCTCGATGTAGAGTCCGGAAGTTCTAGACAACAGTCCTGCTTTCCTTGGGGTTATCAGCAAAAGCTCTATCTAGTAAATCTCGTTGCTCAAAGTCATGAACAGCCTTTGATCCACTCGCAGGGCTCGCACTCCAAGCTCTGCCCACAAAACTAACTCTTCTCCCACCTGCTAGGAATCCACCGTCCCTATCACGCAGGAAGGACCATGCCCCCATGTTTCGAGGTTCATCCTGCACCCAGCGAACATCGCATGTTTCTGGCAGGTTCTGCATCACGGATTGCAAAGCGGTTCTCGGGAAGGGATAGAATTGCTCGAGTCTAACGATAAGAACATCCTCCGCTTGGCGAGCGGCCCTCTCTTGCAACAGGTCGTAGATCACTCGTCCTGAAGCAATCAGAACCTTGCGTATATGCGGACCGGGTTGTCCATCGATCAAGACTTCTTGGAAGCCTCGATCAGTAAATTCTGCTGTTGTACTCCTGGCTGCAGGAAGTCTGAGAAGCCCTTTGGGAGTCAATACTACTATCGGCTTCCTTGCCGCTGCGTGACTCTGCCTGCGAAGAGTGTGGAAGTACTGAGCCGCATTGCTCGGTTGAACCACTCTCAGGTTACCTTCAGCACAGAGTTGAAGGAAACGTTCGAGGCGGGCACTTGAATGCTCGGGCCCCTGTCCTTCATACCCATGCGGTAAGAGCATTGTCAGATTAGAAGTCTGGCGCCATTTTTCTTCAGCACTAGAGATGTACTGGTCGATGATGACCTGAGCTCCGTTAGAGAAATCTCCAAACTGAGCCTCCCAAATCGTCAACCCCTCGGTGCATTCAACGCTGTATCCATAATCGAACCCGAGTACTCCGAATTCAGAAAGCAAACTGTTGTGTACCTGGAATTGTGCTTTTGCACCGGCAATATGAGCCAATGGAATATGTCGAAGCCCCGTCGATACATCCGTTAAGGACGCATGGCGATGACTAAAGGTGCCTCTTCCACTATCCTCTCCTGAAAGCCGTACTGGCACTCCTTCTCTGACGAGAGAGCCAAATGCGCACAGCTCTGCAAGTCCCCAATCGACGGCACCTTCACGGGCCATATCGAGACGACGCTGGAACTGCTTGGACAACTTCGGGTGGAGTTGGAATCGATCGGGAGTTTTCGTCACTTCCGCGAGCAACAGACTTAATTCTTCTTCAGAGATCGCGGTAGATATAGAACCTGCAGCCACACCCTCGATTTCTTCATCATCGTGTCGAACAGCATTACCCCGTTCGCCGGCAACTGTGGCCTTCACGCTTATCAAACTGTCATCGAGAATCGTCTGGAACTCTGAAAGCATCTGTTCTGCTTTTTCAATGTCTATTTCTTCCCGTGCAAGAAGTCGTTCCGTCGCTAACTTTCTTACCGATCGGTGCTTCTCAATACGCTGAGTCATCAAGGGTTGAGTGTACCCAGGTTCGTCGCCTTCGTTGTGTCCCCATTTACGGTATCCAACGAGGTCGATAAAGACGTCTTTGCCAAAGCGTGCTCGATACTCACAAGCCAGTCGAACCATACGAACAACCATTTGTGGATGGTCAGCATTCACATGAAACACAGGAGCTTCGATTGATTTTGCCAAATCTGTGCAATATCGAGATGAGCGTCCTTCACTAGGAGCTGTCGTAAATCCAATCTGGTTATTGATAACCAGATGGATCGATCCCGCAGTTCCGTAACCTTCGAGTTGCGACATATTCAATGTCTCGTAGGTGACACCCTGTCCAGCGAGAGCCGCATCTCCATGAATCAACAGAGGAAGAACTTCCTCTGGATTCTTACGCCGATCTTGTAATGCACGAGCCATGCCCGTGACGACAGGACAAACGGATTCCAAATGGCTCGGGTTTGAAGCCAAAGTCACGCTCACTTTTTCTCCGGTAGAACCAGAAAACTCACCGACTGAACCCAAATGATATTTGACATCACCGGATCCCTCTGGCGAGTCCGAATCAAAGTCTTCAAACTCTTCGAAGACTTGCTCCAGTCCTTTGCCAAGAATATTCACAAGAACATTCAATCGACCTCTGTGAGCCATCCCCAAAAACACGTCGCGTACACCATCGCTGGAACATTGAGAAAGAATAGCATCGAGAGCAGGAATCAAAGCTTCCGTACCTTCGAGACTAAATCGTTTCGCACCGACGTAACTGGTGTGAAGAAACTTTTCGAAAGCCTCAGCTTCATTGAGTTTTCTGAGAATATGGAGTTTTTCGTCCAAGCTCAGATTCTCGTGGTTCTCGGTCAGCTCCATTCGGTTTTGGAGCCAGTTTCGTTCCTCGGAATCCGAGATATGAGTAAACTCAACACCGACATAGCCCGTGTAGGTTCTCCTCATAATGTCGATAATTTCTCTCAGCTGGCGAGGCAACTCTTCACCGGCAACTCCACCACAGAGAAATGATCGATCCAAATCCCAAATACTGAGACCGTAACTCGAAAGTTCAAGGTCAGGATCCTGAACAGGACTTCTCCCCAGAGGGTCCAGATGCGCAACCCTGTGCCCGCGTGAGCGATAAGCCTCAACCAGTTGCAGCACCTTCGCCTGGCGATAAGCCTGAGATTGAGTATCGTCGGCAAGATTCCCGGACGTGTCTTCCTGAGACCAGTGATACGGTTCATGAGGAACATCGAGTTCCTCGAAGATCTGTTCGTAGAAGCGATCGCCACCCAAGAGGAATTTCTCAACTGTTGCCAAGAAAGTCCCTGAGGCAGCCCCTTGAATCACTCTGTGATCATAGGTGCTGGTCAATGTCATCACTTTAGAAAGCCCCAGAGCACCCACTTGGTTCGGGGACATTCCCGCGCAAGAGGCGGGGTAATCAATGGAGCCAATTCCAAATATGGCACCCTGCTCTGCCATCAAGCGAGGCACGGACATGCTGGTTCCCAGCATTCCTGGATTGGTGATGGAGACAGAAGTTCCATCAAAATCTGCCAATGTAAGTTTTCCACGGCGAGATCTAGAGACGAGATCGTTGTAGGCCGCAAGGAATTCACGGAATCGAAGTTTATCGGCATCCTTAATGTTTGGAACGACGAGCGATCTTTCGCCCCTTCGCTCCACATCGACAGCGATTCCTAAGCACGTGTGCTTTCTTGCAATACGACCAGGAACTCCGTCTTCCACTTTGAACCCATGATTCAAACCGGGGTGCTCAGCGAGACCTCGAACCAATGCAAAGGCAATGATGTGCGTGAATGAAACCTTGGGTCGTGCCCATGCGAGTTGATGTTCATTGATAATCTTGCGATTTTCTTCCAACAACCTCACAGGTACGGTTCGCACCGTCGTTGCAGTAGGCACCTCAGTACTCTTCTGCATATTTTCGGCGATCTTGCCTGCCACTCCTTTGAGTGGCTCAAACTTCACTTCGTCTTCACTTGAAACTTCGGATTCGTTTTTCTCAACCGCTTTGACCTGAGTGCTTTCTCTTGTCGCTGTCGAGGCACGAGGCCCTTCAGGACTCACAACACCAGCGGGAGTTGGTAAGGGGTCTTCGGACTGAACTTCGGTGACGACCGATTCTGGAACAATCGAGTCGGAATGGTAATCATCGAAAAATTCCCTCCAAGCAGCACTCACGCTCTGAGGGTCATTCTTGAATTGCTCGTAAAGAGCGTCCACATAGCCTGAGTTTGATCCAAAACGATCCAAGGGACCTCCAGTGCCAAGACAGAACTTTAAACCTGCCGCACAATCAGAGAAGGTTTTTGCTCAGGACCATCTTTGGTCCGGGCCTACAGTCCTGATGCTAGGACTCGACAAGATAGCGTCAAGGAGACCGGGGCATGATCGGGACAATATCTAGAGAATTGTCACCCCTAGAGAAGAGAACTGGGTCAAAAGCGGCTGAGACGGCCTCCTCATATGAGAATCTGACCTAATTTCCGTGACCATCACTGCGGATGGCATCCGCAAATTTACGCAAGCGAGCGATCGCTCGGCTATGACGTCGACGGGCAGCGTCAATATTGACAGACAAACGACGGGCACATTCTTCATATTCGAGCCCTTCTTCATCTATCCAGCGCAACAACTCTCTATCGTCATCCCCCAGCATATCGAGACATTGCTCCAATAGATCCAAGGCTTCCTCCCGGTGAACGCCGGCAGAGGGTGAAGAGATAGAGGCCTGAAGATTACCCAATGGATCGAGAGACTTACTTTTTCCAGCCTCCCGGGCTCTGCGCTTCTCTTTTCTGGGATCTCTCTTTTGAGCCAACTCTTTTTCGATCAATCGATTCAAGTTGTTCATTGTGACCTTTTTCAGCCACGCCCTAAATGCGGGGAGACCTCGATCTTCAAACTTGTCTCTCAGTTGATGTACATCCAGAGCAGCTTGCTGAAGAACGTCACTCGGATCGATGCGACGGCGGAGGTCAGGTCCTAATTTCTCGTCGACAGGACGACGTAAACGGGGCAACTCCCTTTGGACAAGACGATTGAAAGCCTCTTCGTCTCCATCAGCGAATTCAGGTAACCATTCTTCTGCGCTTCCTTCTTCGGATTTCTTGAAATCCTCATTCGGCTGAGAAGGGGTTTCACCGTCTAGATTGTCTCCTGAATCAGGATCTGTCATGGAGTCCTCCTGCAGGGCATGATATCCAATAATGACGGGAACCGCATCCCTGATCAGAAATGAGGCATCAAGTGGATTCCAAGCTGGACGATAACGAAGAAAATGGGCTATCAGCCGCAGAGATGGTGTTTGCTCGCCTATTATCGGGAAATACGTCCATCGAAGAAGCGGTCGATCGTGCCTGTAATTCAGATCCAAAACTAGAATCCGCACTCCGGACACAACTGAACAGGTACCTCCAGCGACGACAACAACGGCTTCAGCTAAAAAATTCTTCTGAAGAAAAAAAGCCCAATATTGAAGGACTCGCAGGCCTCATCCTCGATAAATACAGTGCTGATCTGGACATCAACTACAGCTTTATTTCAGATAATGAAGTTCCGATGACACCCGAGTTCGAAGGCCGTTATGACCTTCTCGAAGAGATCGCTCGGGGTGGAATGGGTGCGATCTTTAGTATCAAAGATCCAGTTCTTCAGCGTGAATTGGCCATGAAGGTTGTTCTCGGCAACGAAGCAGGCCAAGCGCCGCCCCAAAGGATTTATCGGTTTTTACGCGAAGCCCGAATCACAGCCAAACTTTCTCACCCTGGCATCGTTCCTGTCCATGAACTCGGCAGTGACAATGAGGGTCGTTACTTTTTCACCATGGATAGAATCAATGGTAATGAGCTGCGCGATGTCATGATTGCGTATAATACCGGAGATCCTAAATGGGACCTGAACAGACTCCTCGAAGTGTTACTGCACGTTTGCGATACACTCGAATTTGCTCATGTCAGAGATGTCATTCACAGAGACATCAAACCCTCCAACATCATGGTAGGAAAATTTGGAGAAGTGTATGTCATGGATTGGGGACTGGCTCGCCAACTCGACGGGCCTGAAGAAGACCCTCTCATGGATATCATTTCTGAAAAGGTCTCAAGCAATCAAAATGGATCGACCATCGTTACAAAAGACGGTGCGGTCGTGGGCACACCTTCTTACATGTCACCTGAGCAAGCATCTCCAGAAACGAGCGAGATTGGGCCTTGGACCGATGTTTATGCTGTAGGAGCCCTTCTCTATGAAATCCTGACGGGATCCCCACCGTATAGAAATTGCGAAAAACCTTTGCCTGGACAGAAGGTTCTTAAACTCCTTAAAGAAGGTCCCCCAGAAGACGTCCATAAACTTGCCCCAGATGCCCCCGAGGATCTGATACAGATCTGCAAAATCGCGATGCAACGGGACCCAAAAGATCGGCCAAAGGATTGCGGAAAAGTCTCACAGATGATTCGTAGGGTTCAACGATCACGAGCCAAAGACGCGAGAATCACGAAGGAAGCCAAAGATAACGCCAGAAAGTCAAAGGCGGTCAATCACTTCCTGACCAGCCTCTTCATCAACCCAGAAGAAGAGAACCCTACTTTATACGGTCTGAATGCACATAAACTTCTGGAACTAGGTGCCGAAAAATTACTCTCAGAAGATCCGGGCGAAGCAGAAATCCAAGTGACCCTCATCTCGACTCTCGCCTCCATCTTTCTGGAAACAGGAGATCCTGTTAGAGCAGAATCTTTGCTAGAAAAAGAATGCGTGATTCGAAGAGAACATTCGCACTGGCCCGGTGAAGACTTGATCGCAGCACTTCGAAAACTAGCCACCGCACAAAAGGCACTTAGGAAACTAGAAAAGACCGAAAGCACATTACAAGAAGCGATAGAGCAAAAAGTACTCAGCCAAGATCAGACCCTCTTCACAGAGGTTCAACAAGAACTCGCCGACTTGCTCAATCTCCGTGGCGATTGGTTTCAAGCTGAAGAAATGTTCAGAGATTTGATTCTTAATCTGGGCAAGGATAAAAGCTCAAAAAAGATCAAAGCCCTACTGGGACTCTCACGCTGTTATTCGTATCAGGGAGATTGGGAGGAATCGGAAAAAAATCTAGAGCTCGCAATGGAAGTTGTAACGAAATCTCGCGACGAAGAAATCTGTCCAGAACTGCCAGAGCTATTATTCGAGAAAGCGGGGCTCTTCTTAGAAAGTCAGCGCGATGACGTAAAAAAAGAACAACTTATTGAAGCTCGCAGTTATCTAGAAAAAGCCATCGAATTGCAGATCGAGTTAAAAGGAGAGCAGTCGAGTATCACGGCACGTTATCAACGTGCACTTTCCTGTTGCCTGCAAAGACTGGGCGAAACCGATGAAGCCGAAAAAGTCGCAAGAGCGGCCCTCGTCAATATCCGAATGACTCATATTCTCCAACATCCACTGTGCGCACGATCATTCGCCAGACTCGCTTCGATTCTTTTTCAGTCAGGACAAGACTCAACAGCAACAAAGCTCCTTCAAGAAGCGGGATTGAGCCTTGATATTGAAGCGGTTCGCAAGGAGCACCGTTTCGCAGCGTTGGAAGCCCGAGTCCGACTGCTCAGTCTTTCCCATCAATGGGAAGACGCGCGAAAGACTTTGCAACAATTAGACGAAGAAGGAGACGAACTCCCGTCGATGGCTCTCCTGCGCAAAAAAGATATCGAGAGCATTTGCAAGGACGCGCACATTGAGCCTCAGCTCAGTGATTGACATGCTATCGAGAGTAACCCGACCATTATCGCGAGTCGTTCTTCGTCACGGCGACGATCGATCAGTTGTTGTAATCGACAAACCCAGCGACGGTAGCTTCATCGAGTTCCTGAACCATTGCTGTGACTAAACGGATGGCAAGTGCGTAATCTTCACCGTCGATAATACTGGAATGAGTATGAATCGATCGTGCAGGAACTCCTATCACCACCGTGGGAACACCGCTGCCATGGAGATGCGTCGGCTTGGCATCCGTTCCTCCACTGCGCCTGACAGCGACTTGAACAGGGATTCCCTCTTGCTCAGCAATATCTTCAGTCCAGCGAACTAATTTTCGATTTGAGAGCGCAGTGGGATCCATAAAACGGATTTGTGGGCCGCCGCCTAAAACAGCCTGACGCTGAGACATACCGGGAAGATCGTCCGCAGGGGTTCCCTCCAGAATGATCGCGACTTCCGGACGACTCAGCTCTCCCGCTGTTTGTGCTCCCCGACAACCCACTTCTTCCTGGACTGCAGCCACAGCGACGGGTTGACATGAAAGGTCCAAATCCCCATCCACGAGTGCTTTGAAACTTTCAATCAAGACCCCAACTCCTACGCGATCATCGAATGCTTTGCAGCAATACCGACCGGCAGAAGCCATCTCTTCAAAGTGACCTCTCGGAACGATAGGGTCGCCGACACGAATCCCCCACGATTCGACTTCACCCACTCCTCTGGCAGCAACATCGATATACATTTTGTCGAGGGAAAGAACTTTATCTCTCTCACCCGGAGAAAGAAAGTGCGGAGGTTTACAACCGATGGTGCCTGGGATTTTCGTCCCACCGGAGGAAAGAATATCGACACGCTGTGCGAGAAGTACGTGGCCCCACCAACCCCCCAAAGGAACAAAGTAGATACGCCCCTCGGCATCCACCGATTGGACACAAAACCCTACCTCGTCCATGTGTGCGTCCAGAACCACTCGGGGTCCAGTTCCGGGGGACTCGATAACAACACTCCCTAGTCCGTCGTGTTGCATAGTCCCGAGCTGACCAATCTCACGGTGAACGATAGATCGAACTTCGTCCTCCATTCCTGGAGGGCCACTCGCGAGAGCCAATTCTTTGAGTAACTCCATGGATGGTTGAGTCGGTTGCGTATTCATGATTCACCTTCTTTCCAGAAGTTCGAAGCATACGAGAATCAGAAGACTCTCACCAGATAGGGGCAAAAATCTTCGCCACTAGAGTTTGATGTCCGAGAACTTAAACCGGTATTTGAGTCGGAAGATCGATCGCGACTTCTTCACCAAGGCGCATTTGGCTACCTCGGAAAGCCAGTTTGTGAGAAATGACCTCAACGCCTTCCTCAACGGCTTCCAGCAAAGCCTCACAATATGCGGGATCGATCTCTTGGGCAAAACCCACAGAATTACAATCACTCCGACCCAACAACAGGAAAAGTACGGCTCTGTGCCCCATTTTCTTAAGACGGATCAATTCTCTTAAGTGTTTCCGGCCACGCTCAGTGACTGCGTCAGGGAAATCAGCCCTATCACTCACCACTGAGGAAAGCATGGTGACATTTTTGACTTCAATGTAGACATCACCGTTATTTTCATCAGGTCGTTCCTCGCCAGCGATAACAATATCTAGGCGACTACGTTCACCCACTTTAATTTCTCGATGAACGTGTTGCCCCTTTTTGGGGGTTAAGCGTGGAACCCGACCTTGTGAGATGGCGTCGGCAACGATGGCATTAGGAAGACCTGTATCAACCAACGCCTTCCCTCTCCTTCGCACCCCAAGCAAGGTCAATGTCCATTTCAGCTTCCGATGAGGATCTGGGACATGGCGTACCCACGCTCGCGGCTCTCCATCTACCAGAGTTTTCATCGAACCGGAATTTGGACAATGGGCGACCACTTCGCCCACTTCAGGAATTTCACAATCCGCCAGGAACCGTTTGTATCTTTTGATCAATTTTCCTTCGATCAAATTGTCGGGTGTATATCCGGACATCAAGATTCTCCATCAGCCTGAAGTAGATGCTCTTGAATAGCTCTCCACCGCATGTCTCTCATGTGAATGGATGAACGTCCACCCACTCCGTGTCTCGATTCCGGATAAACCATCATCTCGAATGATTTCCTATTGAGTTGAAGCTCATGAGCCAACTGCATCATGTTTTGTAAGTGGACATTATCGTCCATCCCTCCGTGAAACATGACGAGATGCCCTGTGAGTGAAGCGGCGGCTTTGACAACACTTGTCGACTGATATCCTTCAGGATTCAGTTCAGGCGTATCCATGTATCTCTCCGTATATATGGTGTCATAGTCTCGCCAATCGTAGACTCCGCCCCCGGCCAACCCTAACTTAAAGGCTGAAGAATGCGTCAGTGCATAGGCCGCCATGAACCCACCGTAGGACCAACCTGAAATTCCTACACGAGAAGAATCCGCCCAGTCATTTTGGCAAATCCAATTTACGGCATCTTCTAAATCTGAGAGTTCTTGAACTCCCAACTGCCGGTAACAGGTAGCAGTATCGACGTGACCTCTGCCACTGGAAGAACGCACGTTGACCTGCATGACAACCATTCCCTGATGAACAAGAAACCTTTGCCAACTGGATGAGGGATAGCCTTGTCGCACTGATGGAGAATTAGGACCTGAGTAGGTATCAATCCAAACAGGTAATGGCTCAGATAAATTCATATTTGTCGGTTTTAAAATGAGAACATCGAGAGAATATCCATCTCGTGCTGATACCTCATACAACGCTGCATCGACATCTTCGAATTCTTCTAATGCAGCGACCCGAGCCTCTGCCAACTGATGGATTTGTAGGCCATCTCTATCGAGCAACCGAACCTCTCCCGGATTTTGGACACTGGAAAATTGGTCCAAGACATATTCGCCATCAGAAGAAATCGTTGTGCGGTGGCTTCCCGTACCCGAGGTCACTTGAAGAAGAAGTTCTCCACCCATATCGATACGAAACAGATGGGATTCAATCGCTCGAGCAAGGCTACCGGTTAACCAGAGTTCACCCCTGTCCTCGTCGATACGCGGGATCGATTTCACAGCCCACTCACCTCTTGAGATCTGACGGATCAACGTCCCATCTCCACGATAGTGATAAATGTGGCAAAAACCGGTACGTTCACTCTTCCACAGAAAAGAACCGTCCCTAAGCCAAATAGGCGCGCCCAAAACGTTCACCCAACTGTTCGATTGTTCCTCGATAAGGACTTGGGATTTCCCTGAATCGGGTTGGCATTCTAAGAGCGTGAGACGAGACTGAATTCTGTCCTGGATCTGAGGCAAGACTCTCGAAGAATCAGGCTCCCAATCGACGCGAACAATAAGACGCTCGTCTCCATGAACAGTGATATCCATTTTCTGCGACCGCACTTTTTCGGGGTCATAAGTCCACAATTCAACGCGCGGATTTGTCTGGCCTGCTTTGGGATAATGAAGCGACTCTACTTCTTGAGAAAACGGAAGGTGCCTTACTATCTTAAATTCAGGAACGCCCTCTTCGAACAGCTTGAGATAGGCCAATCTTTTTCCGTCGGGACTCCACCATTGAGCATTGAAATTCCCGCGACCATAGACCTCTTCCTGATAAACCCAATCCAACTTTCCATTGAAAATATATTCAGATCCATCATGAGTCACGGTGCTCCAACGACCTTTGAATAGATCGATGACCACTAGATTATTATCTACGACTCCACTCAAGAACTTCCCACCAGGAGCCAATCGAAGAAGTTCTGGGCGACTCGGAATACGTGTCACTATCACCGGGTCATCCTCATGACGAGCAGCGACAATATTGTCATAAACCTCGACCTGAATATTCGATTTCAAAGAATCTCGAATTAGAAAAGGTCTCCCTTTTAACGGCTCCCCATTTTCAAGAGCCACTTGGAGCGCATCTTTGAATCCTTGCTTCGGCTGAGGAGCGGACGGCTTATTTCTATTTTCAGGCGAGACTTCTAGAGACTCCGCTTCCAAAGTTATCGGATTCAGCGTCTCTCCTCTCCGGCCTTCACGGATGAAGTGACTGTCTCCCACAAATTCCCACCGAGCTATCTGCGGCCGAAAACGAGCACGACCCTCATCGATGTCCTCGTAACTGATCCGATTTTTGTCACCCGAGAAGGCTTCAGATTTCAAATTCGGAGTCTCAAGGCGAGATTCCGGAATTTCTGAAAAAACGGGATTCAGGGCGATAAATAGGAAAATGAAGTGCATAAGTCCTCGGTTCGTTCTCGTCCCCGATCCGATTCGGTTGCCCTCACGGGCCGTTCTCGGAGAATCGAATCAATGTAGTGAAGTCTGGGGTGGTACGCCAGCCCCGAGATATCTCATGTAGAAGGGAACGCCTCGTGTCAGAATCAGATTCTTCGAGCATACATCCCGACTTGTTGAAAACCTTGACGTGCATCTGCCCAGAGAGAGCCGCTCTCGAGATGTGCTCCGAAGGTCTTCTTTGCAAAGCTTGCGGCAGGATTCACCCCATCATCGAGGGGATTCCTCATATTCTTTCAGATACGGAATCCGATTCCTGAGAATCTGATCTAGAGACTAATGGAGGCGTCTTGAACACGCATCTTCCCCCTGCTCCTGACAGTGATCCGCAGGAAACATCAGAATGGCTAGAAGCCCTCGATGGCACTGCCGCCCGCGCAGGAACTGAACGTGCCGGTGATCTCATCGATCGCTTGGTCTGGAAATCCAATTCTCTTCGTTTGCCGACCGGTTCCGGAGCCATCACTCCCTATCAAAACACCATCGGTCCCGAAGCAGATCTGGCTTACCCCGGAGATGAAGCCCTCGAAGAAAAGATTGAAAACATCATTCGCTGGAACGCCATGGCGATGGTCGTCAGGGCGAATACTGCTCATGATGGGCTGGGTGGACACATGTCCACCTTCGCATCGGCCGCCACTCTTTATGAGGTTGGGCAACAGCACTTTTTCAGAGGACTCGATCACCCCGGCGGTGGTGACCTGATTTTCTTCCAGGGACATGCGAGCCCTGGAATGTACGCGAGGGCTTTTCTTGAAGGCCGTATCGATACCGATCGACTCGATCATTTCCGTAGAGAAGTAGGCGGACGGGGGCTCTCCAGTTATCCCCACCCCCGACTGATGCCGGATTTTTGGCAGTTCCCGACGGTCTCCATGGGTCTGGGTCCTATCAACGCCATCTACCAAGCTCGATTCCTTCGCTACGCTCATGCCCGAGGATTCAAAGACACTTCGGAACAACGGGTCTTTGCTTACCTTGGCGATGGAGAATGTGACGAACCCGAAAGCTTGGGAGCGATTCGCATCGCCGCAAGAGAAGGTCTCGACAATCTCGTCTTCGTCATCAACTGCAACCTTCAGAGACTCGACGGTCCTGTCACTGGAAACTCCAAGATCATTCAGGATCTAGAGGGCGTCTTCCGTGGTGCAGGCTGGCGAGTCATCAAAAACATCTGGGATCGACGCTGGGATGAACTGCTCTCCCAAGACCCCGATGGTCGATTACTCACTCGCCTAGGAACCATCGTCGATGGGGTTTGGCAAAGAACTGTTGCAGAAGACGGTGCATGGTTGAGGCAACAACTCGTCGGGGATGATCCCATTCTTGCAGAGTACCTCTCCCGCTGGAGCAACGATCAACTCAAAGCTCTAGGGCGCGGTGGACATGACCGAATCAAAGTGGCCAATGCATATCAAATGGCCAGCGAAGGTGATGGTCGGCCCACAGTGATCTTGGCAAAAACGGTCAAAGGTCACCTTTTGGGACCCACAGCCGCTTCCCGGAATGTCACCCATCAGTTGAAAAAACTGAAGGGCTCCGAGGTGAGAGACGTGAGAGATCTACTAGAGATTCCGGTGTCCGACGCTGAAGTCGAATCGGCTCCCTTTTATCACCCCGGGGAAAACTCTCCTGAGATTCAATACATCAAGGAACGCCGACAAGCCCTCGGGGGATCAGTCCCCCGCCGAAGGTCACAGGTCAGCGTACCAGACCTCCCTCCAAAGGAATCGTTCACGAAACTCTTAGGAGGAACCGAAGGATCGGTTCCTGCTTCGACGACAATGGCATTCGCACGTCTATTCAGAGATCTGCTCAAAGCAGGAGATCTTGGAAAGCGTATCGTCCCTATCCTTGCAGACGAAGCCCGCACCTTTGGAATGGAAGCCCTCTTCAAGCAAGTCGGCATCTACACACCTGGAGGTCAGTCCTACGAACCTGTCGATCACAATCTACTGTTCTCCTACACCGAACGAAAAGACGGCCAAATTTTGCAGGAGGGCATCACTGAATGTGGCTCCCTAGCGAGTACCATCGCTTCCTCAACCAGTTACTCCACCATCGGTGAAGTCACAGTCCCCTTCTTCATCTTTTACTCGATGTTCGGATTCCAAAGAGTCGGAGATCAAATCTGGGCGATGGGAGACGCACGAGGAAGAGGATTCCTTCTCGGCGCCACTGCAGGGCGGACGACCTTGAATGGAGAGGGACTTCAACATCAAGATGGCCACAGCCCCTTGATGGCGGCGACCTTCCCTTCATGCCTCTCCTACGACCCTGCATACGCTTATGAAGTGGCCATCCTCATTGAAGAAGGACTCCGTAGGATGGTTCAGGAGCAGGAAGATATTCACTACTACCTGACTCTCTACAATGAGAATCTCGAAATGCCAGCCATGCCAGAAGGCTCAAAAGAAGGCATCCTTGAGGGTATGTACCCCCTCGAGCCTGCACCTGAAGGAGATGGCCCCGAGATTCGACTGCTGGGAAGTGGCAGCGCGCTTCCACGAGTTCGTACTGTGGCCCGTCAGCTCTTGGAGGATCACGGAATCAGAGCTCAAGTCTGGTCTGTCACCTCATATTCAGAGCTCCAGAGGGAAGCCATCGAGGTGGACCGCTGGAATCTCAACAATCCGTCCACAGAACAAAAATTAACACGTATTGAAGAAAGACTCCCAGGTTCAGACATTCCTGTCCTCGCAGTCACCGAATATGTCAGAGCCCTCCCCGACTTGATACGCCCTTGGGTCTCAGCTCCATGGGCCAGCCTAGGCACGGATGGCTACGGCCGCTCTGACACCCGAGAAGAATTAAGAAAGCACTTCGAAACAGACGAAGCCAGTATTGAGATCGCTGCGCTGTCACTTCTTTCCCGGCAGGGAAAAATAAAAGGTGATCAAGTTTCAGCGGCTCAAACCCGGCATGGTCGAGACCCGGGTAGCCCGGCACCTTGGCGTCAGTAAAAAATGGCGTCAGTAAAAAATGGCGTCAGTAAAAAATGGCGTCAGTAATAAATGGCGTCAGTAATAATTTAAAGCTTCCATAGCACTGCTCAAATCAAGCACTGCTCAAATCAGATAAAAAAAGAGGGCCCTCGCAATGCGAGGGCCCTCTTTGAATTCTGATTTAAACTTCTATTGAAGCTCGAAGTCGAATTCTAGTAGCGATAGTGATTAGGCTTGTATGGGCCATCCTTAGAAATACCCAGATAGTCTGCCTGAGAATCACTCATCTCGGTGAGTTTCACACCCAGCTTACCCAAGTGTAAACGGGCTACTTTCTCGTCCAGAATCTTGGGCAAGACGTAGACCTCATTTGAATAGTTCTCACTATTCTTAAACAACTCTATCTGGGCCATCACCTGGTTGGTGAAGGAAGCACTCATGACAAAGGACGGATGCCCCGTCGCGCAACCCAGATTCATGAGACGACCTTCTGCAAGCACGATGATGCAGTGCTCATCAGGGAAGGTCCAAAGATCGACTTGGTTTTGATGTTCAGCGGGATTCTTAAGATTCTCGCAACTGATACCCGCAACTTTTGAAAGTCCAGACATATCAATCTCGTTATCGAAGTGACCAATATTGGAGACGATAGCGTTGTGCTTCATTCTCGCCATATCTGTCACCTTGATGATGTCTTTGTTTCCGGTGGTGGTCACAAAGATGTCAGCGGTCGATACGACATTATCGAGGTGAGTCACCTCGTAACCCTCCATAGCAGCTTGTAAGGCACAAATCGGATCGATCTCAGTGATCACAACCCTAGCACCCTGTCCACGCAGAGCTTGGGCACAGCCCTTACCCACATCTCCGTATCCAAGGACAACACAGACTTTTCCGCTGAGCATGACGTCGGTCGCGCGGCATAAGCCATCCACGAGAGAGTGGCGACAACCATACAAGTTATCGAACTTGCTCTTTGTCACCGAGTCATTGACGTTCATGGCAGGGAAAAGAAGCTGGCCACTTTCCTGCAACTGGTAAAGACGATGCACACCTGTGGTGGTCTCTTCAGTGACACCCTTAATCGAGTTGGAGATCTCTGTCCATTTTTGAGGTTGTTTCGCCAAGCTATTCCTCAGAGTCTCAAGGACGTATCCCCACTCTTCTGGATCGTCTGATTTCGACTCCGGTACAACTCCGGCAGCTTCGAATTCTCTCCCTTTGAGTACGAGCATGGTGGCATCGCCACCATCGTCGAGAATCATATTAGGAAGCAGTCCATCCGGCCATGTCATGGCGGCCTCTGTACATTCCCAGTATTCCTTGAGAGTTTCACCCATCCAGGCGAACACAGGGACACCTCTGGGCTCATCGATCGTTCCCTCAGGTCCGACGACGACAGCTGCAGCAGCATGGTCTTGTGTGGAGAAAATATTACAAGAGGCCCAGCGAACCTCTGCGCCAAGATCTACAAGAGTCTCGATGAGTACAGCCGTTTGAATGGTCATGTGAAGCGAACCAGAGATGCGTGCACCTGCCAGAGGTGACTGCCCTTTGTATTCACTTCTCAGTGACATCAATCCTGGCATTTCTTCTTCCGCGAGAATGATCTCTTGGCGTCCAAAGTTGGCAAGGTTGATATCTTTAACCCTGTAATCGATCCCCTGTCGAGTTTCCAGAACGGGCATTTCATCGCCCCTTTCATCTCTTAATGAACTCTGAAGCCGTGATGAGGGAGATCTTCTCAAATGCTGAAGATCCTGTCCTTCGACGACTTACCTTCCGTGAATGATGTTAACGAACTCATTCGGCTTCATCGACCAAACTCCAAAGAGGAATCCCGGGAATATGGTCGATTTGCCTTCTGAAAGTATGAAAACACGTGAAGGCTCGCTGAAGCACTGAAATGGCGAAAACTACTCTATTGAGGTCACAGTGCTCAGGATAAAGAAGGCTCATATTCCAGTACTCAGCGTTAAAACGACACCACAGAGGCGAAACGCCGATAGCCCGAAATCTTCGCCGAACCCTCAGGATTTAACACGAGCCCATGCCGCCACACGATCTAATGCTTTCTTCTGTGTTTTGGGGTTCGCTGAAGGATCAAAATCAGGGGGTGAATCTGCGAAAATAGCACGTAAACCTCCGTAGGCCAGAATACGTAAATCTTCTGACTTGGAGGAAAGATCTTCGATCAAAATTTCGACCACTTTTTTATAGCCCAACTGAACAGCGGCTCGAATAGATATTTCCCGCATGACGTCGTCACCTGAAGAAGCATGTGCAATATTCACCACTTCGTCTTCGAAGTTTGTAGAACTGACAGCAGCTTCGGGCATCGACTCGCTCACGATTCCTTCATGAGAATTCTCTTCAGTCATCTGTATTACGATTTCCTGTATTCGTAACCAGTTGGCATACCATGCATTTAACTCATCTGAATCTTCGAAGCCTGTAGGACGAATCTCTTCCAATATTTGATCCAACATTTTATGAATGCCTCTACCGACCACACGTTCTCTGACTCTCGAAATATGAGGTATAAAGCGAGGTCTGTCCCACCGATTTTCGGATATCACGGCCTCTTCAAGCATCAGGAGTAAACGTGATTTGGGTCTCAATCTCAATTGCCTGACAAGTGTCGGTAGATGGATGGATTCACCCGAGTCGGAAAGAATAGCCCAGTTATCCCGGTCTCCGTCCTTATCGGCGAGAACATTCCCTCCTGAATAGATGACAAAGCCTCGAGAAGAGCGCGTCAACATCGCACTGGCTCGCTTCAGAATCAATAGTGAAAAAGCAGTGTTGATTCTGATCGATCTACCCGCATATCCTGCTCCTCCAGTCCATGACCCCTCTTTGGTTTGATTCGAAAGTAGATAAGTGCGTAACTCGTCATACCAGTCGTGTTCACCAAACTTCTTGATCCCTCCGAGGTCTCCAACTTTCTCAAGACTGTACATCCCATAGAAATTATCAGTCGAAGTCCAATTTTCCTGCATCCAAGCCAAACCGTCTCGAATCGATTCTCGCACCATGACTCGCGTCTCAGGATTCATCACATGCGCACCGAACTCGTAGGCCACCAACATGGAAGAAACCCCGGCACAACTCATGTTCCAGGTGGCATCATGGCTTTCATCTCCGACATACTTGAATCCTCTTATTTTGGCTTCCAGCATCTCTTCGCCCTGAATGGGATCAGGAATCTCTTTTTTCTTAATAACACCCGTATTACCTGAACCGCTTTTTCCTCTACCCAGCTCCCCGGAACGACGACCCGAAGGGTTTTGAACTTCTGAATCCTCGGAATCAGGTTCCAACTCAATCTCCGGAGTGACCGTATCTCCATCTTCCTCTTGGCAAGACTGGATGTACTGCACCAAACCTTGCCAAACACTGGGATCAATCTTGATGCCTCTTCGTTGAAGGACCGCTAAAGCTAAGACCACAAATTGAGTGACAGAAGTGTCAGCGTCCAAGTTGCTCACGTGGTAACGCCAACCCCCTGTTTCATTTTGTCCCCTAAAAAGGATTTCGGCAGCAACCTGCAAATCCTTTCGGTGAGAACGTGCAACCTTACGCAAGGAAAGCTCAGAGGCCCCTTTATTCGTCAAGGCGAAGTCTTCTTCGGCTTGCGAGATGGCGGCATCTAGAGCAAATACCCAGCAGGAGACGTCGTAGATTCTCGAAGCAGCAGGAACAGAATCAGAAATATGATCGAGATGCTTACGGACGACAGGGTGATCTCGATCCACACCTGCAGTGATCAATGCATAGGCTTCAAGGGATCTTGCTCCAGGAATCGCTTCGGAATGACTTCCGCCGAGAATCCCCTCTGGATCATTCTGAGACTCTTCCAACAGGAAATCAATTCCCGCTTCAAGACTCATGGTGAGTCGATCGTCCATACTCAGAATTTCCAGCGACTCCTTGTTGATTCTGGCTTTTCGTCGCCCCTCGATGAGATCTCCGGCAGCTCTAAAGTGATGAAGAGTCAGTTTACCATCTCCAGGAGAAACCCCGATTTCACCTATAGACTGCGGGATCTTGTCATTTTGATAGACTTTTTTTCCGTTGAGATGGACCTGAAGTTTGCTCCCTCGTCGGCGGACCTGAAGTCGAAAAGGTACGTCCTGCTCCACGAACATGGAAAAAGCACCCAGCTCAACTCGATCGTCATTGCCGGGCAACCCGCGAAAGATCAACTGCCCAGCATCTCCACCAAAAACAATACGACCTGCTCCAAGTTGAAGAGCGGCATAATTAGCATTGTTCCGGGACATTGAGATTTTGACATCTATATCAAATTTACCTTTGCCGATCTCGTGATCCGCCAGCAGCCAGCGATCCCGACCTTCACCGACCATCAGATCATTTTCGATCTTCCAGCCCCCGTCAGGAATAAAAGTGCCCGAAATGTCGGCCCCTTTGACAAACATACGATTTATTGCGGGAAGTTCACTCGCGGGACGGTTCACAAGAGAAGCCGAAGCAGCAATACTTGGCATCCCCATGATTAGAGAGATGAGTAGAGAGATAACCAGGCAAATAGAGAAGGAAATTGTTCTCAAGGGATACCTTAAAGATTTTCCCAAGGGCGAGCTCATTAGAAACATCGGGGTCCAATCGGATCAGGTCTCAATCGTCAACTATGTCCAGAGCGACTCAAACAAAGTAGAGAAATCAGGTGAGTGTTGATCTTTGTTTGCCACCACCTCTAAATCGCCAGTATTGTATCAGAATCATCAGGGGCGTGACCAGCCCCTCGATCACGACTTCATAGATCGTTACATTCTTCAGATTGCCACCTCTGGACCGATAGACCATTCCGAGATAGGAGCGCCCAATGTCCGATGCCATTGAGAACCTGTACAGCGAAGAGCGGAAATTCCCTCCTCCCGAAAAATTTGCTTTAGCAGCAAATGCCCAGGTCGGTATCCATGAAAGAGCAGCGGCTGCGCCCCTGGAGTTCTGGAGCGAGGAAGCAAAAAAATTGCATTGGCGAACTCCTTGGAAAAAACTCCTCAATGATTCCGATGCCCCCTTTTACAAATGGTTCGAAGGCGGTCGATTAAACGTCACGGAGTCATGCCTAGACCGACATGTTGTATCCAATCCGAATCGCATCGCTTTTCATTGGGAAGGCGAACCTGGAGATACTTCCTCTCTGACCTACAAGGAATTACTTGAACAAGTTTGTCGCTGTGCAGGAGCGTTACGCAAAATGGGTGTCGGCAAAGGAGATACTGTCGCCATCTATATGGGGATGGTTCCTGAAATAACCGTCGCGATGTTGGCGTGCGCTCGGATAGGTGCAGCACATTCTGTCGTCTTTGGTGGATTCAGCGCCGAGAGCCTGAGAGATAGACTCGACGACGCTTCTTGTAAAGCAGTCATCACACAAGATGGATCTTGGAGACGCGGTAAAGTCGTCCCTCTTAAAGAGAATGTCGACGAAGCATTGATCGACCAGCAGACGGTTCAAAGCGTCCTCGTTCTACAACGCTGTGAGAATAAAGTGGAATGGAACAATTCAAGAGATCATTGGTGGCATGAGATCGTACCGAGCCAATCCGATTTCCTTGAAGCCGAAGAAATGGATGCAGAGGACATTCTTTTCATACTCTATACCTCTGGAAGCACCGGAAAACCCAAAGGTATCGTTCATACCTGTGGTGGTTACCTGACGGGAGTCAGTTCGACCTTCAAATCTGTCTTCGATATCAAAGATTCAGATCTTTACTGGTGCACCGCAGATTGCGGCTGGGTCACAGGCCATTCCTACATTGTTTACGGACCTCTCGCTAACGGAGCCACGAGCCTGATTTACGAGGGCACACCTGATTTCCCAAATCAGGGCCGCTGGTGGGATCTCATATCCAAGTATGCGGTCACCATCCTCTACACTGCCCCCACTGCTATTCGTACATTTATGAAATGGGGAGAGCAGATCCCGACCTCTAGAGATCTTTCCAGTCTCCGATTACTGGGATCAGTCGGAGAGCCGATCAATCCGGAAGCTTGGATGTGGTACCACGAATTCATCGGTGGCAACCGATGCCCCATCGTCGATACATGGTGGCAAACAGAAACCGGCTCCATCATGATTTCCCCACTTCCTGGAATCACTACGACCAAACCAGGATCGGCAGCGATACCATACCCAGGGATCGACGTGGCCGTCGTTGACGAAGAAGGCCAAGAGGTCCCCCCAGGACATGGAGGCTTGTTGGTGATCAAATCGCCCTGGCCATCCATGCTACGAGGAATTCACGGAGATCCTGAGCGTTATCGTGATGTGTACTGGAGCCGTTTCGATGGACTCTATTTCCCAGGAGATGGCTGCAAGCTGGATGACGAAAGCTACCTCTGGCTCTTGGGACGAGTCGACGACGTCATGCTTGTTTCTGGGCACAACATCTCGACCACTGAGGTGGAAAGTGCGCTCGTCGATCATTCTTCTGTTGCTGAGGCCGCTGTAGTCGGACGAAAAGACTCCACCACCGGACAAGCGATTGCGGCATTCGTCGTCCTCAAGGGAACAATTGAGGGTTGCGATTCATTGATACAAGAACTACGCCTTCATGTTGCCGCGAAAATCGGCCCCATTGCAAAACCCGCCAGCATTGTATTTACACCTGATCTACCAAAGACAAGGTCTGGGAAAATCATGCGACGACTGCTGCGTGATATTTCTGAAAAGCGAAAATTAGGAGACGTCACCACTCTTGCAAACTCTGACATTGTCGATGCGATCAGGGATGGATCAGTGAAATCCTCAGAGGACTAAACCGTCTCGGAGAAGTCGACGGGCTTACTGCCCCGATGCTTCTCTCGGTTGAGACTCTGTGTCATTGGCCAAGAACCAACTGGTCAAAAATGCAAGCCTGGTGACATTGCATACCTTTTCAACCTTGACGAGCTCAATGTCGTCAGTCGGTTTGTGATAGTCATCGTGGAATCCACCGAAGAAGAAGACGGATGGGATTCCGGCTCTCAAAAAGGGCGCCTGATCTGATCGTCCGAGGAGTGGCTCCATACCCTCTTCGTCGATATTCAGTTTCAGTATCGAGGCCGATTTCTCAATGATGGAGCCGAGCACCTGATCACTCGTCCTGCGACCCACCTTGACCGTCTTGACATCGTTACGACCGATCATGTCAAGATTGATCATTCCGTGAAGGGTTGAAGGATCAAAGCCCGAACTTGCAACAAAAGCTCCTGAGCCATGCAAGCCTAGTTCTTCAGCATCGAAAGCAATAAAGATCAGTGATCTCTTCGGGCGAAGCCTTGCTAAGGAATAAGCCTCGGCGATCTCCAGTAGTGCGGCAACGCCTGTTGCGTTGTCATCTGCACCATTATGGATTTCTCCCTGAGATCCGTCCATTCCGGTGCGACCGACATGGTCATAATGGGCCCCGATCACAATATACTCCGAGCGGAGAGAAGGATCTGATCCCAAAAATTTGGCTATGACATTACGGCCTTGACTTAAATCACGACCTTGGCGTCGAACCTCAAGATCCACCAGAGGTCTTCCCATCAAGAGCGGACCATCGGCATCCGATTGAAACTTCCATGATCTCTCCGGACGTCCGGAGATCTTCCAAAGTTTGAGAGGGCCAGATCCGAAAACGCGCACGACAGGAATCGGCAGGCTTTCTCCCGCTTGGCCTGTAGACGGAGGCCACTCTTCATTATCGAGAGGACTCGCCCCTTCACCGATCAGAAGAATCCCCAGGCCTCCTCTGGCTTGAACTTCTTTGCACGCCTCACGTAAATCAGCGTCGTTCATGACAGAGTCCACAGGCATGACTGCTAATCTTCCAGCCAAAGGATCTCTAGTGACCTGATCAGCAGGCTGCCCTGAAAAGAGGAGAAATGAACATTCCGCTTCAAGATCTGCATCCGGAGAAAAAGGATGAGGCAAAAACTCTTCTGAAAATGAAAGTTGAACTGATCGAGTCGCATTCTCAGAAACCTTGAAGCGTAGTCGGTTCCCGGAAGACAATGGACCTCTCGCCCCTGTCCTTCCCGGAATTATGAAAGACTGATACCAATCTCCATCAACTCCTCCAGGAAGGAGTCCCAAATTCTTAAACTCTTTTTGAATGTAATCCGCGGAGTCGAGAGCACCGCTCGTTCCTGAAAGTCTTCCCTCACGCAGATCATCCGCCAACCAAGAGATGTGATCATAACACTCCCGAGTTGTGACGGATTGCATCGCATGTTTGACGTCTCGTTCTATACGTTCCTTAACAGGCCGCTCTCCCAATACTCTTTGAGCTTGAAGAGAACCTGTCGTGAGTCCACACGCCAGAACCAAGAACAACGCTGTTAAGCGAATCGAGAAGTCCGAAAAAACCATGGCTTACTAACGCTCTCTGTAAACGATACGCCCCTTGGTCAGATCATAAGGAGAGATCTGTAAGGTCACGTTATCTCCTGGATTGATTCGAATGTAGTGCTTACGCATCTTGCCACTGATGTGTGCCAGTACCGTATGGCCATTTTCAAGTTCACAACGAAACGTCGTGTTTGGCAGGGCCTCTTTCACGATCGCTGTCACCTCGATTGGCTCTTCCTTGGCCATGGTAGTCCCTCTCGCTGGTGCCGGCCGCTGGAAGGCGAAATCCGGTCGGGGTGCATTCAGATCTGGAAAAGTCTATCGAGACCGGGGCTCAACTGCTACCGCTCCTACCGGATGCGAGCGAAATGGTTCTCCGGCTCCTCTGGGCCATCACGATCGCGACAGCCAGTGCATCGGCCGCATCTGCGGGTTTTGGAGGCTTTGGTAGCCCCAAAATACGCTGAACCATAGCCTGTACTTGTTCCTTGCTGGCTCTCCCATTGCCCGTAACTCCCAGTTTAACTTCGGAAGCCGATATTTCGGAAACCCGCAAACCGTCCAGAGAACAAGCCACGATAGAAACACCACGGGCTTCGCCAGCCACCAGTGCACTTCGTGGGTTTTTTCCCTGAAAAACCTCTTCGATGGCGCAGCTTTCAGGAGAAAACCGGGTGATGACACCTCTAATTTCCTGATGAACCGCTAACAATCTCTCGGAATGTGACTGATCTTTCCCGGTTTTGAGAGATCCATACTCGACCAATCGAAATCCGGGGCCGTCCACATCGATCACTCCCCAGCCCATTTTTGCCAATCCCGGATCGATGCCTAGAACTCGGCCAGAAATGGTCTTCATCATTCCACGTCCTTTTTGCCTTTTTCCCGATACAGAATCTTCACAGGTACTTCAGGAATTTCGAGCAACTCACGAAAACGATTTTCGATCATTCGTTTCAATTGGGGTGTGAAGTAGGTCGGGTTATTGACAAACAATGCCACCGTCGGTGGCATGATGGCCACCTGTGTCGCATAAAATATTTTGGGTTCCCGACCATGCTTGACACGAGGACGTGGTCCCTCACGAATGTCGTCCACAGCTCTATTGAGAGCTCCGGTATTGACCCTCTTATTCGCCTGCTTCGCCATGCTCTGAACCAGCGAAATACAGCGCGTCACATTCTTTCCTTTTTCGGCAGTCATAAATAGTACCGGTGCATAGGAAAGCGAAGGTAAATTTCGTGTGAGGTATTCCTCGTATTCCTCTGTCGATGTCTTGTCTTTTGCGAGATCCCATTTATTGACGGCAATGACGCAGGGCTTGTAACGATCCACCACTTCTCTGGCGATTCGCATATCTAATTGGGAAGTCCCATGCATGGCATCGATCACCAAAATGACGACATCTGAACGGCCAATGGAATGCAATGCCCGATTTTGGGCATAGAATTCAATAGAGTCTTTCAATTTGGCAGTACGCAAGAGTCCGGCGGTATCGATCACTACGAACGGAATGCCGTCTTTTTCAAAGCGGATATCGATGGCATCCCGAGTTGTCCCGGCAACGTCACTCACGATGACTCGCTCTTCACCAATCAACGCATTCACAAAAGTTGATTTTCCAGCATTCCTTCGTCCAACGATGGCAATTCGCAATGCTGGTCGCTCGCTGTGCTCTCCACCTTCAGGGATAAGTTCAACGCAGTTTTCAAGCAGTTCGTTGACGCCCATGCCATGGGCAGCGGAGATGGGTAATGGATCACCCAGACCCAGTGCCCAAAATTCAGCCACGGAGTCCTCGTCCCTGTCAGCCTCACACTTATTCACAACAAGCAGAGTCGGAGCGTCAAGAGGACGCAGGCGCTTAGCAACTTCATGATCCAGCGCTTGAATTCCTTCTTTCGCGTCCACGATCATCAGAACGAGGTCAGCACTCGCAATCGCGATATCGATCTGACGATGTATATCGAGATCGAGCTGGGCCTCGTCGGTGACCCCCAGTCCTCCAGTGTCGATAACTTCAACTATTCTGTCTTTTATTTCGACTTCGACAGTGACTCTGTCACGAGTAACTCCAGGTTTATCATGGACGATACTAATCCGACGTTTAGCAAGCCGATTCAATAGCGTAGATTTTCCTACATTCGGTCGCCCAACGATCGCTATGCGAGAAATCATGAGGTCGCTCCTAACCAATATTGGAGAGCAACGATAGTTTTACCGTCACGGATTTCACCTCTTAAAAGAAGATCTCTCGCTCGCTCCTTAGAACAACGGATCACTCTGACCCATTCATCGTCATCCGTATCCTGTCCCACTTCAGTGAGGTCAGAGGCTTTGAAAATAAACATCTTCTCGTCACTAAAGCCGGCTGCAGGAAAAATCTCCATGACAAGCTCAAGGCTTCCCGGAACAAATCCTGTTTCTTCACGCAGTTCCCGATGGGCACTTTGAAGAGGATCTTCGTCCGCTTCGAGAAGCCCAGCAGGTATTTCCAAAAGGTTATGTCCAAATGCAGTGCGATGCTGCTCCACTAACAAAACGGTATCTTCATCAAGAAGAGGAAGGATCACTGCCGCCCCTGGATGTCGAATCACATCCCGGTCAACGACAACATTATTGGGTAGAGATTCTTTGACTGTATACATGTGATACCGATGACCTTCGTAAGAACACTTCTCGTCTATAAATTTGAATCGTGCATCTTCCCTGAACCCACAATTCTCGCTCGCAAGGAAGTCGTCGTCTGTTTGTCTGATATCGGCTTCAGAATCCGGTTTCATGCTGCACTTTCTTTCCGAAAATATTGGCGCTGATTTCCGGTCGATTCAGTTTAGCCGCGACTCTGATTTTTTGCAGTAGTTCTAGGAGGAGAAGGGCTCAGGAGACCCAGAAACTGGATCAATCACCATCCTGAACCCTGAGAGAACTGGTGATAGAAAATCGGGCCATAATACGATCGTCTGGAAGGGTAGCATTGATCTGATCTGTCAAATCAAGCCTCCCTGAGCTCTCAAGAGACGCTCTCGCCTCATTCAGCCGGCCTTCGTCGATAGAGAACTTCAGCGTCACCTTGGCATCCGCAGGGATCAAAAACTCAGAGGTTTGCTTCTTCAACCAAACCGAAAGTTTTTTTTCCGGCGTGGAAAGAATTCTCCAGTAAAGAATCGGA